>ERZ1034701.546-NODE-546-length-14477-cov-9.109486_pt1 | contig 14477 bp, 29 predicted proteins | sample MGYA00520651_ERZ1034701 | MGnify/ENA primary metagenome ERZ1034701 (study PRJEB33766, sample SAMN09781713) | gut metagenome | biome: gut microbiome | host: Homo sapiens | place: Madagascar | study: EMG produced TPA metagenomics assembly of the PRJNA485056 data set...
GGAAAAACGTTTTAAAACTTTTTTACACTCCCCCTGTCGCCTGTCGGTGCCTTTCTATCAGGCTATAAAGCAGCTTTTGTGTCTCTTTTTTTGTCTGTTCGTCCTTGCTGTACATGGCTTCGATCATTCCATGACTGTGATTACTTAACGGGATCAGGTTCGATGCATCCAGTCGTCTGTTCCAGTCATCTTCAAGCGGTGTGATATGGTGAACCATGTCAGCCGTTCGTATTTCATGCAGCACATAGAATGCGTACAGATCAACGCCATCAAAATTCCTGATAACATTGGCTCTCTGTTTGCGCCATTCAGCCGACACATAGAACGCTGCCGCCCGCTTGTTTCTTCGGTGTCGGTTGTATTCCATATGACGTGACTGCTGCCTGCTTGCGTTCTCTTGGCAGTCCTTACACGCCGCCATGTTCTGCGGAATCAATGCCCCGCATCTGCATTTGTGGAATAGCATCATGCCCGCCTTCCTGCTGCCCCGTATGCGCTCATATGCCCCGCATATAGCAGTCTTGTATCGTGCCCTGTATTTCTACCCTGCACATGCTTTTCGTTCGTGTATGCCCTGTATATAGCTGTGTATTTATGTGCCCTATGGATGCCCCGTATATGACGCCCACAGGACACGAAAAATAGAAGGGCAGAAATGCAAAAAGAGACCGTCACAATACCTCTGTACTGTTTCGGTCTCTTGTACAACATTTCACGCTACCAATTTTATTTTAATTTTCAGGCTTTTTATACCCTCACTTTTCCCGCGGTTTTCCCTCACTTTTCCCGCGGTTCTGCTTTTGTTTCCCGCAAAATGCTACATGTTTCTGATCGCTTTTAATCCGAATAACTTTACCGACATTTTCCGCATCATTGTTTTGCACCAGACGTCAGGACTGTTTTTCCCGCAATCAATCTCTTCTGTGATCTCTTGCATTGTCTTTCCTTCCACATAGCGCATCCTGAAGGCGTTGAATTTGTATTCAATCCTTTTTTCTCTGCACTCCGCTTCCAGCTCTTCCAGTGCCCGGTCAATGTTCATTAGCATCATTGCTGTCTGTATCTTTGTTTCCCTTGTCAGCTTCAGCGTCGCATTTCCGCCCTGCTGCTGTTTGTATTCCGGTTCTGTGATTTCGCTTTCTTCTGCCACTGTATTCGCGACATATCTTTTCATTTCTCTGTACGATTTCATGAGCATTTTTGTATCACGCAAGACTTTGTCCCGGTCTCTTTTCTTTTCTTCCATGATCGCATCCGCAACCCCTTGTCTGACTGCTATCCTGATCTGTTCCGTCAATTCATTCACGTACATTTCGCACCTCTTATTTTGACTTTCTTTTTGCGTTCTTTTTGGCTTTCTCAAAAGCCTGCTGTCGTTTCATTGGAATGCTGTGCATTTTCCGTTCGTTATTCGTGATAACGGCGTCTATCAGGTTCTGAACGATCTCACGCGCGATATATTGGGCGATCATAGTGCCTGCTGCTCCATTCAGTGATTCTTCCGTTCTCTTGATCACATCTTCCATTTCCTGATCGCGATCTTCTTTTTCGTCCGCCTTTTTATCCTCTTTGCGTCCTGTGATTCTGTCTTTCAGCTTTTTCATACATTCTTTGATTTTCATGTCATCTTCTCCTGTCTTATGAAAAGGGTAACTCTTCGTCAATCCCGTCTGGAATATTCATAAATCCATCACTGTTCGTTTCCGGTTGCGGCACTGGTTGATTTTCGTTTTCCGCTGCCGATTCCTTACTTTCCGCAAATTCCGCTGAATCTATAGTGACGTCTGTTGTATAGACTTTCCGCCCTTCTCTGTTTGTGTAGCTTCCTGTCTGTATTCGCCCTTCAACCGCGAATTTGACGCCCTTGCGCCCGTATTTTTCCATGAACTGCCCTAACTTCCCAAACGCAACGCACGAAATGAAGTCGGCGGTCTGACTGTTCTGATCACGTCGCCCTCTTCTGTCTACCGCAAGCGTAAATCGTGATACTGCAATAGGCTCCGCGCCCTCTGTATATCTTGTTTCCGCATCCCGCGTCAGTCGTCCCATCAAAATGACTCTGTTCATTCTTTTTTTCTACCTCCTGCAATTAATCATTTTTTCGCACAGATTTTTGTATGTATCGCGCTCTGTCTCTAATTTGATCACGCTATCGCGTAAATCCCCCCCCGATTGCTTTTTGGCTTCCGGCTTTCTCTGCTCAAAATCCAGCTGTAACGACGTCAGAAGCGCAGTGCTGATCTCCTGCATTTCTCTGTCTGTCACGCTTCCGATCCGGTTATTTATTCTTTCCACGCTGATCGTGGTCGGTTGTTCGCATAATGCCGTTGAAATCCTTCCGGTTGTTCTGATCGTGACATGCGTTGACAAGTCTTTCTTCGGTTGCGATGTTAAAAACACCACAACCACGTCGCCGCTGTATTTGTTCAGGAAATCTGCTGATACAATGACCGCTGGTCTGTCTTTTTTGATCTCGTTACCTCTCTGTCCCCTGTTATTGTTGATATAGTAGATGTCTCCGCGTTTATAGCTGTTTTCCGGTCTTGTAAAATATGGTTGCATGGTCTAACCCTCCGTATATGGTCTATATGTATCTTTTAATATTTTTGCTCGCGCCTGAAGTTCTTCCGCAATCTCCCGCTCTTTCTCTTTGTAAGTCTGTGCCCGCGCCGGATGTCGTGACCGGATTGCATTTTTGACTGCATTTTTTAACTGTCGGCGTTTCTGGATCATTAGCCGCTGCTGCCTGTCTGTGATCGTCACGATGTAGTGCACGCCGCAAACAGGACATTCAAAAAACTGCTCATTGATGTTATAACCATTTTCATCTTTCGTGATCGCTCTGACCTGAATCTCGATCATTTCTTTTGTGAATACCGCATTACATTTTTCGCATATAATTTCATTCATTTTTTGTTACCCCTTGAATGCCTGAATCTCAAGCATTTTGATTGCAAATCGTCCCAGTAATCCCTCTTCAATTTTCTTTCGCTCTTCCAGTGGCGTATCTTTGTACAATTCTTCAAAATTTGCTACTTCGTCAATAATGTCAGCGGCTTCTCTGAATATCTGCGCCATTTTTTTAAATTCTTCTTTTTCGCTCATATGTTTTTCCTTTCTATTCTCCCAATCCCAATATACAGTAGCCTTCTTTCAGTCCTTCGAAGTCCTCCAACATGTACACGATCTTTTTCGTGATGCTTCTGCCCGTTTCTGCTCCGTCTTTGTATTCATGTAATGCGATCATGTCGCCTTTTCTATATCCGCGGTCGTTTTTCCGCAATTCAAATGTTTTTCTTCCGGTTCTGACATCCTCAAAAAATGTCGCCCCTATTTTTACGTTATGTACTTTTGTTTCCTGTTTGGACGGAAGCTGCTGCATCTTTTCTTCCTGTGCCTGCTGCCGGAGTTTCTTTGCTGTCTCTCTATCAATGGCGTCCTGTTCTTCGTTATACCGCTGTTCCGGCGTTTTTTCGGCTTCAGCCTTATTGATGTACTGATCGCAATTCTGACACGTTCCTGTCTTCACATTGCAGTCAGAATAACGTTTGCAGCTGTAGCACAGCGAAACGATGCTTTCAGGGTGTGCATCTTCCCATTCTTCGGCTTCTGTTTCGGTCTCTTCCGGCTCTGGTGCTTCTGTGTCAGAATCTGACACAACTCTACCTTCTGTGTTCATTGTCATCTGTCCGTCGATCTGCTCCGCTGCTGCTTTCTCTTCCTGCTGCCGTTTGAACTCTTTGACCTCTTTGAGTGTCAATCCGTTTTCCTGATACCGTTTCAGCATTTCCGCCTGTATCTCTGCATCCATGCCGCTGATCTCATACGCTGCCGAAAATGTCAGCCTGCCTTCTTTCAGCGCGTCCGTAAATTCCGGGATCAGGTGCTTGTTAATGCTTTCTATCTGTCCTACCTTCGCCGCTGGCATACGAAGCATATTGGCGATAACGTCACGAAGGCGTCCGCTGTCTAACTTATAGCCTTTTACTGTCTGCCCCTGTTCCTTCATGCGCTGCAATGTTTCTTTCAGTCGTCTTTCCTCTTCCAGAATGTCGCCGACCGTCTTATTTCTGTATGCGTTGGCAATGATCAGGCGGATTGTTTCTTCGTCCTCTGAAGCTGGTGTCTGAATCTGGCAGGTCGCAAATTCAAATTCTGTATGTCCCTGATCTACAAGGATTTTTAACGCGCGCCATCTTCGCTCTCCGGCTATGATTCTGTATTCGCCCTGATCGCATGGATCACGCACCACTTCCAGATTTTCCATCAGACCGACCAGATAGATTTCCTGTGCAAGCAATTCAATGTCTGGCATTGAATAGAAATTGCGCTTTGCGCTATACATCTTTTTGATGCTGATGTCCTTTGTGCGAAATCGCGCTTTCGGCGTATCGTCCGCGACTGCTGCCTTTGCATTTTTGTTCAGCTGTTCCATCACGTTCCAAGCCATTTCTATTCCTCCTGTTCCCTGAAGCAAATCTCAATCGCATCCAGTTCCTTGTCTGTCGCCCGCTTCAATTCTATATGTGTGTCATCGTCTGTATGCTGCTTTCTGTCGATCATTTCCTGAATGGTTCTTTTCAACGCCTTCATGTCTACCACGATCTTCAACGTCTTTCTGGCTTCGCCCAGTGCTTTTGTGATCTGCTTATCTGTCATTGGCTTGTCGCTGTCGTCAATCTCTTTGATCTTCTGCCAGAACACTTCGTCGTCAATCTCATAGAATTGCGCCATTTTTTCTCTGAATACGTTCAGTTTCTTTTCCGCCTGCTCTTTCTGATCTGCTGCTGCTTTCAATTTTTCAAAATCATCAATGCTGATCGTGACTTGTCCTTTTAATTCCATCGCACTCCGTCCCCTCTTTTTCTGTTCATTCTGTCCTCATTTAGCTTCAAAATAACTTCCGGCGTTTCTATGATTCCCGCTTCCCGAAGCCTCTCTGACAGCTCTTGCAGCTCTTTGACGAATGTTTTCCCGTATGCTTTCGCTGTCGGTTCATCGTTGAAATATTGCACATCGTCTGCGTATATGATTATTTGCTTTTTCTGTGCTGTCAGCAGTATTTTGATTTTATGTGCCAGTGTTCTTCCGGTTCTTCTGCCGTATCTTGGATATGTCAGACCTTCTGACAGGATAAATCCGCGCTGCCACTGTTCAAGTCTGATGTTCAATGTCTCTTCGATTCTCTTGAGCGTCCACTCATTTCTTCCGAACACCTCTGTCTTCAACTTTGTGATCGCGTATCGTGCCATGTGTTCCGCTTCAAACAGATCGTTATAGCAGATCGTGAACTGATATGTACGTCCTGTCTCCACGTCTGCGATCCGCACGCAATCCCCCTGAAGCGTCCCGTCGGTCTCTCTGATCGACACCTTCAGGCTTTCTTCGTCCTTCAGGACTTCTTTTATTTTTTCGTAAATTCCCATTTATCTCTCCCTTCCAGAACTTCCTGCAACTCCGTCAGTTTCAATTCTTGTATAACCTGTTCCACTACCCGCCAGTAATCTTTTGTCGTTACTGATCGCTTTGAATACTCTGGAAGCGGCTTAAATGCGATCGTTGAATTTTCGGCGGCGATTGAGTTCTTCACGATCGTGTTGAAGCATTTATATCCCGATTCCGTCCTCAACCATTCTTCCACCTGTAATGCGGTTTTATTTTTCTTCCACATCGTCATTAATACCATCATGTGAATGTTCGGGTTGATGCTTTCAAACGCTTCAATCTGACTTTTCATGTCGTCGATCGCCTTGACCTCAAATCCGCCAGCCTTTACCGGAACGATTACAAGGTCGGCTACTGGCATGACATTCGTTGCGACCATATCCATCTGCAAGCCACAGTCAACGACACAGTAATCGTATACGGTTGCGACTTCCTTCATTGCCGCCGCAAATCTCAAAATCTGATCTTCGCCTTTTTCCTGAAGCAGTAGCGCGTTTGTCTGCATCAGATAGCCATTTGCCGGAATGATGTCAATATTTCTGTATGGTGTCGTCTGGATCAGGTCTGTCGTTGCGTATGTGCCGCCTGCTGCCTGATGATTCTCAAACAGTTCCGACATTCCCTGACCTTCTGGATCATATCTGTTGTACAGCAATGAAATATTGCCCTGTTGGTCTCCGTCGCAAATCAATACTTTTTTTTCTCTGCCTAAGATATAGGCGATTGATGATGCAGTCATCGTCTTACCGATGCCGCCTTTTTGATTCATTACTGCAATAACTCTCATAGATGTGTTTCCTCCTGCTTTTGATGTGCTTTCCTGCTATTTATCCAACTGATCAGCGCGTCCGTTGCCCTGTCGTAACAATCCGCGTCGTCCTCTTCCTCTACTTTGACGACCTGTTTCCGGCGTGTTCCTTCGCCCATGTATATCTTTATCCAGCCATTGTCATATACAGAAAAATGACTTGCCATCGCCAGCTTGTACCGCTTTGCGATTGGCTTGTACACGTCATAGAACCGCCTGACTGCTGCCCTGTAGCGTTCCATATCTTCCTCACTGATTTCGTACATCGTCCCATTCCTTTTGTTTTTCCAGAATTTGACAGTATTTGTACATAAGTTCGTGTAACCGTTTCTCTGCTTTCTTTGTCGTGCTTCCGGTTACTTCAATTTCCAGTTTGATCTCTATAATTTCATCAATAATTTTTGCCGCTGATCTGAACCCTTGTGCCATGTCCGCCAGCCATACACAATCGTTATACATGTTTTCCTCCTACTCTTTCAGCGGCGTCACTGTTCCCTCTTTCCAGACGCTGTTGTTTGGCTCGTCCATTTCTTTCCCGGCCGTCGCAAGTCCTACCGTCACGAAGTCAGCCATTAATTTCTCCCGACTTGTTGGCAGTCCGCAATACTTCTCAATGACGCTGATTGCATCCTCTGTCGTGTAGCACGTCGCCACATAGTGCCCTGCTGCCGCCATGTCTGTCAGGAACTCTTTCTGTGACGGTTGATGTCGTCCCTTGTCGAACTTCATTTCAATGTACAGTCCGCAATAGATTCCCTTTGGATATGGCAGACATAAGTCTGAAACACCTGACTTTACGCCCATTTGTTTCAGTTTGATTGCTTCCGCCTTGTTTCTGGTTCCCCCGTTCGGGATATGGTGCAGCCATTTCAGTTCTGGATAGCGGTGCTGCTGCCACGCCGCCCAACTGATCACGTTGATCTGCTCTGTGTCCTCTGAACGCTTTGCATATTTTAGATTCATCTTCTGCCGCCTTTCTGCTGTTTGTATTTCTCCCCTGCTATGATTGCATCAACCATGTCTTTCCGGTCTTTCAGACACTCCATGTCGTGCTTTACATTCCCGTTGAATCCCAACCATTTCATCGTCACGAACGCTACTGTGTCCCCGATATGCGCCTGCTGCACAATCCAATTTGCAAGTAATTTTTTTGACTTCCGGTACATGTCGCGCACTTCCTCTCGGTGTGCCGCCAATGCTTCCCCTGCTCTTGCGATTGCGTCGCGTCCCTCGAATGACTTTTCGCTAATGCCCTGCCGCTTCAGTTCTTTTTGAACCTCTTTGACCGCATAGATTTCTGCCGCTGTCACAGCTTCATTCAAGCGCAATCTTTTTTCGTTTTCCATGCTTTCGCCCTCCTGTTCCCGCTCTTTCCGGCGGTTTATGCATTCTTGCCGAAACGTAATACATTCCGTTCATTTTGTTGTATCTGACTTCGTAGGAAGTCAGGACATAACCGTCTTTTGCATACCATTTATTCAATCTTGTTTCTATGTTTGCGCGTCCGGTTACGATTTCATCCACATGCTTTTGTTTGAACTTATAGTGATTTTTTCTAACTTCCGGCTTTCTCAAGCCTTTGCTGGCTTTCCATGCCTTTTGGTACTTCCCGACTGGCTTCGGCTCTTTTCCTTCCAGTTCCGGGTGTTTCTGCTTAGTTATGTAATACGCCATACCTGACAGACCATTTTCGTCCTTCTGAAGTCGTCGCACCTGATTCCGGCGTCCTTTTCTCCACTTTCTTTCTACTGCTTCCAGTCCCATGTCGCCGTCGCACACAAAATGGTGGTGCCAGCGTCCCTTATCTGAACACTCTGTCACATACACATAGCGCAGATTCGGCATTCCCATCTTTTTCCGTTCGTAGTTCAGACGACCGATGTATAGTACCATGTCATGCTGTGCTTCTTTCATGCTGCTTGGCATGTTGGCGTCTGTGTATGTCAGCGTCCCCCATATGTCGTCGTTTGTGAAATTTTCGTTTATTGTCCTTTCACATTCCTTTCGGCTGTTCTTTTCATTCAGGTTTCGCTGTGCCTTTTTCTGTCTCTCCCGTCTGCCTTCGTCTGGAATCTGGTCTTTCTGGCTCTTTGAGAACTCTGGATATATTTCAACGTCCATCTGTTCTCCTGCCTTAATCTCTTTTGTTGCATATATTGATCTGACTTTCCCTTCTTTCAACATGCGCTCCATGTTGCTCTCTTCGAAGTCAATTAATCTCTTTTGATATGCCGCTTCATAATCGTATTCTATGTATACAGCTTTCTTCCGTTTCTTCATCTCCTGCACCGTTCCTGCTATATAGATATATTTTATATTTCTTGGACTTGTTACTATCTATTACAAGGACGCTAAAGCCTATGAATGAGCCTGTTTCATTGACTTTCGGTTCGGTCTGCTGTATAATCTAATTGTTAGATGTGCAGACCTCCGGCGAACCGGAAGTCAATCAGGATCGCGTTCAGAAACCGCCAAGTCTGAACGCTTTCTTTTTGCCCTCAAGACGCTTTTGCTGCCTTTGTGGTGGTCGTAGTAACCTCTGACAGCCGCACCTTGACGCCGTCGTTTCTGTTCGACAGGATCAGTGCGATCACTTCGAACACTCTTCTTGCATCTGGTGTATTCATGCGCGTTTCTCCTTTCTACATTCCAGCACCCCTGAATATAACTACCATTGAATGGAATGGGGCTGCCTGTTTACCGTTCCCGAACTTCAAACGCCCTTTCACAAATCTGATTTCTGATCGGTGTTGAATGAAGTCGTGAAAATATCTTGTGTCTGTTCTCGCTGGTATCAGCATAACAACAATCGTGTTGTCTTTCGTTCCTTCTCTGTATGCCTTTTCAACCCAGTCTGTAATTGCTCTACCATACGGAGGATTGCAAAACACGCGATACCCCCCCAGTCCTTTGAAAGACCATTGTCTTCCTTCGTGAAATACTTTTCACACTTGTGATTCTGTTCGTCAGCGCAAGGATCAAGGTTGAAATGAAATTCCTGATCAAGTTCTTTGAAGAAGTCGTCAGGTGTCGCCCACTGATCTGTCTTGCTGCTGTACATGACATCTATGTTCGCCATTGTGTTTCCTCCTATGCTGTTTCGTTCAATATAATTTTCCTGAAGATACTTTCAAATATCGGAACTGCGATGCTGTTTCCTGCCTGTTTGTACAGTGCTGTGTAGTATCGCCCAGCCCTTTTATGTACTGCTTTCGCTCTCTCGAAGTCTTCGTCTGTGTACCCTTGCAGCCGCCAGCATTCCAGTTCGGTCAAATATCTAAACCGACCGCCGCCGCAATCAATGACCTGCGCTGGTGTTCTGTCCTGCCTTGTCGTGATTGTGAATGCGTAGTCTTTTATAACTGTCGCCCTTTTGATTCCTGTCTGTCCGATCACGTTTCTGACAGAAGGTTGTGTCACATCGTACACTTCAGGCACGCTGTCGTTATCTTCAAGAAAGTCCCTGATGTCCTGCATCGGTGTTCTGATAAGGTCATCGAAGTTGAACTTTTCGCCTTTCAGACAGCTTATTGTGAAAACTCTTTCCCTTGCCTGTGGAAGTCCAAATTCTCGCGCATCCAGCACTTCATAATTGTTTGTATATCCCATCTGTTCAAGTTCTTTCTGATACCTGACGAAGTTCGCGATCATGTGCTTGCTTTTCACATTCTTCACGTTTTCCCAGATGATATATTGCGGTTTCCATCGTCCCATCTGTTCAATAATGTGAATTGTTTCCCACATCAATGACGATCTTGTTTCGCTTCCTTCGTCTGCTCCGCGCTGGTGTCCAGCGATGCTGAAGTCCTGACATGGACTTCCATGAATCAGGATGTCTGGCTTTAAGTTCCAGCCGACAACTGACTGTGTTTTATATGGCAATTCTTCAGAAAACATATTGTTGTATGATCTGACTGCTTTTTCATCTATTTCGACATAGTCAATCGCCTTTGTCGGTATTCCCAGATTGCGCAAGGCACATCGTGGGCTTCCTATTCCTCCAAACAGTTCCAGTATTTGCACTGGTTTTTCTTCTGTTACCATCATCTTTTACCCCTCAATTCTCTGCGTCATGCTCTTGTCTTTCATTGCTGACATAGCCATCTGCATCCGCATCGCATCTTCGTCAGACATTTCAACATCGTCTTGTGGTCTTATTATCATTTCTTCTTTGGTTGAGAAAATCTTGTGTTTCTGTACGAAGCACTTGAAGAAGAAGTCGTGTTCTTCTTTCCATGTTTCACAGAAAAATTCATATTCAATCCCGATCTGAATTGCCTGCGCTTTTGTACACTGTACGCCCTGAATGGTTTTCTTTCCTTTTCCTGATCTGTAGTGATACATCTGATTCAATCCGTCTTTTCCTAATACTTTGTATATTGTCTGTTTCAGCAAGCGCAATTCAAAGTCGTTGTGATATTTCCATTCATGGTCTTCCAGCTTGTCATCTGACAGATCGCTTTCTTCAATGTCGTATTTTTTCATAAGCTGCTGCATTTTCTTCTGTGCGCCTTCTTTTTCGCCGCCCACTCCACGTTCCGCAAGTCTTTGCAGCTTCTTCATCAATTCGATTTTCTTTTCATCAATCATCGTTCGTTCTCCTTCACATACTGCTTTCGCAAAAACTAAAAAATGTTTTTTATTCCCCCTTCTGGTCAGTGATTATGCTGTGTCGTTTGTTTCCTCATTAGAAACATCCCGAAAACCTGTTGACTTTCTATGTGTAATTCTGGCAGTACACACACGCCGCTATATTTTCACAGTATTCATCAGATCGGCTTTCAGCTTGCCATCGTCAGGTTAAAAGTTGCCATCTTTTAACGACAGGGCGTTCGCCCTGTTTCGGCTATTTCCTTATTTCTGCCGTTTCTTTCGTATATCCCATAAATGTCCGTTAAATACTATTTTTTCACGATGATCCTGTATCTGTTCCCTTTTGTGCAATCCTCATAGTGCATTTCCGTCAGCATCCCGTCGGAATAAAACAGTGTTACTTCGTAATGCTTCCGGTTGTACAGGTTGATGTTGTATGTGCTTTTTTCATCCGTTGGCGATAATTTATCTATTGAATCCGGCACATGCTTTGCTATGTTCTGCATAACCCACTGCATCACTTCGTCGTGCGGTGCTGTCAATGTCACTGTTTCTTTGCCCTTTTCTTCGCATTTTTTATTCGTTTCCCAAGGCTTGCTCAACATCTAATTCCCCTCCCGCGATGTAATCCTGTAATCCATTGATTTCTTTTTCCATGCGATCTGATTCTCTTCTCAATAACTGCTTTGCTGCTTCCACGTCGTCGCTGCTGTATTCCCACTCGTCCAACTGTTTCAGCGCGTCGATGATTGTCTGCTGCATTTGTGATTTGTCGTGCAGCTCCATAATTGCTTTGTGAATGTTCATGTTGTACTCCTTTTTCATTTACTCCCCGATCTATGCGACCGGGGACGTCCTATGCGTTTACGCTGTTTTTGCTGTTCCGAACTGCTTTGACATCTGAATGCCGATCATGATTCCTTTGATCTCTCGCTTCTCTTCCTGTGTCAGCTGCTTCAGCAGCTCCATCATTTCGCTGACATCTTCTGTCTGGCTATTCAGATTTTTTCTTTTCTCAACTGCTGCCATGTCTGTTCCCTCCTTCCGGTGTTTATGCAATTCCTTTGTTGTCCTTTTCTTTTTCACTGCTTATAATTGGGATGTACCATCCATACCAAACAGGGAAGGAAGTGAAAAAGTTGAATGATTATGAAAAAATCATTATTGATCAGAGTGCCCGCGCTGTTTCTGAAGCTGAAAAAGAACGAATCAAAAAAGAACGTCATCAAAACCGCTTCAATTACTACAACAGCACTATTGCGACCATTGCTTTGATCCTCTCCATCATTGCTTTACTTAAATAAGATACTGATCAGAGAAATGATGATCGCTAATGTTCCAGCAACCGCAGTGTATTTCTGAATTTTTGGTATTCCCTGCGGTTGTTCTTCTCCAAGCGTATCCAGTGTTACCCGGTGCAATATTTTCGCTGCCAGCTCCATTTCTCGCTTTGACATTTCCATTTCTCTAAATATTGCCAGGCACTTTTTAGCCGCTTCCTGCACTTTTTTCGGATCATATTTAAACATTGTTTTTCCCCTTCCGGTGCCACCCTTATCGGTGGCACTCTCTGAACTTTGCCTGTGTCGGACTATATCGGAAGTAGTCCATAGCTTCCTCAACTTGGAAGTGTGTGCATCCCAGTCTGTCGACGATCTCTGTGATATGTCCGCATGTGACATTGCTCATTCCGACCTGTTCGATCAGTTTCTTAACTTCTGCTTTGATTTCTTTTTTGTTGCTTTCATTGGTTCGGTCTCCTTTGTAATTATTTGTTGTTTGCTGTTCCCTTCCGTTTTATAATTGTTTCTGGAAGGGGGTGTGTGAAATGGATGATAAAACCCGTTATGGTATTCCTTTAAATCAACTGCAACATGATCTTGCCATTCTCAAAATGCAGCGCATAAAGGATTTACCAGTTAAGGATGATCAGGCTTTATTGACGCTTTACTATAATATTTGTTCCGATTTGAACGAAGGCATGAACGAATATTATAAAACTCACGAACTTTAAAGTTTCTGAAGCATTGCAGCGGCTTCTATCTCGGAAGCCGCCCTTCCCAACATTCTGACCGCCGCTTCTGCTGTCATATCTTCCTCGCACACCACCATGATCAGCTTGTGGATCAATTCATGGTCTTTCAAAATGTCCGGCTTCATAAATTCCGGTGTGATCTGGCTTTCGCTCTGAACTCTGATCTGTCTTTCATATCTCTGATTGATCGTGTCTCTGATTGGTCTGTTCATCTTTTCGATCTCCTTTGTTTTTTGCTGTGTTCTGTTCCGTACAGTTACATCATAGTCACTTTCCTTTACTTTGTCAACTCTTTTTTGTCACTTTACGGAACTTTTTTATTGACCTTTGCATTTTTGCGTGTTATTCTATGGATAGAAAGTGAGGTGTTTATCGTGGCACAAGGCGAACGCGTAAAAGAAATTCGCAAATCGCTTGATCTTACTCTTGAAAAATTCGGGGATAAGTTAGGCGTTACAAAACAGACTGTCAGCCGTATAGAAAACGGTGTGAACAACATAACCGATCAGATGGCGAAGTCGATCTGTCGTGAGTATAACGTCAGCTATGACTTCTTAATGTATGGCGAAGGGGAAATGTTCGACACCCTGCCGCAGACGCTTATTGATGAAATGTGTCTGAAGTATCATTTGAATGATTTTGACAAGGCTCTTGTTGAAATGTACGTCACGCTTCCAGAGGAAGGGCGGGCAAAAATCAAAGAATATATGAAGCAGCTGGTCAAAAAGGTTGGATGGGATAAACAGTGATGGAAGAAATAAGCAAAGTAAAAATTATTTGTCTTGACACTGAAACAACTGGGTTAAATCGTTATTTAGATGAAATCCTTCAGTTGTCTATCATTGACGGCTCCGGCAATATTCTATTTTCTGAATATTTCAAGCCGGTTCGACATGAGAAATGGGATGATTCCGAAAAAATACACCATATCGGTCCTGAAATGGTGCGAAATTGTAAACCGCTCTTATATTACGCTCATACTATTCAGCACATCTTAGAAGATGCGGATGTAATTGTCGGGTATAACATCAGCGGTTTTGATTTGCCTTTCATTTTTAACTCCGGCATTGAATACAATGCGAAGAATGATGCCGTTATTGTTGACGTTATGCTTGCATTTGCAAAAATCTACGGTCAATACAGTAATAGGCATCATGGTTATAAATGGCAAAAGCTACAATCCTGCGCAAATTATTATTCGTATGATTCCGGATCATGGCATGATGCACTTGACGACGCAAAAGCGACATTATTTTGTTTTTACAAAATTTTTGGTGATCCTCCCGAACTTTTAGAATCTGCAACTGGTATATGTCGCGCAGAAAGCAATGTTATTAAATGTGACGATCCGATTCATGATTCCCCTGTAACCGATTCAGTCCCCAAAAGCGGACTGTTTATGATTGCTTTTGGAATTTTTATGCTTTTAGGCTTCTTTGTTGCCTTTAATCCTGTGATCCTTATCATTTCTGTGTTGTTTTTATTTTTCGGAATTAGGCGACACAAAAAATATAAGGCTCATAAGCAAAACAAAGGGAAACAGTGACCTGACCAGTCCTGCTTCCCTTTTCATTCATTACCCATGTATGTATATAT
>ERZ1034701.548-NODE-548-length-14425-cov-7.409464_pt1 | contig 14425 bp, 7 predicted proteins | sample MGYA00520651_ERZ1034701 | MGnify/ENA primary metagenome ERZ1034701 (study PRJEB33766, sample SAMN09781713) | gut metagenome | biome: gut microbiome | host: Homo sapiens | place: Madagascar | study: EMG produced TPA metagenomics assembly of the PRJNA485056 data set...
TTTAATACCTCGCTGCAAAGATACATTTTTCTTTTGTAACTTCCAAGTGAAACAACAAAAAAAGTGCAATGCCCGATGAGAGCATTGCACTTCCTTTATAGTTTGTTAAAGCGAAGCATCTTGTGGATGCTTTCCTTTTGCTTATTCTGCTTTGTACCAGCGTGGATCACCGATACGGTCGTCAATCTTCATTGTGAAGTTGTGGTTGGCAGGATCAGTGAAGATCTCATCTGATGTCAAGCTGCCTGCAGCGAACTCCTTGATGTCGTTAGAACCGTAAACACAATCCTTTGCACGCATAGATTCGTTGATAACAATAGAACCTGTAGTGCGGACACCTCTTGCTGCTGCATCCATGGACATACCAAGGACAGTTCTGATGATAGTCAGGTTGGTGCTCAACTTGTTGGAATCCATGAAATACTTACTACCGGCAACGTTGTTGTAGAAGGTACAGTCGCTGATAGTTACGCCGCCAGAGATAGCAGCCTTCAACTGAATGAAGTTGTGGCTTGTTGTATCGAATGTAGAATTCTTCAACTCTAACTGACCAATAGTGGTAGTGGTAGTACCGATATAGAATACAGGATAACCGCCACCAGTAGACATGTTGGTCATCACACAGTTGTCAACCAAAATCTTATCAACGCTAACTACGCCACCCTTTGTACGGAATACAGAACTTTCGAAGCCAGAGAATGTACAATCTGTGAATGACAATTCACCTACTGCAGCATCTTTATCCTGGTTGATGAGGTACTGGCAACCAGTATCCTTCATACTTACGTTCTGGAAACGGATGTAAGCGTGTGAGCCTGCGATGTCGAGGCACTTCTTCCAATTTAATACAGGTTTGCTCTCGCCTGCTAAGCCGAAGAATGTAACTGAAGCACCCTCAGGAATCTTTACGTTGGCATCTGTACCATCCTCTGCTGTAGAAACCATGGTGTAAGTCTGACCAGCCTGCAAACCGATGGTAATAGCAACATTGGTCTTACCAGTCTTCTCCTGAGCAGCAGTTACGATGTTTGCAATCACGTCGTTGTTGATGGTTGTGATAGATGGATCCAACTCTACCTTCTCGTCACCAGCAGGCATTGCAGCAGCAGTGCTTGCTGTAACAGAACCACGCTTTGTGTCATTGTAATAGATGTTGATGGTGTAATTGGTTGAAGGTGTCAAACCTGTAATGGTATAGCGGCCTGCAGCCTTTGCCTCGTCATCCAACTCGATTGTGCGTGGCTCCTGTCCTTCCTCTTCTGTACCATCTGATACAGTCAACTTGGTAACAGCCTTGCTTGCGTCCCAAGATACGGTGATGAAGTCTTCGCCACGATCAGCGTTTGCTACAGCATTCATGATCTGTTCTGACTTGGTCTTGAAGGTAGTCTTTGTGCTTGAAGCATAGTGTACCCAATGGCTGGCAGTCTTCTGAGAAGAGAGCGCACGCATACGGAGTGAGTACTCTGTATCGCCGATAAGACCAGTGATGGTATAAGGACTGTTATCAGTCTCGAAGGTAAGCACCTCGTCAGAATTGTCCCATGCCTCATCGTCTTCCAAAGTAGCAGTAGTCACTTGAATCTCAAATTTCTCTGCACCATTTGCCTTCATCATGCCGGCATCGAAAGTAACTTCAGCCTCAGTGTCTGTTGGATCTACTGACAGAGATGTTGCGCTAAAGCAGCGGTCTAAGGTTGGGTCGATGTCCCAGTCCATCTTGTCAGTACAAGAGACCAATGTTGCAGCGAGCAACATGATGGCCCAAACTGAATATTTTATTGTTTTCATTGTTGTCTTTTGTTAATGATTAGAAACCATAAGAGTTTGCCAAAGCGTTTCTTGAGTCGGCAATAGTCTTGGTGTAGATAGGCAAGATGTAACGGTTCTTCACACCATGGTCTGGTGTTTCTAATGTACCGTCGATGCTTGTACCTACAAGACCTGCACTGATGGTCTTCAGGTTTTTAGTATACTCAGAGTTAGATTTGTCTCTTGCCTCTTCGTCTTCAAAACCACAACCTGTAGCTTTGTTATCATAGTCAGTCTCGGTCTTGCCATTCTCTAAACCATACCAAGCGATAGAACTCTCGTCGATGCGAGTCTTAGTGGCATCGGTATAGTTGAAGTAGATAGTGGTAGGCCACTCCATACATTTCTGAGCATACTCAGCCTTAGCTTCTGCTATTTTGCTTGCCAGCATACCCCAACGTACGAGATCCCACTTACGTGCACATTCGCCAGTCAACTCCCAAGCATTCTCCTGAGCGATATCGTTCAAGAACTGCTCCTTGTTGTGGTTGGCAGCAGCCTGCAAGAAGTCACCTTCGATAGAAGTATCGTTGTTGCTTTCCTTCACACCACGGTTATGAACCATAGCCAAAGCCTGAAGTGCTGTCATGCCAGCATCGCCCTGGTAGTTGCCATTGGCACCAGCCAACTCGTTCATTACCTCTGCATACATCAACAGAACCTGTGAGTAGCGCATCTTTACAACGTTAACACCTGTGGTTACCTTTTCTGTAGATGCCTTTGCTGCAGCCTTCCACTCTTCGCCCATCCACTCAGGACGCCACTTACCAATAGTGATGCCGAATGGCTTCACGCTCTGCTTGTCTGGTTTTACATCTCCGATACCTTCTACGGTTTGACCATTTAATTCTCCATACTGTACAGGGCAGCATGTTACGTTGCGGCGTGTGTCATCCTTCTCGTAAGAGTAGAGGAGGGTAGCTGTGGTATTCAATTTACCAGTAGAGTTACCTTTCTTACCAAATTCTGATGTAGAACCTTTGATACGCTTACCTACTGTATAACCAAGTTCGCCTGTAACATTCAGCAACATAGGTATCTCAAAGATGTTCTCTTTGTAGGTTTGATCAAGCTGACGGGCACAGAGAAGCTGCCACTCGTTCTTGAAACTTGGGTTCATGCTGTGCTTGCCACTCTTGATAATCTCAGTCAACTTAGCCAAAGCCTTCTCGTAGTATACCTTACGGGTAGCCTCGTCAGGACGCTGTGTAGGATAAGTAGGATCAGAGAACTCTGGGAGATTCTCGTAACCTTCCTTAGCACTTTCACGGATAGCATATCCTGCACGTGTCAAGGCTACCTGTGCATAGAGAGCATCAGCATAACCCTTAGTAGCATGCTCTGTAGTATAGTTGCCAGTACCTGCCCATGGGAGCAAGTTAGAAGCCTCTTCCAAGTCTACAAGCAGACCATCGAGAATTACATCACGGTCGGTCTTTCCCTCGTAGGCATCGCTCAAGTCTGGCTTGGTAGCAGATGTCTTGTAAGGCACATCACCCCAAAGGCGAACCAAGTCGAGGTAGAGCATAGCACGAAGAGTCAGTACTTCGCCTAAGTAGCGTTTCATGGCTGTTTCTTCAGCGATAGTGCTGTTGCGGATACCTTCGATGGCTTTGTTGCAATATTCGATACAGCCATAGATGTTGGTCCATGTTGTACCCAAGTTAGCCCATCCGCCTGCAGTACCATTATAGTTCATGTAACCACGCTCGTTAGAAGATGTTGAGGTTGAGCCCAAACCATCGATTAACTCGGTATCTGTGTTGGCACCGTAAGAGATGGTCATACGATTGGCATACATATTATCCTGTCCGAAATCACCATAAATCTTGTTGATTTCAAGACCTGTGAAATAGCTTGAGTTGAACACGTTCTCCTGGTCCAGAGCTGAGTCAGCTTTCTGATCAAGGAAGTCGGAGCAACTTGTCAGCATGACACCCATTGAGAGTGCTGCTATTCCTAATATCTTTTTCATATTTTGTTTTCTCCTTTGTCTAAGTTAGAATGTCACGTTAATACCAGCTACGAAAGAACGGCTCTTAGGATAAGCAGCGTAGTCGATACCTGGTGTCATAGGATTGCCCTTAGAAGATGTGTCCACCTCTGGGTCGTAACCACTGTAGTTGGTGAAGCAATATACGTTGTAAGCAGTGAAGTATACACGTACGCTCTCAAGCCATGCTTTCTTTACCCAGTTCTTAGGCAATGTGTAACCTACGGTAATGTTATTGATGCGCAAGAATGAAGCATCCTCCAAGTAGGTATCCAAGATCACCATATTGCTGTTGGCTGCTGGATTCCATACGTTAGCATTGGCGTTGATCTCGTTGAGACGGCTCATCAAGCCCTCAACACCACCATAAGCTTCAACAGTTGAACTTGAAGGACGACCGAGGTTCAAACCATTAGTTGGGTCTACCCATGTGTAACGGTTGTTAGAGTTGTAATCATTGATAATGTTCCAACCTGCAGAAGTACCGCTGTAGAAAGAAGCACCCTGTGCTGTAGCATTGTAGATCTTGTTGCCCAAAGAATAGTTACAGAAGATGTTGAAGTCGAAGTTACCAAAGTTGGTCTTCCACATACCATCGAATCCGAAACCACCAGTTACTTCAGGAACGGTATTGCCCAAGCGCTGGAAGACAGGATCACCATTCTCATCACATTCTACCTTGGCACCACCAGGATAGAGAGAACCACCAAACTTAGAGTAAGATTTGTTATTTACGTCACCACCTACATGACCGTCAGCCTCTGTAGCCAAGCGCCACTTGGCACCATCATAGATAAGGTCGCCTGTGCCTGTTGCAGGGTCGAATACGGTATAGAAACCTTGCTGCTTGTAGCCCCAAAGCTCACCTAAGCGGCCACCTTCCTCAAGCAGGAAGTCACCATTGCCTTTGGTTACCTTGGTACCACCCCAGCTTGATGTCTCATAGTGTGCGCCACCTTCCAACTTGTCAATCTTGTTCTTGTTGTAAGAGATGTTGAAGTTGAAGTTGAGGTTAAACTTCTTGCTGTCTACGATAGCAGCATTCAGTGCCCACTCAATACCCTTGTTAGAGGTAGTACCTACGTTCTGGTACTGACGCTCATAACCTGTTGCTGAAGGCAAAGTCTGAAGCATCAGCAAGTTTTTGGTTGTATTCCAATAGAAGTCCAAAGTACCGTAGATGCGGCCACGGAGGAAACCGTAGTCGATACCGAAGTTACGGGTTGTAGTGGTTTCCCACTTCAAGTTAGGATTGTAGAGAACGGTCTTGCCGTTAGCCTTATAAGACTCGAGCATACCAGTGTTCACCTCATTGAAGCCTGGGTGCTTGCCAGCAGCATCAGCCACGCCATAAGTAGGAGAAAGCATACCAGAAGGGATGCGGTTGTTACCTGCTGTACCCAAAGAAAGACGAAGCTTCAAGTTAGAGAGCCACTTGTCGGCACCCTTCATAAACTTCTCGTCAGACATACGCCATGCCAAAGCCAATGATGGGAACAAGCCCCAACGATTGCCCTTACCAAACTTAGAAGAACCATCCTCACGCAGAGTGAAGGTCATCAAGTACTTGTCTGCCAAGGTGTAGTTGATACGACCGAAGAAAGAAAGCATATTGTCCTTAGCCTTGATGTCAACCTCGTTGCCCAGAGTGCTTTCTGCTGTATTGGTGAAAGAAAGAATCTGATCGATAGTGAAATCAACAGGGAAGTCTACTGATGTGCTGGTACGTGTAGTCTGCATATCAGAGCTCCACTCATGACCAATCAATACGTTCAGGTGATCACGGCCACCGAAGAGCTTATTGTTGTCATAAGTCAAAGTATTGGCGTTGCGCCATGACTTGTATGTGTCGCGTACGAACTGAGCCTGAGGACGACCATTGTGACCAAACTTAGAGTTGTTAACAGCCAAAGCTGTCCATGCCTGGTCTGTGTCATAGTATTTCCAGCCATAGCCAAACTCGGTCTTGGCAGTCCAGTGCTTGAATGGTTTCCATGTCAGAGCAGCATTGTAGTTCTGCTGGAAACGTGTCTGCAATTTGTAAGTACCATCCAGACGTTCCATTGGTGAGCGGCGGGAAGAAGATGAGTTTTCCTCGTCTTCATCAGCAGATACCAACTCCTGGATAGGAGCGAAGGTGATGGTCTGTGCTACGGTTGAGTTGGCAGCATTGCTATCATTGGTGTCAGCACCACCGCTAAGGCCCTTGATCTTCTGGTATGCCATACGAGCATTGAAGTCAAAGGTCAGCCACTTGTTGAGCTTGGCCTGCAACTTAGCACCGATGTTGTCCTTGTTGTAGCCAGACTTCTCCATGATGCTGTTCTCCTGATTGTGAGCATAGCTTACATTGTACTTGAAGTCCTTGCTACCACCACTTACGTTGGCATTGTAGATAGCCTGTGTACCTGTACGGCCGAATACCTCATCCTGGAAGTTGTGACCTGCTCTTGATTTCCAGATGTCATAGTCTGCATAGTTACCATAGTTGCTACCACCCAGGTTTGATGGGTTGTTGCTGGCGCTTGCAGTTTCGTACTGGTAGAGTACGAATTCATAAGGATTGAGAACTTCGATTTCCTTAGCGTTCTTCTTCCAGCCGTAAGAAGCGTTGAAGTTTACTTGAGTCTTGCCCTCAGAACCACTCTTGGTAGTGATGATGATAACTCCATTAGCACCACGGGCACCATAGATGGCTGTAGAAGAGGCATCCTTCAAAACGTCGATGGTTGCAATTTCGCTGGGAGCGATATCGCTGATAGAGCTTACAGGGAAGCCATCGACAATGTAAAGAGGAGAGTTGTCCTGTGACAAAGAACCACCACCACGTACACGAATCTTAACCTCTGCGTCAGGTGAACCTTCGGTTGTGGTGATGTTCACACCTGCCAACTTACCGGTCATAGCCTCGCTGACGTTAGAAACAGGAACGTTGGCGATTTCCTTAGAAGAAATGGAAGACACAGAACCTGTCAAGTCCTTCTTCTTTACGGTACCGTAACCGATAACGACAACGTCGTTAAGGCTGTTGGACTCGTCCTCGAGCTTAACGGAAACGGTTGATTTACCTGCAACATTTACGACCTGAGTCTTCATACCGATGTATGAGATCTTCAGTTTCTTACTGTTGCCTTTCAATGTTAAGGTGAAATTACCATCAATATCGGTAGCAACGCCATTGCTCTGCACACCCTGCTCGAAGACAGAGGCGCCGATAACTGGCTCGCCCGTATTGTCGATAACTGTACCCTTTACGGTTTGCGCAGATAGGCTTGCTGCAAAAAACAGCATGATGCTAACCAACGCAATTCTAATTTGTTTTAAATTACCAGACATACATTTATTTGGTTAGATTAGTAAAAAAATATATTTCTTCGCTGCAAAGATACTATCTTTTTTGGTTTTTTAATAAATATGGTGTGTTAAAATCTACGTAAACGTTTCCGTTATTTGCGTAAAAAAAAATTTTTTTCGTATTAAAAACAAAAGGTGCAACACCCACGAACGGGTATTGCACCTTTTTTATTTATTCAGAAGTTTCTTTTACTTCAGTACCACTTTGCTGGTCTTCTTGCTGCCGTCAGTCATGGTCTTTACGACGATGTTGATGCCACGCTGCAACTTGCTTACCTGAACACCATCGGCAGAGTAGATCTTGGTGCTCAAAACATCGGAAGAAGTTGCGATGTTCTCAATGCCGGTGCTGGTGCTTGCTACGGTAGCCTCGCCAAGACCACCCATCTCGTTGGCAGCACGAACACTCCATGTCGCAGAAGCATCGTCAACGGCGTATGTAGGTTCAACGGTGAAGTCAACCACCTTGCCGTTCTTGCATACAGCCCAGAGAAGAGCATAGTTGCTGTTGTCCCAGGTCAGGTTGTTACCAGCAATCTTCACATTAGTTGGAGCTGAAGCCTGTTCTGTGGCAGCTGTTGGATCCCAGTCATCATCACCGCCCATGACGGTTTCGATAGTGTAGAATGCAGCTTCCTCTGCTGTGAGGACAGGGTTTTCTGCTGTCTCGTTGCGACGGTTGGTATAGTTGTCTCCATCCTTTGCATCGTAAGCATCATAAACCTGCTTTCTTCCGCTCAGGTCTACTGCAGAGCCTGTAGCTGTGGTAGAGTTGTATTCTGCAAAACGCTTAGGATAGCCACCGCTCATCTCGTCCCAACCTGCTGCTGTAGGAATCACTTCCATCTTGGTGTCGATGAAGAGAGCGATAGGAGTGCCCTTGCCCCAAGGACGACCGAGTTTGTACTTACCGTTGATACCTGTGGTTGATCCGTCCTTGATAGTACAATCCTTGAAGATGTAGCCATACTTGGTAGGCTGTGAAGGTACGGCGAGATAGCCGGTGCCACACATCAGGAGATCTACATTATTATAATATACGTCACCCTTACCGCAGAGGTAGTCGGTGTTGCCACGCAGGATACCACCCTCGAAGTAGAAGCGACCCTTCTGGTTGTTGGATACGTAGGTGTCCTGATAAGCCCAGAGGTTGACGTTCTTACAGATAGTCTTGTTACTCTTATCGTTGAGTACGATATCACGACCCTTGCCGTCGCCCATGCTGCTGTACATCTTGATGTCCTGGAAGTAGGTGTTTGTCGCACCGCTTTCCAAACTCAAAACATCACCACGTCCAATTCCTTCCAATACGTTTGCGATATTGAAGCCATTGCTGCTTTCTACTGCAGGTACGGTATTGGTGATAGAAGTATTCTCATTGCTTTCACCGATGATAGATACATTAGGTGTATTCATATAGGTGGTAGCACTTGGATACTGCTTGCCATCAATACCAGTCACCATGCTGTTCGGGTTGGCAGGAATCTTATAGTCGCCCTGCTTGATGAAGATGCGGAAACGCTTGCTGGTATCTGCACGCTTGGCTGCTGCTGCGAGAGCTTCAGTGAATGTTCCGTCTGTTGGTACGATGAAATCATACAGAGCCTTGGTTACTGCAGGCTTCTCCTTGGTGGTGAAGCTGAAGGTAATGTCCCTCTCGATGGCATTGTCTGTCAAGTCGGCTACTGAACCTGCTGCGAGAGCGAAGGTATATTCTGTTGCGTAGCTCAAACCCTTGTAGGCAAAGGTGATGGTCTTACCAGATACAGTGCCTGTCAATTCCTGACCATTGAGGGTCGCCTTGGCATTGGTTGTCAGCTTCACCTTCTCATCGAATGTCAATACAATCTTACCATTGGCTGATGCGTTGGTTGCACCGACTGCTGGTACCTGACTCTGGAGAACAGGAGCAGTGCCGTCATTGAAGAGCTGGGCTGTACCTGTGATATAGATCTGAGCGAGAGCAATACCGTCGTTGGTACCTGTTGTTCCCTTCACATTAGAAGTCTTATCGGCAATCCAGCGAACATATACTGCAGCCTGGTTGTTGGCTTCGGCTGGGAGAGTGAACTCGCCTACAGTCCAAGCCTTGGCTCCTGGCATCGTGATGGCGCCAACCTTGGTCCATTTCTCGCCATCAAGAGAGTATTCTACGTTGTAGGTCTCGTAAGCATTATAATTGTAGAGCATGCTGCTCTTTACCTTGATATCGGTGAATGCTGTGGCGTTGAACTTGGTCTGCCAGTAGGTTTCACCCAGAGCCTTTGTTGTAGTCTTGGTCCAGTTGACAGCGGCGTTCTTGCCTTCGTAACCACCAGCCTTGTTGCTCTTGTCGAGCCAGCCGTATGAGTTGCCTTCTGCATCACGGAGTACGAGCTGTACTGCGTCGTTGTCTGCTGCTGCAAAGTCGGCAGTGCGACCTTCCTTGCCTTCCTGATAGAAGTCCCATGCCACGATGTAGTCCTTGGCTGAGAATGTGGCAGTGAAAGCCTGGTCTGCATTCATCGTTGTCTTGATTTCTGCTGTTGTCTCACCATTGCTCCAGTTGTTGAAGTCGATGATGTCGTTTCCTGTTGCGGTAAGCGTTACCTCTGTACCTTCTTCATACATCTTCTTGCCATCTATCATCTCTGGGGCAGGAGAGAGAGTCACCATATAGTCCTTGGCACCGCCTTCAACGTTTACGTCAAGTGCATAGGTGTTTACCTTCTTGTAGTTGGCAGTGAGAGTCTGGTCTTCTGTTACAGTATATTTGAATTTACTTTCAGTAGAAAGCTCTGTGCCGTTCTTGTCGGTCCAGTTGACAAAATTATAACCGAATTTATCGGCTGCAGTCAGTGTTACCTCATCGTTCTCCTGATATTCGTCAGATTTAGGATAGACAGTAACGTCTGCGATGCCTTCTGGTTTGGTTACAACAGAGAGTTTGTATTTGTTCACTGCAACGAGTGTTCCATTGACAGTTCCTTCGATCGTAACAGGACCGAAAACAGCCTGCTTGCCAGAAGCAACACCGATAGTAGATGTCAGATAGAAGCCATCGGTACCAGCCAAGGCTGCCTGCTGCTCTGCAGTCAGTGTGATTTCAAACTGATGGATAGCGGTGTTATCATAAGTTTGATCTGATGTAGCCTTGCCTTGACGCCATGCGGTATAGGTGCCCAGTGCTACTACTTCTCCGTTTGCCTTATGAGCGCTGATAACGATACCGTTTTGTACGTTGGTACCACAGCGGTTTACATAACCGCTCACCTTGGTAGGAGTGAAAGTAAGTCCTGCTGCAGGACGAACAAACCAGTTGATTTCTGTTTTCTTCTTTCCTGAGTCATTATTAATTTGGAGACCTTTGATACCTGATGCGGTACCATCCGCCTTGGTAATTTCGAGAATTCCTTTCAAAGATAAGTTTGTTCCGTAATCAAATGCGATGGTGCTGAAAGCATCAGTAGGAGCTGTGGTGTTAGCACTTGCGTTGCTGAGGTCGTTCATTGCAAAAACGACGTTGGCAGCCTCGTTGTTGAAAGTCTTGCCAGCAGGTTCGCTTGCAATGACAGGAAGGGTAATCTTCAAATAGCTATAATATGAACCATCGCCAATGACGATGTTCACAGTTTCTGCACTTGAAGCAATGGTCTGTCTGATGACTTTGCCTGAAGTATATTCTGCCTGACCATCAATAGTTGTCGTTGTGATGTTGCTGTATGCAGCCATTTCGATGGTTGCACCCTTGCAAGAAGGAATGGTGATGATACCGTTTGCGCCCATCTGTGCCCATTCGTCTACACGACCTACGTTATTGAATTTTCCCTTGGTTGTTGCATCGAGGTCAATCTTTACGTCAATGGTTTCCCCATCAACAGTCGCCTGAGTTACCAAGATACCAGCCTTCTTCTCAACGTTGATATCCTGGGCACCATTCTTGTGACCGAAATAATAGGTGAGGGTGGTTGCCTCTGTGCGGTTGGCAAGCGACTTGGTGTTGGCTGTAAAGACTGGAGTCAACGTAGCGCTTGCGCTTGGAGCAGTGATGGTTTCACCAGGCTTGTAGGTGTTGGTGCCATCTGTCCAGCCTGTCAAAGTACTGCCTGCTACGTAGAGCGTGGTATTAACAGGAAGCGTATAGCTGCTTCCCACTTCTACCGTTGCGTTGGCAGGAAGAGTTCCTTCTGCTGTCGTCGTTCCCAAAGAATAAGTGAGGGTAATGTCACTTGCTTTTGTAACGACTGAAACGAGTAGGACTAAAAATAATAGTCCGAATCTTAGTAGATTTCTGTTCATTTGTTTGTTACTTTTTTAGGTTATATATACTTTATATTGTTTCCAGTAAATAAGATTAGGAGTTAAGGGTACTGTTTTTGACTTGGGTACAAAGTCTTTGCAAACGAGCGCAGAACATCAAACTCGTTTGAATGTTTTGCCGAGTGCCGCTTTGACTTATGCAAAGTCTTTGCAAACGAGTGCAGAACATCAAGCTCGCTTGAATGTTTTGCCGAGTGCCGCTTTGACTTGGGTACAAAGTCTTTGCAAACGAGCGCAATGAAAGTTTGCTTTCAAATTGCCGAGTGCCGCTTTGACTTGGGTACAAAGGTAATGCAAAAACTTGATAGTTGTTCCTCCTTAATCTAATTAAACTCACGTAAACGTTTACGATGGATTCTTGCATTTTTATCTTGCATTTCTTGCGGTTAAGTTGTACTTTTGCATCGTAGTCATATCAAAGACTAATTTCTAAAACATAAAATCAAACTAAAATAAAACGATTATGAAGAAATTCTTTACTCTTATTGCAGCTGTCGCTATGGCAGCAAGTGTGAATGCACAGACTCAGGAATGGAACTTTAGTAGCTGGACTGCTACAACATTAAGTACAACAACTACACAGGATGGCTTGACAGTTTATGCTGGTAAGGATTCTAAGGGCAATACTTGTGCTGTTACCATTGATAACAACAGCAAAACTATTGATGGCGTAAAGTATACACAGCGTTTGAAGTTTGGTGGCAAGGGTGACTTCGTTGACAATGCTACTCCTAACTACCGCGTGTTGGCTTTCGATGTAACAGGTGCTTGTGATGTTTATGTAGCTTGTACAACTTCAAACAAGACTGATGCTAAGGAATTGTACGTAGATGCTTTGGCAATAGGTGCTTCTGAAAAAACTAATGTAGGTAAAATCTCATTGGCTGCTAATGAAATTAAGGGTGAGACTGTTCACTATACTGGTGGTGCCGGTAAGATTTTCTTGTATCCTAATGGTGGCTTGAATATCTATACCATCAAGGTTACTTCTGGCACTTCTGGCATTTCAAACATCAATGCTTCTGAGGCAGCAAACGAGGGTGCTACATTCAACCTCATGGGTCAGAAAGTGGCAAGCAATGCTAAGGGACTTGTTATCAAGAACGGCAAAAAGTTCATCAACAAGTAATTTCGTTTTCCCTTGCAGGACTTCGTTCCTGCAAGTCGCAAAAAATATAAGGTCTTCTGTTTCGGCAGAAGACCTTTTTTATATCTCGGTTCGGTGTCATGTTGATTCAGGAGGCGTAAAGCGATAAGACTACTTTTATCAATGCCCAAAAATCGCCAAACATTTGGGCACTATGTGCACATCGCACGGGCAATGAGTGCCCGTCCCTTGTTCAGTTGATGCCCACCGCTTGGTCTCTGAGTGCCCACCGCTTGGTCCCTGAGTGCCCACTTGATGGGCAAGACAGATCTTTACATACTGTAAGAGTAGGTGCTTAAGTTTTTGTAAAACTGGAATAGTAGACACTTCTTTTTTAGTCTTTTTAATCGACTCAAAGTAAGCGGCTCCGCGTTTAAATCTTGCGTGCATTCACTCCGTTGCTTTTGTAATGGGAGAAAAAAAGCCTCCTTGCTGGTAGGATAGACTTACCAACAAGGAGGCTTAGCTACTTAAGAGAAACGAGCCTCTTGATAGAAATAATTACTTCTGTACGAACTTCTTGCCAGCCTTAATGACTACACCCTTGTATGCCTTACCTACCTTCTGACCTGCGAGGTTGAATGCAGGAGCATTCTCCAGTGTAGCATCGGTTGTGATGTTGTTGATGCCTGTTGGTATAGGAGCAGAAATAGGAGCCAATTCTTTAATGATGTTACCGCTCAACTTAGTTGTAACTAAGATACCAGTTACGTCAAGACCTTCACCGTCAGTGATGCTTGTCTTGGTTTTAAACTTGTCGTAAATCATAACTTTATCAGTACCATTTGTGAGATATTGATTGGTATAAGTTCCTGAAGTTTCAGATATTATATTTGCATTCTCTACTGTTACAAGATCGCAAAGATATTTATTTGATGTGAGGTCTGCTACAATAACCTTTGTAGGAACTGCTGCTTCCCCATCAGTAATAGTTAACTTTTCAGCAGATGTATTTGCGGTCTTTGTAGCCTCAGGCAACTCGTTGAAAAGAGTGTACTTAACCTCTACAGTACCATTGATAATTTGATTTACATTTAATTCCAAATCTGTATTGAAGAACTGAATAGCACCTGATGCATCGCGAACATAGTACTCTGTGTTTGTTGCACCTGATTTTGTTGTGTAAACGTTCTTGTAAACTACTTGCGCATTCTTGAGAGTTAAAGTGGCGGTTGTTCCATTTGCCAAAGCCTTGAACGCTGCTATGTTTTCTGCTTTAGTTTCTTCTGCAGGAGGTGTTGGAGTTTCACCGCCACCTTGACCATCAGAAGTAATGTCAACTTTGTCTACATTAAATTGTCCTGCAGTCTTACTTTTATTTGTTCCGTTATCGTTTTTATCACCAACCGTTAATGTTACAGATGAAGAACCATTGGTGTTCTCCCATGTTGTTGTACCATTAGTTTTATCCACAGTCATTGTGCCTTCTGATGCAGTCACTGTTGCCCATTGTTTTTTACCCGCTTCAGACATTGTAAAGACCATTTTTGTCATTTTAGCACCGCTAATGGTAATGCTGTTCTTGGCATAGTGTCGTAGGTCTTTGGAGTTGGCATTTTTGGTTGGTGCAGCTTGACCCTTATTTTTCTTTGCTGTAAATGTGAAGTCGCCTGATGTGAAAGTATAGCCGTTGTTTTCCTTATTATCTACATCACTAACAGTTTTAACAGAAAGTTTTGTAAAATCAATGGTTGATACACCAGCAAAGCTGAAATTGGCAATTAATGCCAACACAGCGATCATTGAAATGCGTAAAATTTTATTCACTAAAGTTTCGCAAGTGAATAAATATCAACTTGCTTGTTTATAAATATACATAT
>ERZ1034701.552-NODE-552-length-14380-cov-8.687888_pt1 | contig 14380 bp, 11 predicted proteins | sample MGYA00520651_ERZ1034701 | MGnify/ENA primary metagenome ERZ1034701 (study PRJEB33766, sample SAMN09781713) | gut metagenome | biome: gut microbiome | host: Homo sapiens | place: Madagascar | study: EMG produced TPA metagenomics assembly of the PRJNA485056 data set...
AATGAAATAAAAATTCATAAGTAACAAATACCATGGATTTGCAATTAGATAATACGCTATGGAGTTTGAAAAAATAGGGTGCTATGGATAAAATAACCATAGGTGCTCATGAAGTGCAAAACAATCAGAGCTGAGAGTGGCGCTCTTCATGAATGCGAGTCCGTCCCTGGGACTGTCACAAAGGAGGATAGCTGGTTGATCAAGGGATTGTCCGTTTTCCGGAACGCATTTCGGGATTCATCGGAATTTATTCTTTTATAGAATACTGCAATTATTTTTCTTCTTGACAATTTCATATGAGTCCTAATAAGAACTTCCGGAGACTTTCTTCAGATGATCGAACCGCACCGTATTGATCCCCTACTGAAGAATCATCAAAAGGAAGGTGAACCTTTATGGATCCAGCCATTACCACACTGTGTGTCCTGGCCGTAGCAGCATTTCTCTTCGTAACTGAACTGATCCCGCTGGCTGTTACCGCTATGGCAGCATGTACTGCACTGGGGATTCTGGGCGTACTCCCGGCAAAACAGGTTTACGCAGGTCTCTCCAATTCCACCGTCGTACTTTTCGGCGGTATGTTCGTTATCGGCGCCGCTATGTTTAAGACTGGCCTCGCTGAAGCTATCGGTGTAGCTGTAGTTAAGAAAGCCGGCACCAACGAGATTCCGCTCATGGCAGCTATCATGATCGTTACGATCGTCCTGTCCTCTGTTTCTTCGAACACCGGTACAGTAGCCTGCCTGATGCCAGTCATCATTGGTATCTGCCAGGCAGCAAAGATCCCTGCTTCTAAGGAACTGATGCCTCTTGCTATCGCAGCTAACGTCGGCGGTACCATCACCATGATCGGTACTCCGCCAAACGTCATCGTTACCGGCGCTCTCTCTGCTGCAGGACTTCCGACCTTCGGATTCTTCGAATTCGCATTCATCGGCGTTCCGCTGTCTATCATCATTCTTGTCTACACCCTCTTTGTTGGCCGTCATTTCATTCCGGATAAATCCTCCGGCGCGATGGACGAAGAAGCCATCAAAGCAGCAAAAGAAGAAGCTGGCGCTTCCGGCGATGATGCTCCGAAGAGCAAGACCAAGATGTGGATCTCCGGTCTCATTCTGATCGGCGTCGTTGTCTGCATGGCTCTTGGCCTCAAGACTCTGCCGTTGCACACCGCAGCTGTCACCGGCGCTATCCTCTGCGTCATCACCGGCTGCCTGAAAGAAAAAGAAGCTTACGCTGGTATCGACTGGGTAACGATTTTCCTCTTCGCTGGTATGCTTTCTGTAGCAACTGCTATGGATAAGACCGGCGCAGGCAAGATGATCGCTGACTTCGTTGTCGGCCTCATGGGCGAAAACCCGAACCCATATGTCCTGACCGCTGTACTCTTCCTGATCTCGAACGTACTCACTCAGTTCATGTCTAACACTGCATCTGCAGCACTTTTGGCTCCTATTGGTATTTCCATTGCTCAGTCCATCGGATGCGATCCGAAACCGGTACTGATGGCTCTTGGTATTGCAGCCTCCATGGCATTCGCAACTCCAATGGCTACTCCGCCAAATACCCTCGTACTTGGCCCTGGCAACTTCTCCTTCAATGACTACGCAAAAGTCGGTGTACCGATGTGCGTCATTTCCTGGATCGCTTGCGTCATCATCGTCCCGATCTTCTGGCCATTCCATTAATCCCAGAACGGGTGCTGTGACAAGCACTTTTCAGGTACCATAAGGCTCCTTCCGGGGAAACCCGGAAGGGTGTCCTTTCATTTCACACTAGGCTGCGGTTCTCCGCAACGGCACCTCAGGTGCTAAAAATAGAAAGGTGGATTTAACTCATGGATACTCCAGGCCCGCTTTCCATTTGCCTTACTAACATGGTTATCGTATTCGCAGTTCTGATCTTCTTGGCTTTCGTCATCCAGCTGATTCATATCGTGGATCCGACCAAAGGCAAGAAGAAATAAGATCTTATTACTATAAACGAATACAGAACTCATCTTAGGAGGAAATAACATGGACGGCTTTATGAGAGCTCTCGTTTCTGTATGGACAGACTCCGGCTTTGCCGCACTGACATGGCAGAACATGGTCATGATTCTGGTAGGGCTTATCCTGCTCTACCTCGCTATTGCAAAAGAGTACGAACCTCTTCTGCTGCTGCCGATCGCTTTTGGCGATATTATGGCAAACTTCCCGAATACCGGGTTCGAAGACGAAATGGGCGTTATGATGGCCATCGGCTTCGGTATCAAATACGAAATCTTCCCGCCGCTGATCTTCATGGGCGTAGGCGCAATGACTGACTTTGGTCCGCTTATCGCAAACCCGAAGACCATGCTTCTGGGCGCAGCTGCTCAGATCGGCGTATTCGTAGCCCTCGCAGGCGCTATGCTCCTCGGCTTCAATGTACAGGAAGCAGCATCCATCGGCATCATCGGTGGTGCTGACGGCCCGACCGCTATTTACCTGACTTCCAAACTGGCTCCACATCTGCTGGGCGCCATCGCTGTAGCAGCTTACTCCTACATGTCCCTGGTACCGCTGATCCAGCCACCGATCATGAAACTCTGCACCACCAAAGAACAGCGTAAGATCAGAATGACCAACCTTCGTCCTGTCACCCACTTCGAAAAGGTTGCATTCCCGATCGTCGTTGCTATCGTTGTATCCCTGCTCCTGCCACCAGTTGCAGCTCTGATGGGCTGCCTCTGCCTTGGCAACCTGTTTGAAGTTTCCGGCGTTACCGCTCGTCTGTCTGACACCGCGCAGAACGCACTCTGCAACATCGTCACCATCTTCCTGGCAACCGGCACAGGTCTGACCATGACCGGCGACAAATTCCTCCGTCTGGAAACCATCGAGATCATTATCCTGGGCCTGATCGCATTCGCAGCAGGCACCGCAGGCGGCGTCCTCTTTGGTCAGGTCATGAGAATTGCATCCGGCAACAAGGTCAACCCGCTGATCGGTTCCGCAGGCGTATCTGCAGTCCCGATGGCAGCCCGTGTATCTCAGGTCGTAGGCCTGAAAGACAACCCGTCCAACTACCTGCTGATGCAGGCTATGGGCCCGAACGTAGCAGGCGTTATTGGTACTGCAGTAGCAGCAGGCACCATGCTCGCACAGTTTGGCAAATAAGTCTTTCTGACACAAAAAAAGCTCCAGCTTTGGCTGGGGCTTTTTTGTTGTGGGTTTAGAGGTTCAGGTTGTCGGGTTCAGGGGTGTGGTGCGGCGCATAAAAAATAGAAGCGCCGCGAATGTTGATGGCGCTTCGCGCGTATCGTTATTACAGGGAAAGTAGATGGGAAGTGTGAGGGAACGGTATTCACGCAACGTCATCCCGAGCGAAGTCGAGGGAGCTTTCTTGCAGGAGGGGATAATGTCGTATGTGTGATAGCGGAAAAGGGGAAAACTTTTGCGAAAGGAGCAAGAAAGAGCAAAGTGCAAGGAGGATTTCTCGACTGCACTCGAAATGACGGTAGGGAAAGCAGCTGATTCTATGAATTTGAGATTTTAAATGAATAACAGAACATGAAAGAAAACCACTTGAATATGAGCATTATTGTGTGTTATATTAAGACAAGCATAAAAGCCCCTATGCTTCTATACTAATCAAACGATAGCAGAGGAAACACGGTCACTCGCGCGATGAGTTTTGAAAAAGTGTAGGAAAAGGGCGGACTGGTTCCGAGAAGGACGAATCAATTGTATTTTTCAAGGACGGGCGGCTTTCTGAAATATATTCAGCATGCCTAAAGAATAAGGCTCCCGATAAATGAGTCAATTCTGAAAATCTTAATGATAAGATACAACCTGTTCAGAAAAAGACGATCGTCTTCTCCTATGTTTTTTTAAGGAGCGATTTATTATGAAAAAGATCCTCGCACTGGCTGCTGTAGCAGCACTCACCGCTGGCGTATCCGCTTACGCTGCAAATCCATTCTCCGATGTTACCGCTGATGACTGGGCTTATCAGGCAGTATCCGACCTGTCCGCTCAGGGCGTCGTAGAAGGCTATCCGGACGGCACCTTCAAAGGCGAAAAGAATATGACCCGTTACGAACTGGCTCAGATCGTTGCTCGCCTCATGGCAAAAGAAGACCAGCTGAATGCAGAGCAGCAGGCAACCATTGACAAACTCGCTGGCGAATATGCTGACGAACTCGCAAACCTCGGCGTTCGCGTTTCCGATCTCGAAAAGAAAGTCGGCAACATCTCTTGGTACGGCGATGCTCGTATGCGTTATCAGCACAACAACGCAAACGACCCGTCTACAGACAAATACACCGGTCGTATTCGTATCAATGCAAAAGCACAGGTTAACGATTCCACATATGTACGCGGCCGTCTGAGCACTGGCAATGTCAATCTGAAAGGCAATGCGGATGCAAATGTTACCATGGATCGTATCATCGTTCATCATCAGTTTGGTGACAATGTAGGTCTGACTCTTGGTCGTTACGATGTAGCTTTCGGACAGCAGGTTACTTGGCTCTATGGCAATGGCTTTGATGGCGCTGAACTCGAATACAATCAGGGCGCTGTAGATCTCAAAGCTGGCTTTGGTCAGTTCTCTCAGGGGCCGACCTCTGGGCTTGAAAAGCAGGATAGCTTCTACGCTCAGGCAAAGGCTGATCTGGAAGTAGCTAAACTGGGTGTTGACTACTACAAGGCTAACACTAGCGAAAAAGCGCAGCAGACGGAAGTTTATGGCGCAAATCTCCTCATTCCGGTTGGACAGGCTCGCGTATTTGGCGACTACTACAAGGATAACGAAGGCGAAAAAGCCGCTATCTGGACCGCAGGCATTGGCTATGGCGCTATGAATCCGAAGAAACCAGGCTCCTTTGGCATCGATGTAGCTTACTTTGATGTAGAAAAAGGCCTCTACAAATCTGGCATGACCGGCGTACAGGTTCCGGAAGACTACTTCACCAAAGATGGCAGCTTCTGGCTGGCAACTGGCGATGTAGCTCTGCAGAAGAACGTATTCCTCCATGCTGAATATGCTTTTGCTTCTGATCTTGATGGCAACGAAAAAGATTTCGGTGACAGCTACAACTTCTCCCTCAACTACAAATTCTAATCTTTGGAATTTTAGACAAACGAAAGGAAATCCCTCATGGGATTTCCTTTTTGCGTGCAGGGGGAAAAAGCAAAGAGCAGGAGGTCTAGGCCCTTTGCATTTTCTGCGCGCGGCTTGCATACTGCAGTTAATTTCATACAATGACTGACTTGAAGAGGAGTCCCTTGGGGACTCCTTCTTTTTTACCTAAAGGGAAATTAGAATATAGCTAAATCATAATTTCTCCCTTGCGGAAAGATTTATTTCTGTAGTATCCTAAAAGCAGCTCATATCCTGCCCGAGATATGTGCGAAGGACGAAAGGAAATGGCAGAGGAAACACGGTCACTCGCGCCGCAGATTTTTGAGTACTCCTTCGGAAAGGGCAATCCTATATATAGGGAAACATTTCCCATTTTTCAAAGGAGCGATTTATTATGAAAAAGATCCTCGCACTGGCTGCTGTAGCAGCACTCACCGCTGGCGTATCCGCTTACGCTGCAAATCCATTCTCCGATGTTACCGCTGATGACTGGGCTTATCAGGCAGTATCCGACCTGTCCGCTCAGGGCGTCGTAGAAGGCTATCCGGACGGCACCTTCAAAGGCGAAAGAAACATGACCCGTTACGAACTGGCTCAGATCGTAGCTCGCCTCATGGCAAAAGAAGACCAGCTGAACGCTGAACAGCAGGCAACTCTGGACAAACTCGCTGGCGAATACGCTGACGAACTCGCAAACCTCGGCGTTCGCGTTTCCAACCTCGAAAAGAAGGTCGGCAACATCTCCTGGGCTGGCGATGCAAAGATGATGTACACTAACAACGCTGAAAAGGCTGCAAAAGACACCTACAAAGGCCGTATCCGTCTGAACGTCAAGGGTCAGGTCAATGACTCCACCTTCGTCAAAGGCCGTATCGTAACCAACATGTGGTTCAAAGATGCAGGCAAAAATGCAGACAAAGATGGCAACACCACCATGGATCGTCTCTTCGTCAACCACAACTTCGGCGAAAAGACCTCCGTTGTTCTCGGCCGTCAGGATCTGACCGTATTCGGCGGACTTGAATATGATGACGCATTCGATGGCGCTAAACTCGCATACAGCGATGGAAAATTCGATGCTTACGCAGCATTTGGCCAGCTGAACACAAGCAAGTTTGATTCTGAAGATGCTGCTTTCGGCGGCCTCGGCTATGACTTCGGTGCTGCTAAGCTGAACGCGGCTTACTTCAACTTCGCTGGTCTTGACAAGAACACTTATAAGTTCGACAGCATCTGGGGCGCAAACCTCGTTGTTCCGGTTCAGGACTTCAGCGTATTCGGCGAATACTGGGACTCCAACGCTGACAAGAACGACAGCGCTTACCAGGCAGGCCTCGGCTACAGCACCCTCGATGCTTCCAAACCGGGCACCTTCGCTCTGAATGTTGCTTACAACAAAGTCGGTGCTAACGCTTACTTCGGCGGCACCACCTATGATGCATCCGACTTCTTCGATCACATCACTGCAGATAAAGATCTGAAGTTCTGGAACGTATTCGGCGATGTTGTTCTCCAGAAGAACGTCACCCTCCACGGCGAATACGCTTGGGATATCGAAAACACCCAGGCTGGCTATGATGACAACGCTTGGTCCGTTTCCCTGAACTACGCATTCTAATTCTTGGATACTCCAGTAAAAAAGAAGCTCCTTATGGGGCTTCTTTTTTTGTGTCATCGTATTCTTTCCCCGCAAGCCAGCGGAGCGCATTTCGTTTCAGGATGCCTTCGTCAAGCACGTAGACGGCAACTATATCGATAGTCTTGAATAATAAGGGCCGCCATGCTATAATGCATACATCAGCACCGATAAATTAAGAAAGTGACTATCGAACAGTATGAAAGGTTGTATTTCTTAATGACGCGATGGGAAATAAAGGTATACTGCTTTTGCAGTAGATCGATTTCCCGCTGTATGCATTTCCCCATCCGGGATCACCGCCCAATCGTAAGCATCCCGATGGATATCTATATCGGAAGAGGGGGGCTAGGGATTAGGAGTGACTGGTTGCTAGTGACTAGTGACTAGGGATTAGTAGCTAGGGATTAGGTTTGCGATACGAGAAAACCGCTAGTTTCAAACCTCCGCGGCACTTCCAGCATTTTATGCGCCGCACCACCATTTCTCATTTCTAATTTCTCATTCAAGCGAAGCTTTCAAACGGAATCAAAGGGCACCACGCCCCACGGGCTAACCCTGAACCTTGAACCCTGAACCCTGAACCCTTATTTCCTCCTTTTCCATTTCTGAAAGGAAGGTCATTCTTATGGCAGACATCCAGAAACAGTACGGACTTTTTATCGACGGTGATTTTGTACCAGCCGGTGACGGCGCGACATTTGCAGCGCACAATCCGGCGAATGGCGAAGAGCTTGCTCTCTTTGCGGAAGCGACGAAGGAAGATGTAGACAAAGCTGTGAAAGCGGCTCGCGCAGCGCTTCCTGCTTGGTCGAAGACATCCCCTGTCGAAAGACAGAATCTTCTTCTCAAAATCGCAGACATCATTGATGCCAATGCCGATCACCTCGCTCTCATGGAGACGCTCGACAATGGCAAGCCGATCCGCGAGACGAAGGCAGCGGATGTTCCGCTCGGCAGCGACCATTTCCGCTATTTTGCAGGGTGCCTTCGTGCGTGGGAAGGCAGTGCGACGATGATCGATGACAATACCATGTCTCTCATCCTTCATGAACCTGTCGGCGTGGTCGGGCAGGTCATCCCGTGGAATTTCCCCTTCACCATGGCATGCTGGAAGCTCGCGCCGGCGCTTGCGGCGGGCAATACCATCGTCATGAAGCCATCCTCCCACACATCGCTGTCTTTGATGGAATTCATGCGTCTCATTCAGGACGTCCTGCCGAAGGGCGTGGTCAATGTCATCACCGGCAAGGGCTCGAAGTCCGGCCAGTGGCTGCTCGACCATCCGGATCTGGACAAGCTCGCCTTCACCGGCTCCACTGAAGTCGGACACGGCGTGTATCAGGCGGCCTGCGACAAGCTCATCCCCTGTACGCTCGAGCTCGGCGGGAAATCCGCGAACATCGTCTTTGACGACTGCGACCTTTCCCAGGCCATCGACGGCGCCTGCAAGGGCATCCTCTTCAATCAGGGACAGGTCTGCTGTGCCGGCTCTCGTCTCTTCGTACAGGAAGGCATCTTCGATGAATTCCTGAAACGCCTGAAAGCGACCTTCGAAGCGGTCAAGATCGGCGATCCGACGGATCCCTCGACCCAGCTCGGCGCGCAGATCTACAAATCCCAGCAGGATAAAGTCCTGAATTACGTCAAGATCGGCATCGAAGAGGGTGCGACCCTCGTGACGGGCGGCAAACGCTATACCGAAAACGGCTGCGACAAGGGCTACTTCATGGAACCGACCATCCTTGTCACCGACAAACCGGACTGCCGCGTGTGCCAGGAAGAGATCTTCGGACCGGTCGTCGTGGTACAGAAATTCAAGACCGCTGACGAAGTCATCGCGTTGGCCAATGACAGCGTGTACGGCCTCGGCGGCGCGGTGTTCACCAAGAATATCAATACAGCCATGAAGGTCGCACGCAGTGTCCGCACGGGCCGTATGTGGGTGAATACCTACAACGATCTGCCGGCAGGCGCACCGTTTGGCGGCTACAAGCAGTCCGGCATCGGTCGTGAAACGCACAAGGTCATGCTCGAACACTACAGCCAGATGAAGAATATTTTCATCAATCTGAAAGATGGCGTCAGTGGGATGTATGATATCAAATAAATAGGTCACGCAAAAGCCCGCTCCGTGAGGAGCGGGCTTTTGGATTTGGAATTTAAGGTTCAAGGTTAGTTCGTGGGGCGGCTGGCCCTTGACCCTGAATGACAGCTCGGCACGAATGAGGAATCAGCGTTTCCTTAAGATGAGCGTTGTTACACTTCTTCTATCCCCTTCCCTTGGAAGGGGAACGCCCGAAGGGCAAGGGGGTGGTCGAAGGCGAAATAGAGCGAAGCCAACCTCCGGCGCTACGCGCCACCTCCTTCCAGAGGAAGGAGGGAGAAGCGGGATGGGCAGGGGGGTCGCGCAAAGCATGGGAAGTGCTGATTGAATCGCAGAGTCAGATTTTACAAGAGTTTCTATACATAGCTTCGCGTCGCTTTATTATAGAAGGCGATGCCCGAAAGTAGTATTCAAGTCACAAGTCACTCAAGGCTCCTGCTCTCTGCTTTGAAGCTTAGGGGTTCGGGGACAATGGGTACAATGAACCTCTTAGCAGAAGTATGTCACATCATCAATGCAGAAGAATTCTTGCCAACGCCGTGTGATGAAGAAAACTTGGCTTTCGATGACCTCGAGTAGTTTAGCGAGGTCACGAGCGGGAATCTGTCCGTTGTTGTTGGCGAGAATACAGCCGCCTCGCTGCGTAATCCAGACTTTTGTACCGTTGGCAGTTGGCTTGCCTTTGGCGATATGAACGTGAATGGGTTCGCTTCCCTCATTCGCCCAAAAGTAAATTTTATAACCGAGAAGCATGAATAGACTAGGCACTTTCGATCCCTCCGCAAGCCGCATACTTATAAAAGAGGTGCGCGTTTGCGCGCACCATCTCATCGAAGAGCGCCAGTTCTTCCTTGGAAAATCCGTGAACATCAGTCCAAGTATAGGAGGGAAGCTCGCAACGGGCGTCGTCGAAACCGTCTTCTGTCGGCCGCTCGAAGTGGACAATGACGTGTTCCGTGCCGTCTTTGGAAATCAGCTCCGAGTGGACGATTTCCGTGCCATCATCCAGCGTCATGTAAGGGTACATCATAAGAAAACCTCCTTTATAAACATGGGGGCTATCGGTGGGGAAAACCATCTTGTGCCTTCGGCGCGCCCCTTCTTCAAGGATCTGCTCAGTTGGTGCGAATTTCTAATCCCCAATTCCTGATCCCAGTGACTAGTCACTAGTTACAAAAATCCCCATTTTTCTTATTCTACCACAAGTTTGGAAGCAGGGATTAGGGAGTAGTGGCTAGGGATTAGGTGTTACGAGTGACTCGTGACTTCAATGCCACTTTCGGGTATCACCATTATGTATACGCCGCGGCGATTAGGGAAACACTGATTAAATCTGACAACGATTTAATCAGCATTTCCATAAGATGAGCGTTGTTACACTTCTTCTACCCCCCCTTCCCATGGAAGGGGGATGCCCGAAGGGCAGGGGGTTGGCCAACGTCGAAAGAGAGCGAAGTCGAGAAATCTTTCTTGCACACCGGATATCACAACTGGTGTCCTTGGCGGTAGGCTCAATACTTCTCGTTTCTCGTCATCAAACACCCAGCGTTTTCCTGCCTGCAAGGGGGATCCCTCGGCTGCGCTCGGGATGACGGTGCGGGGAAGCAGCCTCAGCGTTTCCCTGATTGCTGACCACTAGTCCCCAGTCACTATTTTCCCCCCTATTCTATCAAATGTCCCGACAGTGGTTTGAATGGATTATAAAAATATTCTAATTATTCACTCTTTATATTATGGTATAATGAATTAGTTAATGTGAGTGTGTATTGCGGTCACAAGGAAGGGCGGCTCTCGCGGCCTTCCTTTCCTCAGCATTTCCCTATCAAGGAGGAAAACGGATTGGAAACGAAACGTGATTTTATCTGGAAGATGGGCGGCCAGCAGGGACAGGGTGTCGAGTCCTGCGGTGAGATCCTCGGCAAGGTCCTGGCGCAGGAAGGATACTCTCTGTTCAGCCAGCGTCTCTTTGCTTCCCGTATCAAGGGCGGCCACACCACCATTGCGCTGCGTATTGCGACGAAAGAAATCGCGACCATTGGCGAGCATGTAGACTGTCTGGTCGCACTCGATCAGGAAACGATCGATATCCATGGCAAGGAAGTGCCGGAAGGCGGCGTCATCATCGCCGATGATGCGTTCCACCCGAAATTTGAAGCACATACCGGCCGTATGTTCCTTGCGCTCCCGATCACGGAGCTGGCGAAGAAATACGGCAGCATGCAGATGAAGAATATCGCAGCGCTCGGCATGAGTGCCGGCGTGCTGGGATTCCCGGAAGAACCATTCTACGGCTTCATCGCTGATCGCTTTGCCAAGAAGGGCGATGAAATCATTTCTAAAAACAAGGCGATCTTCAAGGACGGCTATGATACCGCCATCGCTGCGATGCACGGCGTGGAGCTCGGAAAGCTCGCGACCCCGCCGAAGAAGGACCAGCTCTACCTGCTCGGCAATGAAGCAGCAGCGCTTGGCGCGATTTCCGCAGGGGCCCGCTTCATGGCATCCTACCCGATCACGCCGGCGACGGAGATCATGGAATACATGATCAAAGTCATCCATAAGATCCATGGCACTGTCGTACAGACCGAAGATGAGCTCTCTTCCTGCATGATGGCGATGGGCGGCGGCTATGCAGGCGTCCGTGCCTTCACTGCGACCTCCGGCCCAGGGCTCTCCCTGATGGCAGAGTCGATCTCCATGGCAGCGACCGCAGAAATTCCGGTCGTCATCATCGACGTCATGCGTGCCGGCCCGTCCACGGGCATGGCGACGAAGGTGGAACAGAGCGACATCCGCTATGCGATCGGCTCCGGCCATGGCGATGCGGAAAAGATCGTCCTCGCGGCTGCTTCTATCGAAGACTGCTACTACATCACCCAGGAAGCCTTCAACCTCGCTGAAAAGTTCCAGACTCCGGTCATCGTCCTTTCCGACCTGCAGTTCGGCATGTGCAAGCAGTCCGTCCCGGCCTTTGATCTTCACCGCGTCGGGATCGAGCGCGGCAAGCTCATCCGCGAAGGCCTGCCGGAACTTGATACTAAGAAGAAAGAATACTTCCATCGTTTCGAAGATGTGGAAGACGGCATCTCCCCGAGAACCATCCCGGGCGTGAAGAACGGCATGTTCCTCTCCACGGGCCTCGAACACAATGTCTTCGGCAAACCGGCGGAAGGCGTGGGCGACCGTGTGATGGAGATGGAAAAGCGCCATCGCAAATTTGCCGGAGTACCGGAAGCGATCACCCCATTCTACGTCAATCATGAAGATACAGAATGCGACCTGCTCCTCGTAGGCATCACCTCCACCGGCGGTGCGATCGATGAAGCCTGCGAAGCACTCGAAGCAGAAGGCAAGAAGGTAAATCACCTGCACCTGCGTCTGCTCTCGCCATTCCCGACTGAAGCCCTTCGCCCCTACATCGAAGGTGCGAAGAAAGTCCTCATCGTAGAAGAAGACCTGACAGAGCAGCTCCGTGAGCTCTTTGCGATTCATTTCTCCTGCCATGACAAACTGCTGTCCTGCCTGCAGTATGACGGCACTCCGTTCACGGCATCCACCATTCTCAAAAAAGCTAAGGAGGTCTTCTAAGATGGCATCACCGCGCGACTATAAAAATACCATTATTCCGAACTGGTGCCCCGGCTGCGGCGACTACGGCATTCAGAATGCCATCAGCGCCGTTTGTGCGAAAAAAGGCTGGGCGAATGAAGACATCACCCTGATCTCCGGCATCGGCTGCTCATCCCGTATCGGCGGCTACCAGTACTGCTACGGCGCTCATACCACCCACGGCAGAGCCCTTCCCTTCGCACAGGGCATCAAGTGTGCAAACAAGGACACCCATATGATCGTCTGCTCCGGCGACGGCGACTCCTACGCCATCGGTCTCGGCCATGCCATGCATGCGATGAAGAGAAATATGGACATCACCTACCTCGTCTTTGATAATCAGGTCTACGGCCTCACCAAAGGCCAGACCTCTCCGGCCTCCTCTCAGGGCTTCGTCACCAAGACCACCCCGGACGGCAACCCGATGACTCCGCTCGATGCGCCCTCCATGGCCATCGCAGCCGGCGCTACCTTCGTCGCTCAGGCCTACGCCATCGATGGCAAGAACCTCGTCGACATCATTGAAAAAGCCGTCGACCACAAAGGCTTCTCTTACGTCAATATCTTCACCCCGTGCGTGACCTTCAACCATTTCAATACCGTCGAATGGTACAATACCCACCTGAAGAAGATCTCCGACGTCCGCGAATCTTATGATCCGACCAGCAAAGCCCAGGCCTTCCACCTCCTCGCAGAGACCGACAGCCTCGTCACCGGCGTCATCTACGAAGAGACCGGCGCCCTTCCTTTTGGCGACATTGTACCGTCCAAAGATATCGCGCTCGTCGACTATGTAGAAAAGCCGAGCCAGGAAGTCTTCGACGACCTCTGCAAGGAATTCAGATAGCAGATCTTCTCCTTCTGGAGAAAAGCAGGAGAAGCGGTGAGAAATCTACCCCCCCTTCCCATGGAAGGGGGATGCCCGAAGGGCAGGGGTTGGCCGAAGGCGAAAAGAGCGAAGCCAACCTCCGGTGCTACGCGCCACCTCCTTCCAAAGGAAGGAGGGAGAAGCGGGATGAGTAACCACTCCCCCCTTCCCATGGAAGAGGGGAGAAGTAGCAAAAACCTATCTACTCTCCTTTTATAGGAAAGAGTGTTTTGCAACAGGTATGTCTATGATTACAAATCGCCCCCGGGTTTCTAAGTCCATGCGTATGCGCTCGCGAGAACTTAGAAATCAAATGACTCCGGAAGAAAAGCAACTATGGTATCATTTTCTGAGAACATATCGGCCTAGAGTAACAAGACAGTATGTGCTGGGACCGTATATCGCTGATTTTTATTGTGCAAAGGCTGGGCTGATCATCGAAATCGATGGAAAGCAGCATTGTACAGAGTCAGGATTTGCGCATGATACTGTAAGGACGCATTTCTTTGAGAATTATGGATTAAAAGTAGTGCGATTGACCAATTTTCAGATTCATTTTCAGTTCAATGAATGTTGCCAATATCTGGAAACCATTCTCCGTGAACGGATAATGGAGCGTGCTACTATGGGTGAGTAACCCATCTACCACCTTCCCATGGAAGGGGGATGCCCGAAGGGCAGGGGGTTGGCCGAAGGCGAAAAGAGCTTAGCCAACCTCCGGTGCTACGCGCCACCTCCTTCCAAAGGAAGGAGGGAGAAGTGGGATGAGTAACCCACCTACCCCCTTCCCGTGGAAGGGGGATGCCCGAAGGGCAAGGGGTTGGCCGAAGGCGAAAGAGAGCGAAGCCAACCTCCGGCGCTACGCGCCACCTCCTTCCAGAGGAAGGAGGGAGAAGCGGGATGAGTAACCCATCCCCCCTTCCCATGGAAGGGGGATGCCCGAAGGGCAGGGGGTTGGCTGAAGGCGAAAGAGAGCGAAGCCAACCTCCGGCGCTGCGCGCCACCTCCTTCCAGAGGAAGGAGGGAGAAGCGGGATGCGTAGCCCATCTAC
>ERZ1034701.555-NODE-555-length-14268-cov-6.588053_pt1 | contig 14268 bp, 9 predicted proteins | sample MGYA00520651_ERZ1034701 | MGnify/ENA primary metagenome ERZ1034701 (study PRJEB33766, sample SAMN09781713) | gut metagenome | biome: gut microbiome | host: Homo sapiens | place: Madagascar | study: EMG produced TPA metagenomics assembly of the PRJNA485056 data set...
GCTCCCGCGAGGTCGTCTATTAAGACCAAGGGAGGTCATAATAGATGACAGGCGCCGGTCGTCTATTATGACCCCAAAAGGTGTTAAGAAGAGCCCAAGAAAGATGGAAGCCTAAAAAACGCAGGGCAGGGAGGCGAGCTGATACAGGATGGTTTTTGCCATGCGCTCATGACCCGGATCGTTGGGGTGGAGACGGTCGGTGTCGGGCTTGTTGAAGAGCTGAGCGCCCGCATCGTAGAGAGGGAAAAGACCCGAGAGGGCATTGAGGTCGATGACGGGAACAGCCCACACGTTGCCTACCTCCTTGACAGCCTTGACGTACTCGTCGAAGAAGACACCACGGGCATTCTCATACATCTCGTCGGGCTGGATGTTCTTCTCGCCCGAGCAGAAATAAGCACGGTGGACAGGCGTCATCACAACAATTTGCTTGGTGGGATACATCTGCTTGAGTTTCGACATGGCGATGTTGATGCGGCCCTTGAGCGTGTTCTTGTCCATGGCAAAGTGGCGGTGACGGCGCTGCACCATTTCACCAGGTTTGTGGCGTGCCACTTTCACACTGTCGAAAGTCTCTGTGTACCATTCGCCTACGGGCACGCCATTGTTGAAATCATTGGTGCCCATAAAGATGAGGATGGCGTCGAAGTCATCGCCATGTTCAGCCTTGAGTTTGTCGGCTTGGCGGAGAATGTCGTTCCACTGTCGTCCGCTCACCCCGTAGACGTAGGGTGTGATGCCGAGCCACTGCTGCAGGAATCCCCAGTATTTCACCTTTGAAGCCTTGATGTTGGGGTCGGTGATGGAGTCGCCGAAGTAGGCCACTCGTTTGCCCTGCCAGGGGTGCTGGAAGGTGAGTTGCTGTGGGGTGTTGGTTTTCTGTCTCTTGGCTGCCTGTGTTGGCAGAGTGAGGGCGAGGAGCACCAGGGCTGCTGCAAGGATTTGTTTCTTCATATCGCTTAGTTTTATTTGTTCTGTACTGGCAAGGTTTTATGCTTGCGTTGGATTTTCTTGTTGTTCGAAGGGCAAAGTTACACTTATTTTTTGACAAGGCATTATCTTTTTGGGAATAATCGATGGATGAAAGTTTTTTTTTTCGTATTTTTGCAGCCGCGTTTTTAAGTTTCATGTTAAAAGATATATAGGATGACATTTCGAATGAGTGATTTGAGCGACTTGGCTCGCAAGCGAGTGGCTGTGGCAGCTTATTATTTTGTACCGGGACTGGTGTTTGCCAGTTGGGCAAGCCGTATTCCGGATGTGAAACATCTGCTGCATCTCAACAATGGCCAGTTGGGCAGCATTCTGCTCGCCATCCCTTTGGGACAACTGCTGATGATGGGTTTCTCGGGCGTGCTGGTGAGCAAGTTGGGCAGCAAGAAGATGTTGGTGGTTGCCGAGGTGCTTTATGCCGCCGTGCTCCTCGCTATGGGCTGCAGCAGCACGGTTTTTCATCTTACGCTGTCTCTTGTGGGTTTCGGCATGATGGCGAACCTGATGAATATTGCCACCAACACACAGGCGTGCTTAGTGGAGAAGTTGTATGGCCGCAACATCATGTCGTCGTTTCATGGCCTTTGGAGTCTGGGTGGTTTTGCTGGCGGCATCGTGGGTGCTGTGTTTGCCAATACGGTTCTGCCGATAGAGGCTCATTTCGGAACGGTGCTGGCATTGAGTCTGCTGATCCTGGCTGCTGGTTTCCACTTCCTGGTGAACGACGAGCAGGCGAGGGCTGAGGAGGAAGACGTGCCCAAGTTCTCGTTCAGAACCATCGACCCTGTGCTCTTCCTCTTGGGTCTGATGGGTTTTGCGGGAATGTTCTGTGAGGGGACAGTCTACGACTGGAGTGGCGTGTATTTCACTTCGGTGGTGAAGCCCGACGAGGTTTTCATCCGCGCAGGTTATGTGGCAGGCATGGGTGCCATGACCTTGGGACGTTTCTTGGCCGATGGTTTCGTGACGCGCTATGGCGCCGCCAAAGTGCTGAAGGTTTGCGGACTGCTGATTCTGTGCGGACTGCTTCTCGCCACGTTGTTGCCTTACCTTGTTACAGCCACTCTGGGCTTTCTCTTGGTGGGTTTCGGCATTTCGTCGTCTGTGCCTATCTGCTACAGCATAGCGGGCAAGTTGGGCACTGTCAAGGCGAGCATCGCCATCACCATCGTGTCGAGCATCAGCTTCTTCGGTTTCCTTATCGGTCCTCCAGTGATAGGCTGGCTTGCCGAGGCTTTCAATCTTCGTGTGGCTCTCAGCATCGCCTCGTTGTTGGGACTGATCATCGCGATATTGAGCAGGCGGGTAAAGAATCGTCAATAGAAGTTTTTTGTCTATAATTGGAGAATTAATTTATCCCGGAAGAAAAGTTTTTTGTCAAGAATTAGAGAATTAATTTGGTCATGAGTTCTTGATTTTGTCAAGAATTAGAGAAGGCATTTCTGCTGATTTTTTTAGGAATTGGTACGATTTTACAAGAAGGCATTGCAGTTAATTTCTACCGCAATGCCTTCTTGTAATTCTCGTTAAATCCTAAGCTCAGCAGGAATGCCTTCTTAAATTCTCTAATTCTTGACTTAAATTTACAACAGGCTTCCGATTTGGAAGACGAGGGCCGAGACGATCCATGCCAGGACGGTGGTGTAGATGGCGGCAAAACCAGCCCATTTCCAACTGCCCGTCTCGCCCTTGATAGCCGCGATGGTGGCTATGCAGGGGAAGTAGATCAGTACGAAGAGGAGGAAGCAATAGGCGGTGAGGCTCGCTTTATGGGCAGCCTCGGCATCGCTATAGCCGTAGGTCTTCTGCAGGTCGGCAGTCATCTGCTTCTTCAGTACCTCGTATTTGCCGTCCTCGTCGTTGTAGTCGCTGTCGTCGCCAAAGCTGTCGTTGTTGCTGTAGAGCACGCCCATGGTGGACGCCACGATTTCCTTGGCTCCCACGCCAGAGATGAGTCCTACGTCGAGTTTCCAGTCGAAGCCCTGAGGTGTGAAGACAGGCTCAATGGTCTTGCCTATTCTTCCGATGTAGCTCTGTTCCTGCTGTTGTTGCTGTTCCAACTCTTCGTTGTGGGGGAAGTATCCCAGCGCCCACACGATGATGCTTGCCACGAGGATGATTCCACCCATCTTCTTCAGGTACTGCTTGCCTTTCTCCCAGGTGTGTCGGCCTATGGCTTTCCAGGTAGGGAAGCGGTAGGGTGGCAGCTCCATGACGAAAGGCGTGTCCTCGCCCTTGATGACGAAGCTGGAGAGCACGCGGCTCAGTATGACGGCAAGCAGGATGCCGATGAGATAGAGCGACACCATGATGAGCGAGCGATACTGCAGGGCGAAGAAAGTTCCTATCACCATGATGTAGATAGGCAGACGCGCCGAACAACTCATCAGCGGCAGGATGAGCATGGTGATGAGTCGCGAGCGATGGCTCTCGATGGTGCGCGTCGCCATGACGGCTGGCACATTGCAGCCAAAGCCCATGATGAGTGGGATGAACGACTTGCCGTGAAGTCCCATCTTGTGCATCAACTTGTCCATGATGAAGGCAGCACGTGCCATATAGCCAGAGTCCTCCATGTAGGAGATGAAGAAGTAGAGGATGAGAATCTGCGGCAGGAAGACGATGACGGCTCCCACGCCTCCGATGACTCCATCGACGAGCATGTCTTTCACTGGTCCGTCGGGCATGCTGGTGCTGATGACTGTTCCCAACCAAGCCACTCCGTCCTCAATCCATCCCTTAGGCACCTCGCCCAGGACGAAGGTGGCTGAGAACATGATGAACAGGAGGAGTACGAAGATGGGAAATCCCACGTATTTGTTGGTAAGGATGCGGTCGATGAGATGCGTCACCTGATAGGTGTCTTTGGCCTTTCCCGTTTCGTAGCCAGCCTCCTGCAAGGCTCCGTGTATGAAGCCGTACTTGGCGTCCATGATGGCAGTCTCGCTGTCTTCCATGGTTTCCTCCTTGACGCGTCGTGCAGCCTCGTCGCGTGCGGCGAAGATTTCCTTTGCCGACTTGAGGTGGCTCACATATTCCTCGGCATGCTTGTCGTTCTCGAGTAGTTTGATGGAGAGATATCGGGTGGAGTAGCGCTGGCGGATGCTGTCATCGGCCTTCAGATATTCCTGTATGTGCTCGATGCCGTGTTCTATCTCGTGTCCGTGGTTGATGTGGATGTGGCGATAGTGGGCATTGGAGCCTTCGCGTCCCTCGTACATTTCGATGATGGTGTCGAAGAGCTGGTCTACGCCTCTGCCGTTTTTGAAGACGGTAGGAACCATAGGTATTCCGAAGAGTTCGCCCAACTTGTCGTAGTCGATGTTGTCGCCTCGTTTCTCGGTCTCGTCGAACATATTGAGAGCGCACACCATGCGGATGTGCATATCGATGAGTTGAGTGGTGAGATAGAGGTTGCGCTCCAGGTTGCTGGTGTCGATGACGTTGATGACGATATCGGGTGTGTGCTCGATGAGCTGCTTGCGCACATAGAGTTCCTCGGGCGAGTAGGCTGAGAGCGAATAGGTGCCAGGCAGGTCGACAAGGTTGAAGTGATAGCCGTTGTATTCGGCTTCGCCCACCTTGGCGTCGACGGTGACACCGCTGTAGTTGCCCACACGTTCGTGTGCGCCCGAGGCGAAGTTGAAGAGGGAAGTCTTTCCGCAGTTGGGGTTGCCGATGAGCGCCACGTTGATGACATGGTGCAGACGGTCGGCCTCCTGTTCAGCCACGAGCATCTTGTCGCCCAGTGCCTGCTCGTCGGGGTCCTCTGAGTCGACAGCCTGCGAGTTGATGACCTGTTCGCGTTCTTCCTCGTCAGCGTGTTTGAGTTGTTTGTCTTTCTTGGCCTCGTTGACCGAAACCACCTCAATGTGGTCGGCCTCGCTGTGTCTCAACGACACCTCGTAGCCCATGATTTTGTACTTTACAGGGTCTTGCAGTGGGGCATTGAGCAGTACGTCTACCTTCTTGCCCTTGATGAATCCCATCTCGATGATTCTTTTGCGGAAGCCACCATGTCCTGAAACCTTGGCGATGACGCCGCTTTCGCCTGTGTTGAGTTCGGATAATTTCATATTTTTTATCTCCTTTTCTTCTTTTTTCTGTTATCGTGCGTGGCATGCAAACAGTGTGCCACGTCGTGTTGTGTCGTTTGAACTGCAAAAATACAAAAATATCTCGGCAACTGTATATTGATGCCTTATTAATGCGAAAAAAATACCTATAAATGATGAGTCTGTCATCAAATATAGGTATTTTCTCATTATTTATGATTATAGAACTTTAGTAAGTTCTCTGACTCCCTTATTTGCGAAAGTTGAGTTACAGGTTTCTGCCGTGGCAGTTCTTGAACTTCTTGCCGCTGCCGCAAGGACATGGATCGTTGGGGCGAGGCATGCGCTCTGCACGGTAAGGAGTGTGGTTGACCTGCTGTGCGCCCTCGCGTGTGTCGTGATGGGCAGCAGCCTGCTGTGCGGCACGCTCGGCACGCTCGCGCTCAGCGTCGATGTCCACCTTCTGCTCTACGTAGTTCTGCTGTGGGCGCTGCTCGGGTGCAGCCTCCTGTACGGGCTGTTCCTGCTCCATGACAGGAATCTGTCCACGCATCAGAATGCTGGCGATGCGGTCGTTCATCTCGTTAATCATAGAGTCCCAGAGCTTCACACTCTCAAGCTTGAAGATGAGCAATGGGTCTTTCTGCTCGTAGCTGGCGTTCTGTACAGAGTGGCGCAACTCGTCGAGCTGGCGCAGGTTCTCCTTCCAGTCGTCGTCGATGATATGGAGCATGATGACTTTCTCCCACTGCTTTACCACGCTCTTGGCCTCGGTGTCGTAAGCCTCCTTGAGGTTGCAAGGAATGTTGTACATGCGCTTGCCGTCGGTGATAGGCACCATGATGCGCTCGTACATAGCGCCCTGGTTCTCGTACACCTGCTGGATGATAGGCCATGCTGTGGCCTGGATGCGCTCGGTCTTGCGCTTGAAGCTTGCCATGGCCTCCTGGAAGGCACGCTCGCAAAGTTCCTCACGCTGTATTCCCTCAAACTCCTCGGCAGTGAATGGAATCTCCATGGCCAGAATCTTGAGGAAGTCCTCCTTGGCGCCCTCGTAGTCGTTGTTGTTGATGATATAGAGCACGCGGTCCCAGATGACGTTGGTGATGTCCATACCAATACGCTCGCCCATCAAGGCGTGGCGGCGCTTCTCGTAGATCACGGTACGCTGCTTGTTCATCACGTCGTCGTACTCCAGGAGGTGCTTACGGATACCGAAGTTGTTCTCCTCCACCTTGCGCTGTGCACGCTCGATGCTCTTGCTGATCATTGGACTCTCGATACGCTCGCCGTCCTCGAAGCCCAAGCGGTCCATCACCTTGGCAATACGCTCAGAGGCGAAGAGACGCATCAGTTTGTCCTCCAAAGATACATAGAAGACAGAAGAGCCTGGGTCGCCCTGACGACCGGCACGACCACGCAACTGGCGGTCTACACGGCGGCTCTCATGGCGCTCAGTACCAATGATGGCAAGACCGCCTGCAGCCTTCACCTCGGGGGTGAGCTTGATATCGGTACCACGACCTGCCATGTTGGTGGCGATGGTGACAGCACCCTTGCCGTTGGTAGAGCGTCCTGCCTCGGCTACGATCTGAGCCTCCTGCTGGTGGAGCTTGGCGTTGAGCACATTGTGAGGAATATTGCGCATCTTGAGCATCTTGCTCAGCAATTCTGAAATCTCAACAGATGTTGTACCTACCAAGACTGGGCGACCGGCATTGCGCATCTCCTCGATCTCGTCGATAACGGCACGATACTTCTCGCGGGCTGTCTTGTAGACACGGTCGTCGAGGTCGTGGCGTGCGATTGGGCGGTTGGTAGGAATCTCTACCACGTCGAGCTTATAGATGTCCCAGAACTCACCGGCCTCGGTGCTGGCAGTACCTGTCATACCCGAAAGCTTGTGGTACATACGGAAGTAGTTCTGCAGGGTGATGGTGGCAAAGGTCTGTGTGGCAGCCTCTACCTTGACATGCTCCTTGGCCTCGATAGCCTGGTGCAAGCCGTCGCTCCAGCGTCGGCCTTCCATGATACGGCCTGTCTGCTCGTCGACAATCTTCACCTCGCCGTCCATCACGACGTATTCGTCGTCCTTGTTGAACATGGTGTAGGCCTTCAGAAGTTGCTGCAAGGTGTGAACGCGCTCGCTCTGTACGCCGTAGTGAGCCATCATCTCGTCCTTGATGTCGAGACGCTCCTGGTCGCTGATGTCGGTGCGTGCCTCGAGCTGGCTCATCTCTGTGGCGATGTCGGGCAGCACGAAGAGCTCACGGTCGTTCACCTGCTTGGCGAGCCATTCGGTTCCCTTGTCGGTGAGGTCGGCAGAGTTGAGTTTCTCGTCTACGACGAAGTATAGTGGAGCCACGGCCTTTGGCATCTCACGGTTGTTGTTGGCCATGTAGTATTCCTCAGTCTTGAGCATGCCTGCCTTGATACCTTCTTCAGAGAGGTACTTGATGAGAGGCTTGTTCTTAGGCAGTGCCTTGTAGGAACGGTAGAGGGCGAGGAATCCGTCCTCGAGCATCTTGGCGTCCTTGTTCTTGGTGCCTTCGCCAATCTTCTGCTTTGCCTCGGCGAGCAGCTCGGTAGCCTGCTTGCGCTGTACCTCGTACAGGCGCTCTACCAATGGCTGATACTGTTCGAACATCTGGTCGTCGCCCTTAGGAATAGGACCTGATATAATAAGAGGTGTACGGGCATCGTCGATCAACACGGAGTCGACCTCATCGACGATGGCGTAGTTGTGCTGACGCTGTACGAGGTCGGCTGGACTTGTCGCCATGTTGTCGCGCAGGTAGTCGAAACCAAACTCGTTGTTGGTACCGAAGGTGATGTCGGCCATGTAAGCTTTGCGACGAGCGTCGGAGTTGGGACGGTGCTTGTCGATACAGTCGACAGAGAGTCCGTTGAACATATAGAGTGGGCCCATCCACTCGGAGTCACGCTTGGCCAGATAGTCGTTCACGGTAACCACGTGTACACCGTTGCCAGTGAGGGCGTTGAGGAACACAGGCAGTGTAGCGACGAGGGTCTTACCTTCACCCGTAGCCATCTCGGCAATCTTACCCTGGTGCAGCACCGTACCACCGAAGAGCTGTACGTCGTAGTGAACCATTTCCCACTTCAGGTCGTTTCCGCCTGCTGTCCAGTGGTTGTGGTAGATGGCATTGTCGCCATCGATGGTGATGAAGTCGTTGGCAGGATTGGCAGCCAGCTCGCGGTCGAACTCAGTAGCTGTGACTACAGTCTCCTCGTTCTCGGCGAATCGGCGGGCTGTATCTTTCACGATGCTGAAAGCTGTAGGCAGCACCTCGTTGAGGGCAACCTCGTAGTTGTCGAGTGCCTCTTTCTCCAACTTGTCTATCTGGTTGAAGATATCTTCACGCTGGTCGATAGGTGTGTCTTCGATAGTGGCTTTCAGCTCGGCAATCTTCTCTCTCTGAGCCTTGCCGGCGTTCTGTACATACTGCTGTATTTCCTTGGTTTTTGCACGAAGCTGGTCATTGCTCAGGGCCTTGATGTTAGGATACTCGGCCTTTACTTTCTCCACGATAGGCTGGATGAGCTTCATGTCGCGGGAAGACTTGTTGCCGAACAATGACTGCAGAAATTTGTTAAAGTTCATTTTATATATTGTTTTTTATTATTATTCGTTGATTTTTATTGTTTTCAGGGTTGCAAAGGTACAAATAATATCTGTAAATCAGCAACATTTTGGGTGATAAATGTTAAAAATCGGGTCCGCGAATAACAATACTTCCGTATGGAGCCTGATATTTGGGCTCTGTGGGGGGAGTAAAACAAATATAAGGATTGGATTCTGTCAGATTGGCAGAAGTGTCGGCTTTCTGTATTGCCGACGGGAAATGATGTTGTACTTTTTGATGGTCTTCGGATGCTTCCTTGATGGCCTTGATGACGCTCAGAATGTCTTCTTCGAGCGCTTTGGCCTCGGGCTGCTGGATGAACTCATCGTAGGATATATCGGTGAGCGCAAACCTCAGTGCCTGCTGATAGGTCTGCGCTTCCATGCCTGTTGCCGCAAGGACAACCAAGAGGGCGGTGATATATCTGTTTACCATTCTATTTTTTGTTATGAAGCTTTGTTGGCTTCGTGTTGATGATTTTCCTTTGAGAGGTTGATTTCTTCGTGAAGTCTATTTTCTTCGCAAGTCGAGTTGAGTTGACTTCACTGCTACTCTTACGAGCAAAGATAATGCCAAAATGACCATGCCCTCAGCGTAGTCCTGCCATATCTGCAGGAAAAGTGCCACGACGATGAGTGCTGCCCATACGTTGTAATACCAGTGCACACGGTGCTGGCGCATCTTCTTGGTGACGCTCCATACGAAGATGAGGTTCAGCGGGTTGAGGATGAGTGTCTGGAAATTGAACTGTACGGTGGGGTGTTGCGAGAACACCATGGCAAGGAGAATCAGTCCTGGCAGTCCGGTAAGTACGAGCAGGGCTGTGTCAATCCACCAGAAATTCTTCTTTCTGCGCCATTCCGTGAGGCTGAGCAGGATAACAATCACCAAGATGCCTGTCGCTGCCACGAAAGGAGAGATGACATCGGTTATAGTAGTTCCTGTCTGAGAGTTCTCCTTGTCTGCATCTGCAGCCATCACTACTTCCTTGGGTGAAATGAGATAGAAGGTGCTGTCTACCAGTTTGATGTATCTTGGTTCTTGTGGATAAACTGTTGTCGACGGAATTGGCTGCTGGGCTGTGTCCTTACGGGCTTCCACTGCGAAGTCCATGGAGAGGTTGTCGGGCAGGAACTCCCATTCCTGTTTGTTTATTGCACGATCGGCTCGGAAGCCCAGGAGTAGGTCGTTTCCGAAGCGTGCCCAACGGTGATGGGCGTTCAGGCGGTGAATCTCCTCACGATAAGTGGAGAGGGTCGTTTTGATCTCGAAGTTGGTGCTGTTGGTCGCCAAGTGGTCGATGATCATGTTGCGTGCACGTGTGGTGCAGTTGTCATAGAAGAAGTTGTAGCGGTAGGTGCGGTTCTCCTCCTGGTTGTTCTTCTCCACGGCAGTAAGGATGTTCCATTTCTCGTTTCGTGTCAGGGCAAGGCGCTGTTGTCTTACCCATCTGCCTTCGTAGGAGTACTCCGCCATGAAACGATCCATGGGGATGATGCCTATCTGATAGTCGGTGAGCCCGAAGACGAAGCGCAGCACAAAAAAGTCCTGGTTGAAGGAGAACATGCCCCAGTTGACAGCCACGTCACTGCCATGGGCACGGTCTTCTATGCGAAGAGCGGTGTGTCCATAATACGACCAAACCTCCTGTCCCGGTCCGCAGGTCAGGAGTGAAATATCCACGGAGTCGACCCATTGGGGTGCTTCCGTCTGTTGTGCAGAAGCCTTAGTCGTTAAAATGATTAACAAAACGGCAAAAATGCACCTAAAATTATATTTAAAACGTTTCACGATGCAAAAATACCTTATTATTTTGGATTTTCCTTCTTTTATCTCGATTTTTTTCAATACTTTTGCACTCTGAATATAATTTTGAACAATTATCATAGGATGAAAAAACTATTTTTGGCGGCTCTCATGATGAGCTTGGCTCTGGCAGTGAATGCCCAAAGCGGCATGAATTCTCCATACAGTCAGTGGGGGTTGGGCTTATTGTCCGACCAGACTTCTGGTTTCAATGCAGGTATGAATGGAGTGGGACTTGGCTTTCATGAGCACAATCAGGTAAATTATATCAACCCGGCTTCTTATTCTTCGGTCGACTCGCTGACATTCCTTTTCGATGCCGGCATCTCGGGTCAGATCAGCAACTTCAATGAGAACGGCGTGAAGAAGAACGCCAAGAATGCCAACTTGGACTATGTGGTTGCTGCTTTCCGTGCTTTCCGCCACATGGGTGTGAGTTTCGGTATCCTGCCTTTCTCCAACGTGGGCTATAACTATTCTGTGTCGGGATGGGTGAACGAAGAAACCAAGGAAGATTATTACACCAATACTTATGAGGGTGATGAGGGATTCCATCAGGCTTACGTGGGTTTGGGCTACATGCCAGTGAAGGGACTGTCGGTGGGTGCCAACCTCTCTTACCTGTGGGGCAAGTATAACCGTACCGTCACCAACAGCTACAGCAATTCGTATATCAACTCGCTCTCGCGCAACTATTCGGCAAGAGTGGGAAGCTATAAGCTCGACTTCGGTGTGCAGTATACGCAGCGTGTGTCGAAGAAGGACTGGGTGACACTGGGTCTTACCTATTCGCCCAAGCATAATTTAGGTGCAAGCGCCGATATGTATCAGGTGAAGACAAATGCCATGGATGGCTCGCTCGACACCACATCCTTTTCTATCGACAAGGCTTTTGAACTGCCTCACATGGTGGGAGCAGGATTGATGTGGAATCATGCGGCACAGTGGAAAGTGGGTCTCGACTACACTCTACAGATGTGGGAAGACCTCAAGGCGCCTGTCTTCGACGGAAGAGACTATGTGCTGAAGGACGGCTGCTACAGCAACCGTCATAAGATCAACCTCGGTGCACAGTACTGCTATGGCGAGTACAGCCGCCGTTTCTTGCAGAGAGTACAGTATCGTGCCGGTGTGAGCTACACCACTCCTTATGTGAAAATCAATGGACAGGACGGACCCAAGGAATTTGCGGTAAGTGCCGGTTTCGGTATTCCTATCGTCAACTCCTACAACAGCCGTTCATTCCTCAATATCAGCGGTCAGTGGGTGAAACGCTCTGCCAAGGACCTTATCAAGGAGAATATTTTCCGCATCAACATAGGCTTCACCTTCAACGAGGATTGGTTCAAGAAGTGGAAGATGCAGTAAACAGTACGGAAATTCTGTGCTGAATGCTGTTTTAGGAAAATTCGGAATGTTCGGGAAACTTCAGGAAGCCTCGAAGTTAGATGAGAGATGTATCAGACCGTTTTCTGAAGTGAGAGGAATTTGCTGAAGTGAGAAAGGTTTGGAAAACTTTCGAGAAGTTTTGAAAAGAGAGTGAAGTTTTGGAAATTGCGAGAAGTTTTGAGTATAAATGCTTTATTGTTTGATTGTCAAGCAAACAAGCTGTTGTCTTAACTCCTTAACTCCTTAAAAAAGCTCCTTAGAAAAATTCCTTAGAAAAACTCCCGTATAAGACTCCCCTCCGGCGAAACTTGAATTATTTATATATTATTAATGTATAGAACAAGGCATTTTATATATGGACTTATCGCTCTCCTGCTGATGGCTGCATGTCAGGAGCAGGTGGAGCATACGGCTCCTGCCATCAGGGCACGCGACTCCGTGGCAATGATGACTTCTTATGGTGTCAACACACTCATCAGCGACTCTGGCGTCATCAAGTATCGCATTGTTACTGAGCGATGGGAGGTGAATGTCAACAAGCATCCGTCGCAATGGATTTTTGACAAAGGCATACTCCTGGAGCAGTTCGACGACAAGTTTCATATCAACAGTTATATACAATGCGACACGGCTTATTATTTCGACCAGCTCAGAATATGGAAACTCTATGGTCGTGTGAGAATTCTCACCAAGGACGGCTTGCGCTTTATGAGCGAGCAACTTACATGGGATGAGAATAAGCACGAACTGTCGAGCCATGTGTTCAGTAAACTCATCACGCCTGAGCGTACCTTGCAGGGCACGCACTTCTGGAGCGACGAGAAGATGACGCGTTATTATGTGAGCAACTCGAAGGGTAGTTTCGAGAAGAGCGACATGACAGGATCGGGAGCAAGCGATACCTTGCTCTCGCAGCCCGACTCGGTGAAGGGAAACCTTCGACAGAGAGCCACTCCGCAGCGTGCTACTACCATCCCTCTGATGCACTAATGTCATGACAGAAACAGACAAAAATATATGGAAGTAGGAATAAATCTTGTGATAGGCATATTGATTACGCTCTTGTTCTCTGCCTTTTTCAGTGGCATGGAGATAGCCTTTGTGTCTTCCAACCGAATGCTTGCCGAGATGGATAAGGACAAGAACAAGAACGGGGTGACCCAGCGCTTGGTCTCGCTCTTCTATAACCATCCCAACGGCTTTGTCAGCACCATGCTCGTGGGTAACAATATCGCCCTTGTGGTGTATGGTATACTGATAGCGCGACTGTTCGATAATACGATTTTCAGTGGCATGGATGCGGCTTTCACCGTGCCTGCCGATACCATTCTCTCGACCATCATCGTGCTTTTTACGGGCGAGTTCTTGCCCAAGACCCTTTTTAAGGCGAACCCCAACAGGCTGTTGAACTTTTTCAGTTCTATGGCTTACGTATGTTATGTCGTGCTGTGGCCCATCAGCGTGTTCAGCACTTTCCTGAGTAGAATCCTCTTGAGATTGGTGGGAGTGAAGATGGACAAGGAGACTGAGGACGAAGGCTTCTCGAAGGTTGACCTCGACTACCTGGTGCAGTCGAGTATCGACAATGCAGAGAAAGACTCTGATATCGATGACGAGGTGAAGATTTTCCAGAATGCGCTCGACTTTTCCGACACCAAGGTGCGCGACTGCATGGTGCCTCGAACCGAGATTCAGGCTGTGGAGACAGATGCCTCGCTCGATGAGCTTCGCCAGAAATTCATTGAGAGCGGCAACTCCAAAATCATTGTTTACGAAGAGGACATCGACCATATCGTGGGCTATATTCACAGCTCTGAACTCTTCCGCAATCCTGCACGCTGGCAAGACCATGTGCGCAAAATGCCTTTTGTGCCCGAAACCATGCAGGCACAGAAGCTGATGCAGATTTTCCTGCAACAGAAGAAGTCGTTGGGTGTAGTGGTCGACGAGTTTGGTGGAACCAGCGGACTTGTGAGCCTGGAAGACATTGTGGAGGAAATCTTCGGCGATATAGAAGACGAGCACGACTCGTCCAAGTATGTTGCCAAAAAGACCGAGGACGGTGATTATCTGCTGTCGGCACGCTTGGAGATAGACAAGGTGAACGAACTCTTTGATCTTGATCTTCCCGAGAGTGATGAATATATGACTGTGGGTGGCTTGATTCTGCACGAATATCAGAGTTTCCCAAAGCTGAACGAAATCATCAAGTTCGGTAAGTATGAGTTCAAAATCATCAAGTCCACATCCCGCAAGATAGAGTTGGTACGTCTGCATTTGTTGCAGTAAAAAGCACTTGTTTAAGCCAACAAGTGCTTTTTTTATTTATAAAAATTGCAGTTTTTGCTTGATAAGGCTAAAAAACATAGTAAAAAATT
>ERZ1034701.557-NODE-557-length-14247-cov-8.125634_pt1 | contig 14247 bp, 10 predicted proteins | sample MGYA00520651_ERZ1034701 | MGnify/ENA primary metagenome ERZ1034701 (study PRJEB33766, sample SAMN09781713) | gut metagenome | biome: gut microbiome | host: Homo sapiens | place: Madagascar | study: EMG produced TPA metagenomics assembly of the PRJNA485056 data set...
TCGCTGGTGCTGCTTTGCCAAAGCGTGACATCCTTATTGTAGAATAGTATGTCACGATTGCTCTTGTTGAAGATGTCGTTAGCTCCAAGCGTAACCGAGAAACGATTCTTGCAGAAAGCCTTGTAAAGCTTAGCATTGAGGCTAGAGGAAGAACTGAGCTGCATGTTCTCCTTGTTTCCACGGCTGTTCCATTCCATGTCAATGTTCATCCAAATGTCGCCAGGCAGATGGATGGCATTCTGGAACTGTACGATTCCCAATGGATTGCCGAAGGACCTGTGCTCGCCAAGATATTCCCCGGAAAACCATTGCTTGATGATACCAGCATTGACCTTTGGTTGCCAAATTCCAATATGGAATTGTGCGCCGAGGAATGCTTGTAACTCTTGTATCTTGGGCGCATTCTCCAAGGTGAGATACTTCATCTCTCCATTTTCTCCGTAAGGTTTTGAGATGTTGATGATGGCATCCTTTTTGTAATCGTATGATACCTTTGCAAAGAATTGCTTCCATGCCCCCATCAGTTCCACGGAATGAATCTTGACAGGAGAAAGATAAGGATTGCCACTTCCCAAGAGCAAACGATTGACATAGGTGACTGTGCCATCCAGGTCTTCGTATGATGGACGCTGCGTCTTGCTGGTGTAACTCAATGCCCATTGTGTCTTTCCTATCTCTGTAGAAATAGACAAGGAAGGAAACACATTGTTATAAGTCTTGCTTTGGTCTTCCTTGAGTTGGCCATTCTCCGTATATTTGAAGGTGACATGCTCATAACGAAGTCCTGCCTCAACTGCGATTTTACCCAATTGCTGACCAATGGAGAAGAAACCTGCCATATTCTTCTCGTCACTCTTGGTATTGCTATTGCCAATGGTAGCCATATTGATATGGAAATCATTCAACATCTGCGAGGCGATATATTCATTGCCCACTTCGATTTGTCCTTTCCACAGAGGATAGCTCAACACCAACTTTTCTGCAAACATTCGGGAGTGTCCGATGCTCGTAGAAGCCACCATTTTCTGCTGTTGATTCCCATTTGTCTCTTCCTGATCGGAAGTTTCTCGCTTCTTTCTCCACATGTAATCCATGTTGAAGTCGATGCCCAGTTTGCCCACCTCGCCATTATAATAGATGTTGGCATGGTGTTTTGGCACCGTATGCACTCTTCCTCTTTTTACTGCGGAAACTTCTTCGTCCAACTCTCCATCGGCATACGATGTCGAACTATAATCGGAATTCGGCTTCTGCAAAGCAGCTCCATTCATATAGTAAGCACCGATAGAATGATGCTCGTTGATCATCCAAGAGAATCCAAACTTGCCAAAGAACTCGTTGTTTCTCATGTGGTTGAAACTCTTTATATTCTGAAGCCAAGAGGTGGAACCTTGCGTTTCGATGTTCATGTTTTCATGACTATAGAATTTACCACCATAATAGTTGAGATTGGTGAATAGTTCCAGTCCACCTGTGCGATATTTCAAGTTGGCTTGCTCCATGCTAGAGAAATAGTGTCGAAAACCATTTTGCGCACGAAGCGTTCCTCCAAAGCCTTCACCTTGTGGTAATTTGGTGCGAATACGGATAACAGACTTGACGGAGGCGTCATACTTGGCACCAGGATTGGTTATCACTTCCACATTCTTGATGTCTTGCGAATTGAGCTGTGAAAGTTCATTCTTGTCTTGTACGGCACGACCATTAATATATATAAGAGGTGTACCCTTGCCAAACACCTCGAAGTTTCCATCTCTGCCTGTGACCATTGGTATTTGGCGAAGCACATCATTCGCCGTTCCTGCATGTTCTAACTGGGAGTTGGCAACTGTTGTAACCAAGGCATTGCCCTTGATGGCGACAACGGGGCGTGACGATTTCACCACGACCTTTTGCAGATGCATGGTTGCCTCTTTCAAGATGATATTGCCAATCTTACCTGTATCGAAGGTACGAGTTTGCGTCTGATAACCTACGCAACTCACCTTCACGATGGCTTTTCTCACCTCGCAAGGTATGACAAACTGGCCATTTTCATTGGTTACACCACCCGTAATGAAAGAAGAATCTTGTACATTCAACAAGCTGACATTGGCAAAATCCACAGGATGATGCTGGACATCCACAACTCGTCCCATCATCTTGGTAGGCGTCTTTTGGGTGCATTCCACAAAGATGTTCTTACCATCTATCGTCATTTTCATGGGATAAAATCCGATGATTTGTTTGATAGCTTCAGGGGCAGTACGCTTCACGACCTGAGTTGTCACCGTGAAGTCTTCCAACTCATTATACATGAAGTTGATACGATAATCACTAGTGCTTTTGGCAAGTGTAGTAAGTGCTTCCGACATAGAGGTATTGCGGAAGTTATGGCTGATACGCTGGGCATGGATGGGCTGAATGTGAAGCATCAATAAGACAACCCAATATGCCATCAACTTGATATATTCTTGTTTTTTCATTGCTTTCTGTTTTTTACTCGACAATCAAAGTCTTCCCCTCAGAGTGGATGTTCACTTTCTCAAAGTGATTCATCAGCTCGATGATTTCATCCAGGTTCATTTGCTCTGTCAGTTGGAGATAAAGACGAATGTGCCTTGAAGACTCATTCTTATAAACCACCTGAACATTAAAATGCTGGGCGATAGGCTGCAAGATAGCCTGGAGTTCCATGTCTTCATAGAGCAGAGGGAGTTTGGTGGAAACGCTATCATTTACGGCACCTGTCTTCTGTACTGTTGTTGCAACGAGTCGGACAGAATCCTTGTTCTCGGCTTCCTCCTTTACCATATTTGTGTCATGGGAAGGAGAAGTTTGGAACGAATGGTATGCCAAATGTATGGCAGCGAATGTGAAGCCTGATACTACGAGTACTGCCACTATTGCAGCTACTTTTCTCATCGGACTCCAAAGGGTTGCCGTCTTCGCTGGTATCTTCTCCTTTGGATCTATACCCATATTGCCCAACTTCTTTTCCTTCAACTTTTCCCACTCCTCATCCATAGAAGGTAGGTGGATCTCTTCATCCTTCTTTTGAGAATCAAGAGCCTGATGAACATTCACAATCTGTCGGTACATTTCTAAAGTTTCCTCATCCCCAAGAATCTCGTTTTTCTGGGTCTCGGAATATGCGGTAGGATTCTCCAATAGATCGAGAAGAATATCCCATTTATCAGTATGTGATGAATCTTGTTTCATATTTTCATTCCTTTCTTTTGTTTGTAATAAGTTCTAAAGCCAGGACGTCTTCAAGCCTCTTCACTTAAGTTTATCTATAAGTCTTTCAATTTATCTCTCAGCGTTCGCAAACCTTTCACGATATGTTTGTTTACCGCCGAGATGCTGATGCCCAATTCTTCTGCCGTCTCCTTATACGACATTTGCTCGCCAAAACAAAGGCGAATCACGGAAGCAGTTTGTGGCGTAAGGTCATGGTCTATGCAGTGGACCGTAGCTTGCCATCTTTCTTCCAACTGTGCATCTTGTTCTTCTTCTAACGGAAGAAGCTGCTGTAATCGTTCGTCCCGTTTCTTTTGAGCGATGAGATTGAGACAAGCATTTTTCACGCTTTGCATGAGATAAGATGAGGCGGTCTCCTCTTTTACGTCATGCTCCCACAACTTGGAAAAGACATCGCTTACCACATCTCTTGCCTCCTCGTTGTCATGGAGCAAGGCAAAAGCTAAGCGATACATCCTTTCGTAGTTGGCACGAAAAAGCTGTTCCATCTGTTTTTCTTTTTTCCCTGTCATTTCTTTTTTTCTTGTTTCTATGCTTATATACAAACAAAAGGAGATTCAATCACCCCTAAAGATGAAGTTTTTTATGAAAAAAGGTGTTGCCCCTAAGTTGGTAAACATAGAGATAACACCTATTGTATTTTCTTCTAACCTAATAACTCTACGATTTCTTATAGTTTGCAGCATATCTTTTATCGTTTTGATGATGCGGCAAAAGTACTATAAAATATCGAAAAATAAGCAGAAAAACATAGAAAAGTGCCGATAGTGGTGCCAAAAGTCGATTTTTTTAGGACTTTTGGCACCACTATCAGTACTTTTTAGTAATTTGAATACGATACGAAAGCCTCTAATTGCTTCTCTATTTCAGCGAAAGGTACGTTGAGGTCAAGAGTGCGGAAGTATATGGTATTGCCATCCGCAAGCTTCATACTCCCATTGGGTGTGATGTCTTCGTCTGTTTTAGCATAAAGCAACATGCCATCCACTTTGCCCGAATGCAGTTTGTCCTTATTCATGACATATGTATGAATTTGGTACAAGTTGTTAGAATGTATTGTCGCTTTGTCAAATTGCACTTGCATGGTATGTCCATAATACTTGGTATCAATGATGAGCGTTCGGTCATTGACACTAAGTAAAATGTCTGTTTGCATGATAGGAAGAACATGAGTGGAAGATACTTCTCGGTCGATATTCCAATCTATTTGTGCAGCTTGAGCCTTGTATTCAGGATGTTTAGCCCTATAGTATTCTAAGACAAACTTTTCGAAAAGGCGACAAAGGTGTTCATCCGTAAATGATTTCATCTTATATTTTCCCTTTTCAGTTGTCATCAGAATATCTTCGGTAAGGAAATAACAGACATAAAGCAACATTTGATAGGACTTGTTATTTCTGTCGAATGTCAGCATGTTCCATTTTACCGTGCTTAGTTCGATGATGTCGATGCCTAAAAGAACAACATGAGATTCTTTAGCTTAGTTTTTTGATCTTTTTTGATATTTCCATGCTTAAGAAGTCCAAAGACTGTAGCTTTTATAATCTGATTGAAGATGTTGCTTTCTGACAACTCATCATATTCACAACCGATTTCTTGCTTTCTGCATAACTTGTTTTGGATGGTAGCGTTCAAGTCAAGTTTTCCGCGAAGGGTAGGGAGTGAGTCTTTGCGAATGATATATTGTTTGAAGATACCTTGTTTCAGTTGGCATGAGATGCCCTTGATGAGAATTTCGGCAAACAATTGTTGTATGTTGTCGAAATCCTCACCAGCAATCTCTTCATAATTGTTCTGCTTTAACTCACGAAAAGCATAAGTGAGCATATAGTAGATGTTGAGTATGAATATGTTCTTGTCTTTCGTCATTTGAGTGAATCTAATAGTTTTTCTACAGCCGTTTGATACTTCGAATCGTTGTCAAACCAATATTCTCTAAGCATTGGCTTGAGGTCGTATTCCACAATATTTTCCAACCACAAGTCGTTGATGTCTTTTGGTTTGGAGGAGCAGAAGTAACTATGACCGATACAGAACCCTGAACCAAGAGAATCGTCATTGATTATGTCATGGTTGAGTGAAACTATAGCATTGACAACTTTATTAAACTTATCATTTCCTATGGACTCTTGGTACTTCTTGAAACCTTCAGTGTCAAATCCAGGAGTCATTTCATAGAAACTAAATCGACGGCGCAAGGCATAGTCTATCATGGCAAGACTTCGATCAGCCGTATTCATCATACCTATTATATATAGGTTGCTTGGCACACAGAACATTTCGCCATTATAAGCCAATTTAATTTCTGTGTCTCGATAGTCTTTTTCTATTAGCATTAACAATTCACCAAATATCTTGCTCAGGTTTCCTCGATTTATTTCATCTATAATGAAGTAGTAATCTTTGTCCGGATTACTTTGGGCTCTTTTACAGAAGTTATAGAAAACTCCCTTTTTGAGTTCGAATCCACCATCTTCGTTTGGTCGATACCCCATCATGAAATCCTCATAGCTATAATTTTGGTGGAATTGGATGAATTCGATTCTCGATTCGTCTATATCCCCCATCATAGAGTAAGCTAATCTCTTAGCGGAGAATGTCTTACCTACGCCAGGTGCTCCTTGCAAGATGATGTTCTTCTTGTTTTGCAAGAGCAAGCGCAGCTTGGTATAGTCTTCTTCGCTCATATATACCTCATTGAGAAAATTCTCTTGTGTATAGGGTTTCAGCTGTTTGTTTTCTTCTTTTGGATTGGATTCTCTGATGAGATCAATCAGGTACTCATATTCGTCAGGGGCAACTTTGAATAGTGAGCCATTCTTGTTTTGAATGAATTCCATGCTTTTTAGCTCTGGTGCATCCTTGAATGAGGCGTAGTCGATAGGGTATTGCAGGGATTCAACTTTTTTGAAACAAATATGCTGCCCATCTGATGGTGTGTCGATTTCGGCAATGGCAACGATTTGTTTCACTGGGTTAGCCTCATACCCTATGACAATATCCCCTTTCTTGGCATTCACGAAGTTCTGGAAGACTCTTCTTGGATTGCCGTTCTCATTGTAAAGAGTATAGTCTTGTATATCACCGACCTTCATCTTGGAGAAACTCCAAATCTTAGGGCTGGCTACGAGCCACCAATATTGCTTGTTAGAGGATGTAGTCAAGAGAGTATCTAACTCTTTGATGTAATCAGGGTATGGGGTGATATCCGTTAAAGTTTTAAGGACATGGTTCCTCTTATACTCCCATTCACCTTGGAAAGTCCATTTTACTTTACGCATGTTCGGATAATTTTGTTTGCTTTCATCGTAATAGTAATCGCTTTCAACGATGCCTTTTCCGATGAGTTTCTTTATTCCTTTTTTGACGTATATGCAATCGCCCTCTTTCATCTTATGAACAAAGTTCCATAAAGCTAAGGTGTCATTAGAATATTTCTTGTCGGGAGTATTATTATATTCTTGAAGTGCTTTTTCCATTTCTTCTCGTGTGTTATACTCTGACAAGTCTCCCATGCTTGGCCATCCGATACACATCGTTCCTGCAGCTAAACACTCTTCCCATTGGGACGCATTTTCTCCAGGAGCATACATCCAATAGGTAGGGCTATTGTTTTTGTCCTTTAAAATCGTAAGCAAATCTTCATAATAGTCAAAGATGTCCTTGTCTCCTTTTTGTTGCATCAGGAAAGCTTGAAGTTTTGATATGGGCATAGCTTTAGCGCCAACCAAACCAAACTGAGTTGCCAATTTTACAAGCATATCTTTCTTGTAAATGGGGACAAGCTGGTTGTTGGAGTATAAGAATGCAATCTTCCATCTATAGCCTTCTCCTAATTCTGTAATCGTATCTAAAGCTTCAAAGTTCCCCTTGCTGGCGTTTGTTGCAATTTTGATGATAGCGTTCTTTACTACGTTGAAAGCTTCTTGAGCTGTAGGCTTATTATATCTTGCATACCAAGCATATTTTTCATCACTGATAAACTTTGTGTTGTGAATATTAGTCTTAATACGATATTCATAGATACCAAATTTATATGATGAGCCACCCCATATAGATCCCAACTCGTATGTGAGAGATTCTAGCCAATAGCAGAAAGAGTCATCTTTGTTCAAATTGGTATATTGCTCCAAAGTCATGCCTTGGAGGGAATTCAAAGGAAACGTGTGAAGAAAGTCTTCTAAAAGCTTTTGGCGTAGTTTCTTAACTTCTTCTTTCCCTATTTTGTCTGATGTAAGTTTTATATCGTTCATAATTTACTTTTTTCTTTTCTTAGACATAGTTACTAACAGAGCTACTACCATACTCTAACATAGTTACTATAGCTCTGTTACTAGCTCTGTTACCAGCTCTGTTACTAGCTCTGTTACCAGCTTTGTCACTAACTCTGTCACCAGCTCTGTCACTATACTATCAAAAGTGGTGACAGGGCAGCTTTCTTATTTTTTTTTTCTCTATATTCTTTCTCCTTTTACTTTTACCTATATTCCTCTGTCAATCAGTGAGTTGCAGTGAAGGGACAGAGCGGTCGCTACTTCAAGAAGTAGATAGGAGCATGCTGGGTGCCTTCCTTCACCATGATGCCTTTCTCGCAGAAATGGTTGAGCCACTTCTGTGCCATGTAAGGAGTCAAGCCGAAGTGGATGCGCATGATGCGAGTGGTGATGTAACGATTCTTTTGAAGATACTCCTTGATATTCTCTAACATCTTTTCCTCGGAGTATTTTGTAGATTGGTTGGAATAGCGGGAGCGGACGAAATGGACGTTGCGCTGTACTTCCTCCATTAGCTTACCTTCTGGTCGGAAGTTGATGCCGGTGATGCGTACTTCCTTGCCCGTAATCTTCTTGTCTGGATTCTCCTCTGGCATCTCTAGGCTAGCCGACATGGAGAAGTAGCCTATCTCTGGGATGTAAAAGCGGCGCCCCAGTGAGAATTCTTCCACCATAAGGTCGTGAAGCTCTGCCAACACCGCAGCCACATCTCCCTTGGTGAGTGAGCAGCGGTTCTGGATTTTCTCTTGCAATTGCTTCTCGGTCATAGGTTCATGCTGCACGATGCGAACGTATTGGCGCTTTTCTCCTATGCCCTGGGCATTGTTGAGCATGTAAATGTCGTATTTCAGTTCCATATTTCTTGTTGTTTGATGGCTCGTTGTTTTCTATATTCTTTGTCTTCTATGAAAGATGATGCAAATATATATAATAATGTGATAACTTGTATCTTTTGGTGTAAACTATTAGGTTTATTTAAACATTGGCATATGTCATGTGATTATACGGCATTTGTCATCCGACCGTATGGTAAGTGTCGTATAATCGCATGACAAATGTCACGCAATCGTTATAATTGTTTCCTTGCATCGTTATAATTGCTTCCTTGCATCATATAAGTCACAACATTGTTACCATCCATCTCACCCTTGGCAATTCGCAGGGGAGGTATGTGATGAGGCTGAGACTATCTATTTTTGCTCATTTTTACTCATTCTGAATGAGTAAAAATGATAGAAATTACTCATTCTGAATGAACAAAAATGAAGATTTATTTGGTTGTTTACTTAAAAAATCGTATTTTTGCAAGCAAATAAATGATTGAACATGAAAGAGTTATTAAAGCAAATTATATTTGAGCAGCAGGAATACTGCAAGAATATAGCACAAGATACTGTGCCGAGAGACATAGAGGAAGAGTGGCTTACCACAACGGAGATACTAATTATTACTGGTATAAGACGTTGTGGAAAGTCTGTTTTGCTCCAGCAAATGCGCAGTAAATTGCCGGAGCAAGACTTCTTTTTCAATTTTGATGATGAGCGACTGGTCAATTTTACGGTTTCTGATTTCCAAACATTGCAAGAATGTTTCTTCGAACTCTTTGGTGAGCAGCATACCTATTATTTTGATGAGATACAGAATGTGAAGGGCTGGGAGACCTTTGTGCGCCGTCTCTACAACGAAGGCAATAAGGTGATTGTAACTGGATCAAATGCCCGGATGCTGAGTAGAGAGCTTGGCACTCATCTCACGGGGCGTTATATCGCAGTGGAGATTTTCCCTTTTTCCTTTCAAGAATACTTGCAGTTGGCAAAGGTGCAGCTGGAAGCCAAGGACTTTTATCTAACCAGCAAGCGTGCCATTCTCTTGGGGCATTTCAAGGAGTATTTGGAGAAAGGTGGATTTCCTAAGTATCTCCAGTCGTCATCCACTCGTTACCTCTCGTCACTCTACGATAGCATCATCTTCCGTGATGTGATGGCTCGTAATGGGTTGACCAATGATAAGGAGATGCAGGAACTCATCTTTTATCTCGCCAGCAATGCCACGAAGCGCATTACCTATACCTCACTGGGTAAGATAGTGGGCATTCGTCATTCCGAAACCGTCAAAAACTATTTGGAGTACATCGAGCAAACCTATATGATATTCCAGCTCATGAAGTATTCGCCATCGGTAAAGGTGCAGATGCTGAACCCGAAGAAGATTTACTTCATCGACAATGCCATCGTGAGTCGCATTGGCTTCAATGCCACCGACAATATGGGAGTGAAGTTGGAAAACATCGTATTCATCGAGTTGAAACGCCGCGGATATGATGTTTTTTATCATGCAGATAAGAAGGAGTGCGACTTTGTTGTTAGAGAGGGCATGAGAATCATGAAGGCTTATCAAGTAACGATAGTGATGAATGACGAGAAAACTCGCAAGCGGGAAATCGAGGGGCTGATGGAAGCCATGAATGCTTATGGCTTGGCTGAGGGATATATTCTTACGATGGAGGAGAAGGAAGAGCTTGAGATAGATGGCAAGCAGGTTCATGTTCTTCCTACGTGGGAATGGATGTTGAGAGAGAAGTGAAATAAAAAAAAGTGATCCTAATGTCGGGACTGTTGTTGCTTATCAGAAGGGTGACATCCTGCTTTCAAAGAAAGGAAATGGAAATATAATAATGTCTAAGCATAAGTCATACAAGAATATCATTTTTTGACTTAGATAATAACAAAGACGAAACAATGATGAATAATAATATAAAATGTCCAAAGTGCAATTCTGACAATGTGCAGACAGAGGGTGCACTGCATCTTTGCTTGGATTGTGGCTATAAATGGGAGGACGCACCCCAAACTGATTTGGGAGAAATGATCATCTACCAATCTGATGATGGCGTGAAGCTTGATGTGAGATTGGAGAATAAGACGGTTTGGCTAAACCAAGATCAAATCGCCTCCTTGTTTAATAAGAGTAAGTCTACGATAGTAGAACATATATCAAATATTTTTAAAGAGGGAGAACTTGATGAAAAAGTGGTTGTTCGGAAATTCCGAATAACCACTCAGCATGGTGCTATGGCAGGAAAAACCCAAAGCAAAGAAGTGAAGTTCTACAACCTTGATGTTATCATATCTGTGGGCTATCGTGTAAAATCTATTCAAGGCACACGTTTCCGTCAATGGGCTACAGAGCGACTGAATGAGTACATCGTAAAAGGGTTTACGATGGACGATGAACGACTCAAAAATCTTGGTGGTGGCAACTATTGGAAAGAGTTGCTTGACCGTATCCGTGATATTCGTTCGTCAGAAAAGGTGCTCTATCGACAAGTTCTGGACATCTATGCCACAAGTGTTGACTATGACCCTCGAACTGATGCCTCAAAGCTTTTCTTTAAAATCGTGCAAAATAAGTTGCACTATGCTGCTCATGGGCATACTGCGGCAGAAGTTATCTATGAGCGTGCGGATGCCGACAAACCATTTATGGGCTTGACGACATTTGAGGGCGAACTACCAGCTATCAAAGACATCAAAATAGCCAAGAACTATCTGAAAGAAAATGAGCTGAAGATACTCAATAATCTTGTTTCCGGTTATTTTGACTTTGCCGAGATTATGGCAATGGAGCATCGCCCAGTCTATATGATGGATTATGTGAAACAACTTGATACTATCCTGCAATCCACAGGGCGACCTTTGTTGAAGGGGGCGGGAAGTATCAGCCATGAAGAGGCAATGGACAAAGCTATAGCTGAGTATCGAAAATATCAGGTAAAGGTATTAACTCCAGTAGAGGAGGCTTATCTTGAATCCATCAATGCTTTGGGAAAAATTGCAAAGCGCAAGGGAAGACAATCGGGGGAAAATCATTAATGTAACGTTCTGATGAGAATCATGTAACAGATAGTGCCAGCGGCTCCAATGATGAGGAGATTCATCCCGCATATCATCATACCCGAAAGGGAACTGGTATGGTATTTTGAGCCGATTCGACATAAAGTCACCTTCGAAAATAGCTTCTCAAAAACAGTAATTAAAATTTCATTCTCCTTTCGCAGTCACCAGAGTATGCTTATAATCAGTTATTTATATAGGTAGTTAAGTAGTGTGTAGTGTTGGCTGAACACCGCACACTACTTAATTTGTTGTGTAAGAATTAGTTTAGTGCTGCTTAGTGAGATGTGCGGTAGAAAATCGAAACTATGTTTCTACAACCTGGTAGTCGGAGAATCTTTCCCGATCATTATAATAGTTCCTGCGGAGGACACAAAAGTGCCCTCCGCAGGAACTATTATTGTTTACTGGAAGCTGCTTTCCATTCATCATAGATATGGCTAAAGATAGCTACACCATCATTCAGTTGCTTCCTAGCTAAAGACTTATCTTTGTTCCACCATTCAAGAATGTAATCCTTCAGTCCCTCATATTCCTTTTGATCCTTGAATTGTCTATCCAGGCTTCCCATTTTGCCAAGCGTTGCATTGTAAAGAATAAATGCCCTTTCCTGTACATTAGGCTTCAGTGCATACCAAGTAGCCCAAGAGTTTCCTGTGTTTATGCCATTGCCAGGCAGAAATACGTGAACTTGGTAGACAGATGCATTCTTGCCGCGGTAAAGGAGTTCCATAAGGCAATCCTCTTTTACAGTCCTAATCGAATTACGTGCTATCGTTTGGCAATGTTCCCACACTTCGCCTTCAGGGTGTTCCTCAGTGAGTGCAAGCCATTCCATCTTGGTTACTTTCTCAGCATCGTACTTCTTGGCTTTTTTGCCATCTGGATTCTCGGCAAGTCTTACTTGATATTCTAGCGCCCACCCCATGTACTTCTTAGGAATATAGCCCTCTATCTGTTTGCCATCCATCATAGTGAGGCGAACATGACGCATTTCTGGGTCGTCATTCTTGCGAGCGTGTGCAGCTATTGCTACCACCATTACTGCCATGAGCAGCCAAAACTTCATTGCTTTCATAATGATTCCTTTTAGTTGTTATTTATTGTTTGTCATCTAATACTTCTATCACTCGTTGTATCATAGAACTTCGGTTGTGTTCACCTAGTCCAATGAGTTTCTTTTCCCATTCCTGCGAAAGTCCTACACAATGGCAAAGTTCTCGGATAAAGGATTTGTCGCATTTCTTATAGGTATCTCCCAGACATATAAGCTTGCCATCAGTCTGTCTGACATAGAAGTCGCAAGCCGTCTTGCTTGGGATGAAAAACATTGCTGCTACTGTGTTACCTTGCCAAGCTTTCATTCCTCCCATGTCCGTCACGGAATAACCTTGGGAGGCATAAATATAGACTTGCAATCGTGGGTGGTTGATATATAGCCAGCTCCATCCCACATTTTCCAAAGGAACAAGTGTGCGTACGTTTTGCTTGGAGGTTGCATTCCACACCACTACAGAATCAATGTTGGCGAAAGGTATCACATCGCTAGTGCATTGGCGAGAAAAGAAGTTTCTATAAACTTGAACATCCTTTTTCTTGCGTGGCAAGTCTATTCGGTCATTACTTTCATAGAGTTGCTGGATACCATTCTTTAGGTACACTCGACCCTCGCATGATTGAGCTTGCATGCTAATAGTTCCCATATAAGCAAGCAAAATGCTAATGATGAGATATATTCGCCCCAAATTTACCTCCTCATGCACGGCATTTTTGATCTCTCGGATGGTCTTGCCATTGGAAAGACGCCAACCTTCTATTTCTTCATATTTGCACATAAGCGATTTCTCTTGATAATTTTTGCAAATATACGAGGAAACTTTCTGATTACCAAATAAACTAACCATTTTTTTATAAAAATAGGCACGCATCCTTTCGGGGGCGTGCCTATAACCTTATTATTATATTATACCTTTATATTACATTGACTCTCCCTTTCCCTCCTCTTCCATCAATCACGATTTTCTCGAAGACGATGGCTGGGTCGTTAGGAGTGAGGGTGAGGGTGTGGATGCCATCGGCTGTAGCCGGCAGTTCCAACTCTATCACTTGATCAACGATGCGAGTGGCTATCGTTGGATAATAGATATTGTAGATATTCTCCGGCTTCTCGTTCAAATCTTTGTTGAAGTTAATCTCTACAGGAGAAGTGCCATCTAAACTTACACCATAGGTTAAGCCGCCCTTGTTGAGATAATCCAAGGTTGATTTGGTAATCACATGAATGCGAACCTTCTGCTTGCCATTGGAAACATTGCCATTAAATGCCTTGTCATCCGAAGTTTTGCCAACCGAAGTCTTGCTAACTTGCATCTTAAACTTGTAAGTGATGCTGGCTCCCTTTACACTCTTGGTATAAGGCATCAGAGTCATTGCCGATACGCTTTTGCCCATGAATGGAATCTCTGTCCATTTTGCCTCGGCAGCATCCGTCTTGCTGTCGTAGTAAGCTGCCTCGATTTCTACCACGCCATTGTTTTCGCTGATAATCACTCCATCCTTGGAGGTTACCCGGAAGAGCTCCGGACAGGTATCCTTCTCGAAATCATCATTCCAACTCTTGTAGCCGATGTGCTTCTGGGTCATCATTCCGTTCCACTTGCCACCCGACATCTTGTGGTTGTATTCATCGCAGATGAGGGAGTCGCGCTTGAAGCGGTTCTCGCATTCATCAGCCCAGATGTTCGCCTTCGGATTGTTCTGCTTGTAGAGAGCATGGTTCTGAGCCTGGGCAAAGTACATCTGGTGCAGATTGCTCATCAGCTCGATAGGGAAGAGGA
>ERZ1034701.569-NODE-569-length-14059-cov-11.834690_pt1 | contig 14059 bp, 14 predicted proteins | sample MGYA00520651_ERZ1034701 | MGnify/ENA primary metagenome ERZ1034701 (study PRJEB33766, sample SAMN09781713) | gut metagenome | biome: gut microbiome | host: Homo sapiens | place: Madagascar | study: EMG produced TPA metagenomics assembly of the PRJNA485056 data...
CTTTAATTATAAATTATACATTATACATTATACATTGTACATTATAAATTATACATTATAAATTAAACATTGCCCAAGGCTGAAGCACAAGAGCTTACTCCCAGTGCCGTCAGGGCAGCGATGAGAGCTTGAACGACAGCATTCACGATTTGAATCCAAGAAATCTTCTTGGTTCCCGAATTTTGATTTTCATTGAAATTGATCATAATAGTAAATGAAATTAAAGATAAAACATCAGTTAGATAGCAAAGAGGTGGCTGCACCCAGCCCTAAGCTGGGCACAGCCGATGGATTATACCTACAATCCTACATTCTCTCCGCCAGGATTGCTGCCGCCACTAGGATTGCTGTCACCACCAGATGGGGTCGTACCGCCATCGCCAGATGGCTTGCTGCCGCCACCCTCAGAGGTAGAGCCCTTCTTCTCATCCTCCTCACCATACTTCACAAGTTGGATGTTCTCAGGGATGAGGCTGTAGAGGCGACTCTTGTTGCGCATAAGCGTGTAGGAAGGGCGAAAACCTGGCATCAATCCCTTCACCAAGGAAGCGTTCGCCTTCTCTTTGTCGGTAACCGCCTTGCCAGTAACAAAGCGGAGGAACAAGGTGCCAAATCCCAACAACTCGATGTCGTAACCGTTCTTCAGGTTTTGCTTCACGAAGAAAGCGTAACGTTCCAGTACGGCAAGCACATCGCCTGGGGTAGCAGAAGACTCTGCCGAAATCTGCTTCGCCACATCCTCGGTGGTGAGGAGACCGTAACTCACAGGGTTCACAGTGTAAACTGTCTCACCCTCACGAACACCCATGTTGATGGTTTTCTTAACTACTTTGTAACTCTTACTCATATTATTTATAAATTAATAATGAAACATACGTCACCCAGTCTCAGACTCTCAGTGTCCTTGTCTCTGAATGACGATGCAAAGATACAAAATTCGGAAGCCGAAATCAAGCGTATTCATTGGTGTTCACCCATGGTTTACCAGGTGAGAACCACAGGTTCACTTTTATGCTTCCAAAGCCAAGAAAACCGTGTTATGGGGTTTGTAAGGTCTATGGTCGTACGACCACTCACCCTGTGCTCGTACGAGCATGGCCCCTATGGACGTACGTTCACTACCCCTATGGTCGTACGACCACAGGTTTGATGATTTGGATCTACAGATATAGCGATTTCTACCCCCTAAAAATAGCAAGAGATATGGAAGACAACAATAAGGCAAGCATCATCTTTCAGATAAGTGGCGGTAACAATCAGATATTGCCCAATGCCACCAAGGCAGAGCAAAACTTCTATGGCGACAAGTACATAGAGGAAGTTTTGAAGCCGAAGGCTGAAAACAAGGAGGCAGAACTGTCTCCAGAGGCCACTCGTTTGTCTATATATATAAATAAGGTGGAAGTATTGGCAGATTATATCGCCAAACTCTCAGCCTGCACCACGGCAAAGGAGTTGGCGCAAGTCGTCATGGCTATGGTAGGTGACGAAGATGTAAAGGTGGATCAGTACACCATGGTGAAACAGGAATTCATCATGGTTCTCCAGCCCTTGGCTCCTCAGGTAACCACAGGTGTCAACAATATCCGCAAGTATATCAACGAGGCTTGGTATAAGTGGAAGTAAAACATTTTAAGAAGATGACAATGGCAACAACAGGCTTTGAGGTATCTGGTGGTAATAATCAATTTTTACCAAATGCCAATACTGCGGTACAGAACATCTACCAAGCTTCCGACCATAACAACAGATTGGTTACTTGGCTGAGAAAACTGCAGGAACAAGTCGATAATGACATCCAGATTCTAGAGAAGATGGATAGCATTAGGCGTTATCATACCAAGTTGCCCCACACTTTGGGATTGAAGCGGAAACTCCAGGATGGTGGATTTACCAAGACAGCCATCGACAAGGCATGCCGTTTGAAGCAAGGTTATGCCAAGAAGGCAACGAAATATCAGTATTATGAGATGGCGAACCGCATAGACGACTATCTCTTTGCCATTGTGAGCAATCATTTTGACGTCTATGTCTTGCCATTGATTGAGGCAGAAAAACCTCTGAGTGAAATCAATCAGGCTGTTTACGAAAAGGTCATCATACCTGTGGTGGATGAATTGAATGTCAATGGAGCGGAAGATTCCTGCCTCTGCTATACCACAGACGACATCTTCGGAATGCTCTATTATCTCACAGGCAATTGTCACATTAATTGGGCTATTTACGATGTATAATCCAGCTTTCGATCCATTCAATGGCATCTACCGAATGCTCCATATCCTGAAGCATTTTGATACCCACGACATGGTGGAGGTGGATCGCCTGCGCATCTACGATTTCTATCTCCTCTTCCCCTATAAGGCTTACAAGATTCGCCTGAAGTCCACGGAGACGGATTATAAGAAACGCTTGGCAAGGTTTGTGAAAGAAAAGAAGGAGAATCCTTACAACAAGACCATCAGCGACCGTCGCCTCTTCTTGCAGCTCCAGCCCTATCAGATGATAGCCCTGAGCCACATTGCCAGTTATGGACTCATCGACCCAAAGCTTTTGTTGCAGCAGAAAGTCAAGGTCGCTGATGTAGCCAAGATGCAGCAGGTGATGTCTCAACTGGAAGAGATGTCTGATAAGGAGAATAATATCATCTCCTGGCTCAATTCTTGTTTCCGTACCACTCCGCTGGCAGGAACGTACGGTCTGAAATACAGAACCCAATTATTAGAATATAAATACGATGGCTGTTAGTTTCTTTGTCAACCGCCTCTATGTGTTCACCGCCGATGGCAAGGTAGCGTATGATGAGGAGTTTCATCACGGCGTCAACATCATTCGTGGTGCCAACAGTAGCGGAAAATCCACCATCACCCACCTCCTATTCTATGGATTGGGTGGTGAATATACCCAGTTTGTCACCCAGGCACGCCATTGTTCCCGAGTGATGGTAGAGGTCAGTCTAGACGATGCAGTCCTTACGCTTTCTCGTCCCATTGATTTGGATACAGATGGTAGAGTGCTCACTCAGCGAGGTATGACCATCTATTGGGGCACACTGGATGAGGCACTTCAGGGCAATTGTGAGTCTGGCACGTATGGCTATAAGGTTTCTTCAGCCAAGACCAAGAGCTACTCCAAAGTGCTCTTTGAGGTGATGGGAATGCCCATCGTGCAGGGCGACAACAACATCACCATGCACCAGTTGCTCCGTCTGCTCTATATCGACCAGGAATCGCCCACCGCATCCCTGTTTTATTATGAGCAATTCGACAAACAGACCACCCGTGAAACCGTGGCAGACCTCCTGTTGGGCATCTTCGATGAGGAACTTTATACAGCCAAGTTAAGACAGAAAGATCTGGAAGCGGAACTCTCTGATGTCAAGATAGAACTGCGAGCCTTGGGCAACTCTTTGGATGCCCGTCAGCGTTCCACGGAGTTCATACAAGGCGAGATTGACCATCGAAACAAGGAGATGGAGCAGATAGCGGATAAAATCCAGCAACTCCGCCGAGGAGAAGATGTCGAAGAGCAGCATAAGCCTCAGATAGAAAAATGGAAGGAAGAAGTAAAAAAGCTGGAGAAAATGTGTGAGAAAGAAGAGGAAACCATCGACCTCTTGCAGTATGATATCGAAGATACGGAGCTGTTTGTAGCCGAACTGATTCGTAAACAGGAGGCTTTGAAACATTCTGTTAGCACCAGGGAAATCCTGGGAAATCTCCGCCTGGAATATTGTCCTGAGTGTCTTTCTCCACTTCCACAGGACACCCCAGAGGGAACCTGTCATCTGTGCCGACAGAAGACCGATAACCACATGGGTGTAACCCAGGCAAAGCGCCTTATCGCAGAAATCAGCTTCCAGAAGCAAGAGTCAGAGGCTATCCTTCGCAAGGATGAGGAAGAACTGAGAGCAGCTAAGGCTAAACTCAGAAGTCTGAAGGCGAAGCGAAAGACGGCTCGCCGCAATCTCGACGAGTTGTTGGGCAATGCACGCAGCAGCGTAGCAGGTGCCATAGAAGACTTGAACTACCAGAAGGGACAGTTGAATGGCGAGCTGCAACAATTCTATACGATGCTGGAACTGGCAGAGAAATATGAGCAGTTGACAGCCCAGAAAGCACAGCTGGAAGCAGAGATGGAAAAGAACAGAAACAACATCAATGCAAAGCTTTCGAAGCAGGAAAGTCGCCGTTCGATAGTCATGAAAAAGATACAGGAGCATGGTGCTTATTTCCTCAATCATGATGAGGAAAGGCAAAAAGACTTCAAGGAGGCTAGTCCATCTGATATCACAGTGGATTTTCCCAACAACATGGTGTTCTTGAAAGACCGCTATGCCAAGTACAGCGCCTCATCCGCCTTCTTTCTGAAGTTGGTAGCACGTTTCTCCCTCTTCTTCGCCTCTCTAGACATCAACTGGATGCGCTATCCCCGTTTCATCTTTGCCGACAACATGGAGGATAAGGGAATAGAGCCACGTCGGGCCCAGAAATTCCAAGAAACATTGATTGCTCAATTGAAGGATCAATACGATACAGATAGCTATCAAGTCATCTATACCACCTCCTATATCACAGACGACCTAGACCATAGCGAGTATGTGGTAGGCGAGCATTATGATATCAACCATAAAAGCTTGAAAAACGTGTGATAAAATGAAGCATATTGCGTTAAAATCAACAAAAAACTTGGTGGTTTCGAGAAAAAAGCATATCTTTGCAGCTATAAAAATAAGATAAGATTATGGCACAGACAGCAACATTAAATCAAGCACAATTGCAAATACTCGACATGATGTCTTTCATCGAGACACCAGAGGCATTGACTGACTTGAATCGAGTTATCTCAGACTATTTTGTTCAGAAAGCAGATGCTGAGCTGGATCAGATGTGGGCAGATGGAACATTGTCGGAAGAGCGTATAGAGAGTTTCCGCCATTTACATGAGCGCACACCTTATAATAAGCCAATCTTGTAAGCATAATATATTTCTATGAATATAGTCTTGGATACCAATAGCTTAATTATGTCAATAGCTTCTAAGAGTCCTTACCGCGGTGTTTGGCAAGCATTCCTTGGAGGTGATTATAACTTGTGCATTTCTAATGAAATCATGGAAGAATATGCAGAGGTGTTGGCTCGAAATATTTCTCCTAGAGTATCTGAGGCAATAGTATATGCGATATTGACCCGACCAAATGTCATCCGTAAGGACCCTCATTACAGTTTTGGACTGATAGAGGCAGATAAGGATGATAACAAGTTTGTGGATTGTGCGATAGCCGCCAATGCCAAGTGTATAGTGACGGAAGATAACCATTTCAATGTCCTTAAGACAATTCCTTTTCCGAAAGTGGAAGTTATCGGTATTGATGAATTCAAACAGTATTTGACCAGATGGCTTAACTGATATTTTCAATTCGCTAGCCGACAAACATTCGCAATTCTATTGCGTCAAACTCTTAACACCAGCCCCTTGTGGGAGAAAGGCTGTGCAAGCGAATGCAGAGTCAAGCTCGCTTGAACTATGCTGAGCGCAGCCAGCCTAAAAGGCTTTGCCTTAAAGACTCCGCTGGTGTTACCAAAACTCTGGCAGAGTCGGAGCGCCGCCAGCTACATCGAAAATAATACCATCATTTCACCAAAACCAGAATTTGATTATTAATAACACTCAATATAAGGTTGGGAAGGCGCAAGCCTTTCCCAGTCCTAATCACTATATATAATTGTTATGATAACAGAAGAATATTTCGCAGGTTCTTGATGAAAAGCAAGGCTTCTCTTGAGATATACGACGAGGTGTATGCCTTTTTGAAGTCAAAGCAAGAAGCTGTTCAACAAGAAGCTGATGCCTTGGATTCTAAGAATGAGAGCGAGAAAACCCTCGAAGACGCAACCAAGGAAACAGAATTGCTGGTAAAAAGCATATCTTACATGAAATTACTCTCTAAGTTGCAAGAAGATAAAGCAAAGATGCTCAAAGATTTGAATCGAACGATTAAACAATACGATTTTCAGCATAAAGCAAAGTGATACAGATACGTGTAACTACTTGTAAAATAGTGGGGACGCTGTAATGGTGATATACCATAATAGCTTGACTAAAGAGACACTTGTGAAGGATAATTGTAAGTTGCTAATTGAAGAATTTTTAAAGACTAATATACATCATGACTGAACATGTTATAAACCAAACTGGTGACAGATCCTTATTTATAGAGCGTAATAGCGGAGCAGTCTATGTAGGTGAGTATGTCGCAGATCCGAATGATGCCTTTGTGGACCAATCTTTTGAGTTACACAGTTATGTGCCAAAGATTCAGCCTCCGATTCAGCGTGATGAAGTAGGTCAAATATTAGATTGGATTGCCAAAGATACTGATTCTGAGAAGCCTAATAGGGTTGCTTTGCTCTATGGCGGTGCTGGTGTCGGTAAGTCTGTTGTCATGCATGATGTCTTATTGCAAGCTCAACAGCGATTAGATTATTTGGTACTTGGACTGAAAACGGATCAGATAGAGTTTACGGATAGTGAGTATTTAAGAAAGCACATGCATCTTGCCAAACCTATTGTGGCTGTAATAAAGGATATGGCACAAAAGAACATGCGTGTCGTGTTGCTTATCGACCAGATTGATGCACTTTCCTTGTCTCTGTCCTCCAATCGCACTCCTTTGCGTTCCATATTGAAATTGATAGAACAGGTAAGGCTTGTGCCTCATGTCCGTATTGTATTGTCATGCAGACCATACGATTTGGAGTATGATCCCATTTTAAATGACTTGAAAATACCTGTTAAATGGGAATTGAAGAATCTCTCAGCAGACAATGTCAAACAAGTTTTGGCTGAGCATGGGATTGAGGTCAATCTTAGTGAGCAGTTAATCGGTTTCTTGGGTAATCCATTGTATTTGTATTTATATCTAAAAGTAAGGCCATGTGATAAGTTGAGGTTTCCTATTACGGCAGAAGTCCTCTATGATGAGTTATGGAGAATTTGTGTCATGGATATAGATGAATGCAAAATAAACAGAGAGCGATTGTTTGAATTTCTTGATGTGCTGACAAATACCATGTATGAACGCCAGGAATTGTCAATACACTATAGGGAGATAGAGAGTAATTATATCTCAGAAATGAGTTATCTACTATCTAATGAGGTGTTGTTGCAATCTCCGAATGGGCGTATTCAGTTCTTTCACCAAACCATGTTTGATTATGTGTATGCCAGAAGGTTTGTGGAAAATGGTTCTGATTTACTAGAAAAACTAGCTTCTCAACATCAAGGACTATTCTCGCGCGCTGCTGTAAAGAGTATCCTTACGTTTTTAAGAGAGACAAATCCGTCATTATACAAACATAACATTAAATGCTTATTGTATGACAAAAATGCTGAAGGAGCAGACAAATATCGTTTTCACTTAAAATCGTTGGCATTGAGCAATATGACATTCTTCGATAGTCCAAAGGTAGAAGAATTGCAGCTGATAAAGGAAAAAGTGTATGCTGATAATCTTTATATGCGTGTGATTTTTGAATCAGTACATACAGGATCTTGGTTTGATGCAATATGGAAAATCATAGAGGATAAAGGAGGATGGTCAGTCTTGAATAAGGAATATAAGGAAATGGTCATGACGATGTGCAACAGAATCTTGTGGTCTGATGCTGAAAAAGTATTGGTTGTAGCCTTTAAAATCCTTAGTTCTGGTAATGAGGAAGCCAGGAGACTAGTAACAGGTCTGGTCAACCATTATCAAGATATAGATTGTCGTGCAGAGCTTTTGATATCTTTGTATGAGCAATTGCATTTAATTGAAAATCCTTCCGAGGGAGCAAACTTGCTCAGATGTATAGCGTTGAAGTCTCCTGAATTTGCTTGTGCTCAATTTAAGGAAAGAGTAAAACAACAATTAAAACAAAAAGAAAAGCCAACTTTTCATACAATAAAACTCTTGCGTGAAGAGGAGGATATCCTTGAAGAGCTCGAAGCTAATTATCATGATAAAGCTATAAGATTGTATGTTGATCTGTTGGAGCTCATCTATGACGCAACGAAGTTTGAACTTTCTGATTCAGAAATATTAAACTCTTTGGAGTTTTGGCATTTTCAACGAGAATTGGGAGGATGTCTAAATAATGAATTTGTTATAGATGTTACCAATAAGCTAATTGACGATTTCTTAAATAACATAGATACAGAAGTAACGCAGGTATACCTCCGCAAGTTTAGTCGAAGTATTCATGAAGGGTTTGTTTTCGTCTCATTATATGTTTATACACAACATCCTGAAAAATACTACAACGATGTCTTTTCCCTAGTAACACTGAGAAAGGTATTGGTAGATGCACCATGTTGGGTTGAATATCAAGCGTTGGAAGCTTTAAAGGCTTCTTTCTGTTATATGTCTGTAGGGCAACAAAAACATATTGTTCATTTGGCTGAAACATTAACAGATAAAGGTGAAAAGCGTATATTCGACAAGGAATTACTAAAAAGGAGAATGTCATGTGAGTTTTCATTCCCGATATTGGATATAGATATCCATAGAGGTAAGGTATTACATGCTTTGCCTGTGGAAAGCTTGAAACTTTATAGCAGGAACGCTTATCAAGAACGTCTAAGGATTGAAAGAAAATATGCTTATAAGAAGAATGGGGTGATAATTTATCCGCGTTTAGAAAACGAACAACCTTACAGAAGTTCCGTCATGTGCGGATGGACCTCTGTAGGAGTCGAAAAGGCCGAAAAAATGGATTGTAAGTCTTGGTATATATCCATGACAAAATACACTGAAAACTATCATACTTTAGATAGGAAACGTCCTTCATTGATGGGACAGTGTCAATTGTTTAGAAATGAAACCCATAAGAATCCTAGCAGATATTTAGAATTCTTAAAAGACATAGCTGTCGATAGCAAAATTTCTTTCGCTTATGTGGAAGCTGGTATGAACGGACTTTTGGATGCCAAAAGGTTTCAGGAAGCAGAGTTTATGTTCTCTTGTATAGTGCATGAAATTAAAGATGACGTAAATTCTAACTATAGAAATTTTGACATTCATTCTTTTCTTTATGTTATTGATACCTTTATAAAAGAAGGGCATTTGCCGCAAGTCGTTTTTGACTTTTTGTGCAATGCTGTTGTGAATGTGCAAGAGAGTGATGTAAACAAAAATCAGACAGAAGAAAGAGACATCTACAATACGGCCATCAATCAAGCAAGAGGGCATGCTGCTCACTTGTTGGTGAGATGTAGTGATTTTGAAGAATATAAGGATGCCATATTTGATACAATCGAAAAAATAGCAATGTCAGCTTCTGTGTACACACGTTCAGCGATTTTGCTTGAAATGGCAGTCTTGAATCGTTTGGACAAAGAAAGAAATGTGAACTTATTCAAACTACTGATGCATGATTATGATGTGCGACTCTTGTCGATGCCTATACATAACTTTAATCCATTGGTGTATTTCGTTAATTATGCAGTAGATGACTTGATGGAGTTTTTTACTCATGCAGCTGCATGCCCTAAATGTTATAAAGAACAGGTAATCGTATTGTGGCTTGCTTGGACACATAATAATCACCGAGAGGATATTAAGTATCTTCTAGATAAGATGTGTGAAAGCGATATTCAAGAGGCAAGGCTTTCCCTTGTGGAATTCTTGGGTCACCAAGATAAGGATTTGGATGAGGATGCTGTGCCGTATCTTACATCCTTTATGGTAGAGCGATATGATTCACCAGAACTTGGTAAGCAATGTGATGCGATGTTCCATTATGCCGACAAATGGTCTGTGCTCCACAAAAACTTGATGGCTAATGTGTATGTGAAGTCACCTCTTAGTGCACATGAAAACAGAGGCTTTGTTAAGTTTTTAGCGGGTTACGCAGTTACAGAGCCATTGAAAACATTATCATGGTTGGAACAAATAGTGTCAAAGAAGCACATAGATGATTATGGAATGTGGAATCTTGTGACAGATGTGCTGATTCAATCTTACAATGGCATTCGTTCTTTCAATGATAATGAGTATCAAGGGATATTGGAGAAGGCTATGGATATGATGGATCAACTCATGATGAGTAAGGACAATAGATTCTTAATTACTCAATTTATTCACAAGATAGATGAAGAGTAAACAAAATCAATTGGCTCATCTTGGGCATGTCTTACAAGAGTTGGAGTCAGGTTTGTATCTTATAGATACAGAACTTGACGAAAATGACATAGAGAACTATATCTATCATTTGGGAGTATATTCTTTTAATAAAGAAGAATTGATTCCTGCAGTAGGTGGCTCTCCGTTTGAGTTGTTTGTAATAGCGATGTGTAGACAATTTGAATGTGAAGAACTTAACCGACGAAGATGTTTGATATTGAATAGCAAAGGTTGTCAAAAGGAGAACTTGATTTATGATACCCTAATAAGCATCATAAAAATTCTGAATAAAGGAAGAACTGCAATATTGCTATTATATGGCGAGCTTGATATATCCTCTTTCAAACATGAAGAATTGGCTAAATTAAAATATTCTGTCTGCCATCATGGTGTGAGAACTATAATTCTTTCAAAACATATAAATGAGAGTGATGGTATATCTGATAAACTAGTAAAACGAATAATTTTAAATTCAACGAAAGATATGGAAGATAGAAAATTTAAGGTTCACATTACTTATAAGCACAATGATGCTCATAAGCTTGGTATAGATGCAATAATAGCAGGCTTTGACGCACATAAAATACCATATTCTATAGACGAATATGATATTAAATATAGAGACAATATCCAAGAATATGAAGATGAAATCGGAGCGTCAGACATGGTGGTAATGTTTGTGATATCGGAGTACTTAGAGTCTTTGGATTGTATGTACGAAATGACGCAATTGTTCAAAAAAGGAAATGTCAGTCAAAGAGTCTTCCCTATTGTTGATTTGGGCAAACTTCCACGTAACGGAGATGGTTTGGCTGAAATTCAAAAATATTGGCAGGCTGAAATTGATAGAAAGAAATCTACTTTGAATGGCTCTGCAACTTCTAATTTCATATTGGACGAGATTAAAAAGATAAACAACATCTTAAAGACACTGGATGATTTCTGGGAGTATATTGTCCATATAAATACTTGTAAATATGAAGATATGATAGCGAATAATGCAGAACGCTTAATGGTTGAAATTGAAAGGTGTTTGGACACATCGTCTTTTGTCAATACCGATAGATTCACACCTTCATATGCTGCAGAACCAGAAAAGGTAAATCGTGTAGTTAACCAAGGGGGCAAGTCTGTTTATATAGAAAAAAATGAAGGGATAATAAGCATCAGCTAAAATATCATCTTTGGCTATTTAGAATAATCTTTATACATATTTCATTTTGACTTATGGCAAAGAAAATATTGATATTAGGCAATGGGTTTGATATAGATCTAGGTATGAAAACCAGATACTCCGATTTCGCTAAAAGTCGTTATTGGGATGAGTTAATGGAGAATGTCTATGGTATTAGCCAAGATTTGCTGGGTGTTCTCAAAGAGGCTAAGGAGAAAAGCGACTGGTTTGACATCGAACAAGTAATATATGATTATGCAGCGGCTGTTTCCAATGAGTGGTGTGATGCTACAAAAGATAAAGAAGAGTTCGCTAGATTAGTCGACGCTCTTGCTAATTATCTTCAAGAGGTGCAGAGAAAACAAGACTACAACAATAAGAGTATAGCCTTTCAAGTACTTCGTGAGATAGTCAATACAGGAGAGTATCATATTTATACTTTCAATTACACTCAAGTCCAAAAAGTTGCTGAAGCCTATAATTTACAAATAGATCCTTCAGCTATAACCCATATGCATGGTTCTTTAGATAATCACAGCATTATCTTGGGTATCTTGGCAGATTCTTCTGTATCTATTTCGAGAGAATACTCTTTCTTATACAAAGACAACAGTCGTTTTTATATGCCAAATCACATGTACGAAGATTTGGAAAATGCGAGGGATGTCGTATTTTTCGGGCATTCAATAAATGGTATGGATTTTCCTTATTTTAAGAATTTCTTCGTCAAGCAGAGTGGTATGAATGGGGAATGCAAAAGAAAAAATATCACCATTTTCACTTATGATGAAAACTCGGATATGCAGATTAGGGATAGTATAAGAGGTGCTCAGGTAGATGTAACCCAGTTGTTCCATAGGAATGACATTAATTTTATACAGACAAAACAACTGTATGCTAAGGACGAAATAGAAGAAGAAAAATTTCAAGCCTTTATTAAGAGAATCCGCACTCCTGCGCTTAGAATTAGTGTAGGGAAGAGAAAGTCAAATCCCTATGCTTGGTAAAAATATTATGGAACAAAGTAAGTGGTTATGGCTAACAAACATCTAATGCCTATGTCAAAATTTAGAGTAAGAATACGAAGTTATCTATCAGGTTTGAGAAACTTTTGGATGCTTTCTAATAAGGCTCTAAAGAAATATACAGACCCAGAAAAGGGGGATTATAATTTCCTGGATGTTGTCTTTCGTATAAAGCTGACTGAGATGCAGATTCAGGAGCAGCAGAAAATTTTGTTGAGTAAAAGGAGGCAGATGCCTCTGCTGCTTACATTGCTCAGTTGCTTGTTCATATATATACCTAAGATTTTTGCTTATGTCATACAAGCTGTAGCTATAGAATGGTATGAATGGGTAATCTTCTCTTTATATCTGATACTGTTGATTTCTTCAGTATTCCTATTTTATTGTACAATTTTTCCAAAAGAAGTACCCCACAGGTATCTTCCTAGTCAATTTTATGAAGGAATATTGGATGAATATCAAAAAGAAGGTTTAGATAAAGTGGAGGCAAATAAAGGCGTACAAAGTACATACTTAAGTTATTTGGAGGATATTCTTATTCAATATTTAAATTGTGTAGGAAAAATAGAAAAGTGGTATACTCGTTTCATGATAGTGTTACCTTTGGCAATATTTTTTTATGTTGCGAGTATAGCTGTAGTCTTTGTTCATTCTAATCATAATCAAACTAATAATAAAAATAAAAACACTATGATAAAGGATAGAAAAATATTTATTCCGTCTAATACGATTCGCATTAACCCAATCGTTGAAAGAGAAGGAGTAGAAATTCATTATAGTATTAAGCCTGAAAGCTGTTGTATAGATACAGTTAAGCCTATGGGGATATTGAGAGGTTCTGCAAAGAAAGGAGTGCGTATGGGAAAAGCGGGCATAAGAACTAATCAGATTAGATTTTCGAAATAGAGTTTATTTGCAGAGTGTTGATTTAAAGTTTTATCTAAACGAAGAGTGTACGATTAAAGTAGTACTTTTAGCAGGAGGCTTTGGCACTCGCATCAGCGAGGAGAGCCAGTATAAGCCTAAGCCAATGATTGAGATTGGCGGAATGCCAATCCTTTGGTAAATCACCGTTAGACCGTATGGCGGTACCTATATAATATATTACCTTTGTATCCGTAATCAAAACAGTTTGATAATGGAAACAAGGGAATATTTCGAAAAAATGATGCAGGAACTACAACCAAAATCGTAAAGGTCGTAGCTTGTGCAATTATTTCAGAGGATGTGTAAATTTCTAAATAATGAATAGGGTGATTTTCCATCGATAACTTGCCGTTCTAAGTACTTGTTTTTTTCTCCAGGCGGTTCCATCCCGCCAACATGGCGCAGGACTTTGATGCCCCGCCAACCTTATAGCGTAGCGGTTCTGAGCACCGGAGGGCGGTTACATCCTCTCGTTCCTGAGCAAAGAGAGGCTTGGTGAGAAAGGTGGAGCTCTCCTTGCAGGAGAGACGGAGAGGTAGAAAAACACCTTCTTTAATGGGAAAAAGCGATGCCAATGATCAGAATGAATACAACGAACAAAGGGGAACGACCAAAGACTGGTTGTTTCCCTTTGTTCGTTTAGAGACAATTGTATCAGGTGTATCTGTCATCATCACAAAGGTTGCAACCAAACGAAAGATGGAGAAGGCACCACGCAAATCTATCTCAATTCTATCAAAAGCTCAGAAGTAGATGATGCCAACGCCAAAA
>ERZ1034701.578-NODE-578-length-13956-cov-6.609956_pt1 | contig 13956 bp, 7 predicted proteins | sample MGYA00520651_ERZ1034701 | MGnify/ENA primary metagenome ERZ1034701 (study PRJEB33766, sample SAMN09781713) | gut metagenome | biome: gut microbiome | host: Homo sapiens | place: Madagascar | study: EMG produced TPA metagenomics assembly of the PRJNA485056 data set...
GCCTGCCTCTTCCTTAGTTTAGGAATGGCGTTGGCGCAAACTCAAGTTTCCGGTAAAGTAACCTCTGCAGAGGATGGTGAGCCAATCATTGGTGCATCTATCAAAGTGGTAGGTACCAATACTGGTACAGTTACCGACATTGATGGTAACTTCTCTTTGGTTCTTCCTAACGGAAAGAACTCTGTAAAAGTGTCTTACATTGGTATGCAAGACAAAACCGTTGTCCTCAAAGCAGGCAACAACAAAATCGTTTTAGCTTCTGATGCAAAAAACCTTGATGAGGTCGTAGTTACAGCTATGGGTATCACCCGTCAGAGCAAGGCCTTGGGTTACTCTGCTTCTGTTGTAGGTGGCGAGAAACTTTCTGAGTCACGCACAGGCGACATCATGTCTGGTATCGCAGGTAAGGTGGCTGGTGTACAGATTTCAGCATCTTCTTCTGACCCAGGTGCTTCTAATTCCGTTGTTATTCGTGGTGTCAGCTCTTTGTCTGGCAACAACCAGCCTCTTTATGTTGTAGATGGTGTGCCATTGTCAAACAACTCAACAAGTAGTGAGACTTCTATGGTAGCAAGTGCTAACAGCTTGAATGAAAGCTACGACTTCGGTAATGGTGCCAATGCTGTCAACCCAGATGACGTTGAGAGCATGACCATCTTGAAGGGTGCCGCTGCTACAGCTCTCTATGGTAGCCGTGCTGCCAATGGTGTCATCTTGATTACCACTAAGAGTGGTAAGAAACAAAGCAAGGGAGTTGGTATTGAGTATAACGGCGGTTTGCAGCTTGAGTCTGTTCTCCGTTTGCCTCAAATGCAGAACCAGTTCGGTATGGGTTGGTATGGTAACAAGACCGACGTGGAAAACGGTTCTTGGGGTCCTGAGTTTGATGGTTCTTCTTTGCGATATGGTAATATTTACGATAACTCTCAGCAGTATAAGACTTATCGTGCCATCAAGGACAACGTGAAAGACTTCTTCGATACAGGTATTCGCTATAACAACAGTGTATCTTTCAATGGTGCAACAGATGTAAGCAACTTCTTCTTGAGTCTGTCACAGATTCACGATGATGGTATCATCCCAACAGACGCAGATAGCTACAACAAGTATACATTCTCTGGTCGTGCTAGTCACAAGATCAAGAACGTAACTTTGAGCATGTCTGCCAACTATGCTTACCAAAAGAATAATTTCGTAAGCACCGGTCAGCAGGCTGGTTCTATGTACAACTGTATCATGCAGACTCCTCGCGACATCAGCATCGCTGAGCTTAAGGATTTGAACAATCCATTCAATACTCCAGGTTATTACTATACTCCATATGGTGTAACCAACCCATACTACCTTTTGAACAACTATAAAAATCAGTATGAGCAGGAGCGTTTCTATGGCAAGTTGCAGTTGGATTGGGACATCATCAAGGACTTGAAGTTCTCTGGTCGTTTCGGTCTCGACACAACTACCGGTCATCACGACACAGGTCAGCCAAACATGTCTCAACTTTTTAATGGTACTCCAAACCATGCTGATGCTTTGGCAGCATTGACTGGTGAAACAAGCCAGCAGACTGAGCGCACTCGTGAAATTGACTTGAATGCAATGTTGAGCTATAGTCATAATTTCATGGATAAACTGGACGTAAATGCAGTAGCTGGTCTTAATGGTAATGAGCGTAGATACAACTATTTCTATGCAGAGGTCACCAACCTGACTATCCCTACATTCTATAATTTGAACAACTCTTCAGAGAAGCCGACAGTAGATCAGTACAAGCAGCTCCGTCGCTTGATGGGTGCATACGGTCAGATTGATCTTGGCTGGGACAACTGGGCATACTTGACAATGACTGCTCGTAACGACTGGTCATCTACCCTACCTAAGGGCAATCGTTCTTTCTTCTATCCAGGTGTTACCGGTAGTGTTATCTTCTCTCAGTTCTTAACACCAGAGATGCAGAAGATTATCACCTTTGGTAAAGTACGTGCAGCTTGGGGTAAGACAGGTAATGATGCAAATGTATACATGACTTCTTCTGTATTTGCACAAGGTGGAGCAAACACATCAGGTTGGGGTACTAGCCAGTTCCCATTCACAAATGGTAACTATAATGCATATTCTGTAGGTAACGTATTGGGTAGCCCTACTTTGAGTCCAGAGATGACAACAGAGTTTGAGCTCGGTTTGAACATGGCATTCCTTCAGAATCGCTTGTCATTCGATGTATCTTACTACAATAGAGTATCAGACAAGCAGATATTCTCTCTGGCTATGGATCCTGCTTCTGGTTATACCGCACAGAACACCAACCTCGGTAAGATTCGTAACCGTGGTGTCGAGGCTTTGATCAGCGGCACACCAATTAAGACAAAGGATTTCAAATGGGATATTTCCCTCAACTGGACATTGAACCGCAGCAAGGTAATTTCTCTTCCAGAAGAACTCGGTGGAGAGTCTGTAATCTATGGCTTGAGTGGCGGCACAGGTCTCTATGCCATCGTTGGCGAGGAGCTTGGTGTGTTCAAGGCTTACACTTCACAGCGTGATGCCGAAGGTCACATTATCGTAGACCCTAAGACCGGTCTTCCTCTTAAGACTACAGAGCAGCAGATTGTTGGTAGCATGAACAGCAAGTATCAGATGGGTATTTCCAATACCTTCTCTTACAAGGGCGTAAGTTTGTCATTCGATTTCGATATTCGTAAGGGCGGTGTGATGTATTCTCGTACCAAGAGCGTCAACTATTTCGTTGGTAACGCTATTCAGACTGCTTACAACAGCCGTCATCCATTCATCGTTCCGAACTCTGTAGTTCAGACAGGCACAGATGCCAACGGCGCTCCTGTATATGGCGAGAACACAACAGCATTGAATGCAACCAACCTTTATAACTACTGGAACAATGGTGCAGACAATTACGATGCCGATTTCTTGGTTGACAAGAGCTATGTAAAACTTCGTTCCGTAGTACTTTCTTGGGATCTTCCTAAGGCTTGGCTTGCCAAGACATTCTTGACAGGTGTGAAGGTTTCTGTCTTTGGAAACAACTTGTTCCTCTGGACACCTTCTAGCAATACTTTCATCGACCCAGAGTCAACCTCTTTCGGTAACGACTTGTCTGGTAACTATGGTGAGTATTCTGCCAACCCAAGTTCTAGAAAGATTGGTTTCAATGTTTCAGTTAAATTCTAATAAGAAAGCTAATTATGAAGAAAATATTAGTATATAGCGCAGCTTGCCTCTTGGCGCTTTCGAGCTGCGACATGGATATCAATGACAACCCAAACTATCCAAACAATGGTGACGTGACACCAACATTGGTTTTCCCTTCTGTGGAAAATGCCTTGGCAGCAGTGCCTGGTGATGCTATGTTCACAAATGCGGGTTTCTTTGCCCAGTATTTCGAGCAGCGCCCTGAGGCTAACCAGTATAACGATGAGGCTGAGCTTCATTTCGACGAGTCTTCATCATTGTTCGACCGTTGTTATCGCACCATCTATGCAGGTGCCATGATGGATATCAAAGATGTAGAGAGCAAGACAAATAACAAGGCAGACCTGTTCGCTTGCAAAGTGATGACAGCCTTGGGCATGCAATACATGGTAGATGCATGTAGCGATGCTCCTTATACCGAAATGTGCCAAGGCAACGCCAATCCTACTCCAAAGTGGGACGATGGTAAGACTGTCTATACTTCGGTTTTAGCTGCCATGGATGAGGCTGAGGCTGCTATTCCTGAGGGGACAACAACCCTTTCTGTGACAGACCCTATGTTCAATGGTCGTTTGGATGCATGGAAGCGTTTTGCTAATGGTCTTCGTCTGCGTATGTACATGCGTTTGATAGATGGTGGTGTGGATGTAGATTCTTATACTGCCAAGGCTAAGGCATTGGTGGCAGAGAACTTGTTACCAAATAAAGATTGCACATTTAATGTATATAGTAATGCAGAGGGTCAGTGGAACCCATGGTATGCAGCCATTCGTGGCTTAAAGACCAACAACTTCTGCGCAGCTTACCCTATTGTTTCATATTACAGCTTGACCAAGGACCCTCGCTTGTCAACTACAATGGAGGCTAATGAAGCCGGAAAGTATGTTGGCCAGATTCCTGGTGCTAAGACTCTCTACAAGGAGTGGACTGGCAAGGATTGGAAGAACAAGGATGTAAGCGAAATTAAATATGGAGCGATTGCTGCAATGCCTATCTACATCATGCAGCAGTCAGAGGCTGAGTTCTTGAAGGCAGAGGTTGAACTTCGCTTCAACAACAATGCAGCTGCAGCTAAGGTGGATTATGAGAATGCTGTTCGTGCAGATCTCGTTTCTCGCGGAATCGACGACAGTGCTGTGAGTACTTTCTTGTCTGGTGCTAAAGTAAACTTTGACACTCAGGCTACAACTGCTGACAAACTCAAACTCATCTATATGCAGAAGTGGGCTTCCTTCTTTATGCGCAATCATATGGAGGCATGGTCTGAGCAGCGTCGTACAGACGTTCCTGCACTTTCCACTGCTACTGCCAAGGAAGTATTTGAGGGTTCTACTAAGTACATAGCAGGTGATATGATCAATCCAGGTCTTAACTATTATGGCAACAATAATCTCTGCAAGCGTATGCCTTACCCAGAGAATGCCCGCAAGTACAACAAGAATACACCTGCTGTCAAGACTTTGGCAGACCCAGTATTCTGGGATGTAAAATAATTCACTATACAAAAGAATAGTGAGATTCATTAATTCACAAAAGACAAGAAGAATATGAAAAAGATATTATTTTATACCTTGATGCTCTGCCTCTCATCATTTGCATTGACATCTTGTAATGATGATAACGATGAGCTGACAGATGCTAAGGTTACATACTATCCTACTTTGGAAATCCAAGGAGATGAGATTACTCTGGTTCCTATTGGTACAGCATATACTGAATTGGGATGTAAGGGTGTTTTGCGTGGTGAAGACTGCACCTCTGGTATTGTAACATCAGGAAATGTTGATACCAATACTCCTGGTTTATACTATATCAATTATACATATACCAATGAGCAGGGCTATAAGACATCAACACGAAGAACAGTTGCTGTTTGTGATCCTACAATAACAACAGATATTGCGGGAGACTATACTGTTCAAGAAGGAACATACAGAAGTTATAATAATAAGAATGCAGATTTCAAGGGATTCAGTGTTAAAATAACCAAGTTAGCTCCAGGATTATTTTATATCAATGACTTGATGGCAGGATATTATGGTCAAGGTGTTGGTTATGGTGCACAAGCTGAATTAACAGGCTATCTTCAGTTGATGTCTGACAATAGCATCAAGCTGATTTCAAGTTATGTTTCAGCGTGGGGTGACTCCGCAAATTCTTTCGAAAATGCAAAGTACGACCCAGCAACAGGCACAATATCTTATGATATGACATATAACAATGGCTCTATGTTGTTCCATGTCATTTTGAAGTAAAACAGTTTAAAAGAAAACAGATATGAAGAAATATATTTCAATGTTCATGGTTGCCTTGGCTGCAACTTTTACATTTGTTTCTTGTGATCCAGAGACAGATGAGAAAGCTGGAGGTACAGCTGTTGAGAAAATGGCAGGTCTTTGGGATGTAACAGTAGATGTTGTTGATGAACAAGGCAATGTACTTGGTACACTTGGCACAATCAACATTAACACTTATAATACAGCAGCTAATGATGCTGATAAGATGTGGCTTGAAGATGATGCATTCTATGGTGTTAAGATGAAGGTGAACGTAACAGACTATAACAACGGAAAGTTTGAAGGAACACCAAATACATCTTACAATCCTTCAGATGCACGGGCTGGCAACATCGAGTTCCTCAAAGGTCAGGTTCTCTATGGTCAGGGCAAAAACCTTCATGGTATGCCTGTAGACAGCATTTGTTACACCGTGAAGTTTGATGACGACCAGGATGCTTTAATTTATCGTATCTCTGGTACTCGCCACTCAGGTTTCACTGAGTAATCAGAAATTATAAATACTATATAATTAAGGTGTATCCTTATTGCTCAACACAATGGGCAAAGGGATACACCTTTTTCTTTTTATTTATCTCCCTCTCTCTCAAACATTTTCAACCATACAGGTCGAATTCTTTCAGTAGCCAAGTCTTGCCAACTTGTCTTGCACCTTCCAGTATGAGTGGCTTCCTTTCGTGACTGTCTTTCCATTTTAACAATTGCGATATAAGTAGTCTTTCCATACGCTAAAAATTATGTTTTGGCAAAGATGCTAATAAACAGTGAATTACGCAAGGAAAATCACATTTTCCTAAGGACTTTTAAGTATATTTATCACATTTTCCTAAGGACTTTTCTGTTAAATCATCACATTTTCCTAAGGACTTTTAGGGGCTTAAATCGAGAATTCTGTCGTAATCTCGATAAAAAAGTGAGATTACGACAGATTTTCATGATTTTTTCAATTCCGTATCTGGGAAAAGGAGAAAAAACGAAAAGGGTGTGCCATAGACTTATGACACACCCTCTTGGGTTATGGGTTGCTAAACATGCAATTTATTGTCAAGTTTAGTTTCTGTATCCTGGATTTTGATAAGCTTCTTTTTCTGCGTCGCTCATCATCATTGCATCAATCTGACCTTGTGGAATAGGGCGGAGATAGAAATCTTTTGGAATGTCGCGCTTGAAAGTCTGAGGCTCATGGTCGGCTGCACCTGCGCCTGCGATTTCATACGTGCCAGCACGCTCTGCCCATGTCTGGGTGCGTACGAGGTCGAACCAACGATGACCTTCGCCAAAGTACTCACGGCTTAATTCATCCAAGATGTAGTTGATGGTGATGGTCTGTGGGGTAGCAGCTGTCATTTCTGCACTGTGGTCTTCAACCTTCTCCTTGTTGCCGTTGTTGTCCCAACGCCACTTTCCTGCACGAGCACGGATGACGTTGATGAGCTCACGGGCAGAATAACCTGGTTGTGTGGTAGCTCCCTTTACTGCTGCCTCTGCTGCGGCAAAGTACAGTTCTGAGAATTTGCAGATTGGGAACGGACGTGTACTACCAGCATTAGGTTGTCCGAGACCTCCATTGTTGTCAGTACGATAAGGACCAAGTTTCCAAAGGATAGGATATTTGAAACGACTAATGCCGGATGGACCTACTACATAATCTGCACGACCAGCGGTTGTACCTGCGCCTACACCTGCGCCATTTCCATTGTAAGAGATGTTGTTATCGTTATCAACGAAAGTGAGGACAGCGTCACCCACCTTGATGTCCATACCATTGGCACCAATACCTTTTTCTGTGTTATTGCCGCCTAAGTCCCAGTTCGCACGGAATGTGTAGGTGAATGTGCCATCATAACGAGAGTCGTTGGTCTTGTCAGCAAAAGTCTCTTTGAAAACATTCTGCGTAGGTGCCATACGAGTCCAAGGACGTCCTAAGGCTTGAACAGCAGCACGCAATACTGGATTGAACTTAGAACCATCAGCCTTATCGATTACCATGTTAGGGTAGTTCCAGCATACCATCCAAGAGGCGAAGTTGTCTGGTGCGCCACCACCGCCATAACTAAGTGAGCCACCATTGTATTCTTCACTGCTTTCTGTATGGTCTGCGTAAAGTAACATTTCTTTATTACGATCGTTTTCTGCAAGGTTTACGTCATAATAAGTATCCATTAAGCCAAATGGTCCAGGGTTCTGAATGCCTTCGATGGCAACATTGTAAGCCTGCTGGAAATACCATGCTGCATCATGTCCATCTGGGTCTGTACGTTGACACTCTGGATAGGTAGGAATGTTCTTTGGATTCTCTAACCACCAACCATAGGTTAAGTAAGCCTGTGCCAGTACCAAACGGGCCAATGTCTTAGTGACACCACCAGTAACACGTCCCTTTTCTGGAAGATTCTCTATTGCTGTCTTGAGATCAGGGAAAATGGCTTTAGTATAAACATCTGGTACCGCGTTACGTACAGAGACACGAGTAGGAGCTGTGTTGAATTTCATTTCGCCAGCACCCAAATCCAAAGGTACGCCACCAAAGGTTTGTACCAGACGGAAGTAATCGAATGCACGGAAGAAACGAGCCTCTGAAAGTAAAGCTTCGGAGATATTTCCTTTCTCTCCATTTTCTATGACACCACTTGCTGTGTTTATGTAGATAAAGGCATTACCCCACAAAGCGTCAGCACGGCAAGACAAAGAAGTTAAGTTGCCAATACCTGAAAGGTCTGCGTCCTTAAAGTTGCCATCGGCACTTTGGGCATATGTATACTCGTCAGTACCAGTTTCGCAATTATTATAGTAATATGCCTGTCCGTAAGTATCACGGAGGTGAGAGTAAAGTGCGGTCAAGCCACCTTTGATACCATTCTCGGTAGTAAAGAATGTTGGGTCGTATTGACTGCGTGGTTGCTCATCCAAAATGTCTGAGCAAGAGCCTAGCATCAAAATTCCTATAGAAGCAATGCCAAGACCTAATATATTTTTTCTAATATTCTTCATAATTGTAAGTCTTTTAGAATGTAACATTAACGCCGAAGATAAAGTTTCGTGTAGCTGGGGTATTATAACCTACTACAGGCAATTTGTGAGCCCCTGTGTAACCTTCCATGGTTACTGCCATGGTACCGCCATTATTACTCAATGTATTGGTTTCTGGATCAAGACCGCATTCATTCTTGAAAGGAGAGAAGAATACAAATGGGTTTTGTACAGATGCATATACACGGAGTTTACTGATACCGAAGTTCTTGACAGCCTTCAGCTTATCAAAATTATAGCCTAAGGTGATGGTACGAATCTTCAAGTAACCAGCATCGAAGTAGCCGAGTGTAGAGCCATATTTAGGGTTGTCGCCCGAAGCAATGCCACCTGGCTTAGGATACTTTGCGTTGGTGTTTTCTTCACTCCAGTAATCGACCTTGATATTATTACGACGTCCACTCATCATGTTCAGGTAACCATTTGAAGAATGAAGCGCACTAATTAATTTACCGCCAATTTGGAAAGAACCAATAACTGTCAAATCAAAGTTCTTGTAGCCCACTGTTGTGTTAAAACCACCCATCAAGTCTGGATCCATCTCCATGATTTGCATATCATCACTATTTATTTGGCGTGTAGGAGTTCCATCTTCGTTGTAGTCACCAGTATATTCTACTTTGATCATACCAACATTTCCACCAGGTTCCAAGATATCCAGATACTTGTCGTCCTTTTGCCACAAACCAATATTCTTGTAGTCGTAGATGACATCAATAGGATGACCTACAAACCAGCGATTGCCGAGATCTCGATCTGCTCCAGATGCAAGAGCTACCAACTTGTTTTTGTTTGCATAGAGATTAATGCCGGCATCCCATGTCCAACCATTCTTACCATCAATGATAGTTCCGTTTAAGGTGAATTCGACACCCTTGTTGCGAGTTTTACCAATGTTGGCAGTATAACTGTTTACGCCAGATGTAGATGGGAGGGAAACGCCAAGAAGCAAGTCTTTGGTGTCTTGAATATAGTATTCCAATGTACCGCTTAAACGACCCTGGAACAGACTGAAATCAATACCGAAGTTCCAGGTTGATGAATACTCCCATCCTAATTCGTCATTAGGCAATGTGCTTACATAGAAACCACGGTCATATCCAGTAGGACCAAAGTTGTATGGGCGAGTACTCAATGCACCGAGAGTAGAGTAAGGGTTGATACTCTGGTTAGATGTTTCACCATAACCTACACGGAGTTTTAAGTTGTCAATCCAGGTCAAACTCTTCATGAAGTTTTCTCGAGCGATATTCCAACCTGCAGATACTGCAGGATAGGTATGCCACTGGTGTCCCTTCGCCAAACGAGAGGATGCGTCAGCACGGAAGGTTGCTGAAAGCATATACCTGTTGTCATAAGAATACATAACACGACCCATCCAAGACATCAATCCACTCTGCCAGTAGTTTTGATAGCCAGGGTTGACTGACAGGTTCTTGGTTGCTGCACCTATATTATAATATTGGAAATATTCAGCAGGGATAGCCTGACCTGACATATGGGTTTGCTCGTATGTGGTCTGTTCTGCAGAATACATGCCGACAACGTTTACATGATGCTTCTCTGCAAAGGTGTTGTCGTAAGTTATAAGATTCTCTACAGCCCAGTTCTTGTATGTAGATTGTTGAACCGAAGCACTGTTAGGAGAATCTGCATTATCGCTGCCAACGCCTGTTCCTGTAAAGGCACCCTGTTTGCTAGTGCGATAGTTTAAACCAACATTGATACGATATGTCAATCCCTTAATCCAAGGACACTTTGCTTCAGCGAATAAGGTATTGTACGAACCAATGCCCTTATTTTCGTTGAGCCAAGAATCTTCCAAACCTTCAGCTACGTCTCTTGTTAAGACCCAAGTATTGTCCTGAGGCATCTTGATGACACGCTTCAATGTTCCGTCTTCATTGTAAGGACTAGCCAAAGGACTCATAGTTAAAACATTATAGAGACCAACGTTGCCGCCCTTAATTTCGCGATAGCTGTTGTTTGTGCTTAAACCAAAGCGGAAGAATTTGCCTACACTTTGGTCAAAGTTTCCACGTACAGAGATACGATTGAATCCCTGTGTAGGAACAACTGCTTCGTCGTGATAGTAACCTGCACCAAAGCTATAGCTACCGCCCTTTGTGCCGCCTGAAACGCTTACATCATGGCTTGTAGTAATACCTGTCTTGAAGAATAGGTCTTGCCAGTCTGTATCGGTATCATCGCTTTCATCCAAAGTGTTTTCGTATTTGCCTGCGGCTTTACGAAGAGCTGCAAATTCAGGACCATTCATCATTGGATATTTATGGAATATCTTTTTGAAACCAAAATAGCCGTTGTAGCTTACTTTGGCTGGTGTTCCTTCTGCGCCCTTGGCAGTCGTAATAAGAATAACGCCATTGGCTCCACGGGAACCATAGATGGCTGTGGCAGAGGCATCTTTCAAAATGTCCATAGACTTGATATCGGCAGGATTGATATCTGAAAGATTACCCATGAATGGGATGCCATCAAGTACAATCAGAGAATCGTTGCTTGCATTCAAAGAACGCTGTCCACGAATTCGAATCTGCATCTCGGCACCAGGCTGGGAAGATGTTTGGGTCATCAATACACCTGCAACACGGCCTTGAAGGGCTTGTGCCGCATTTGATGATACGATTTGGTTCAATTTGTCGCCTCCTACGTTGGCAACTGAACCCGTGATTGCTTCCTTGCGTTGGGTTCCATAACCGATGACAACCACATCATTGAGAGCATGACCATCCTCTTTCATCGTAATTTTAAGGGATGATTGTTTTGTTACGACTACTTCTTGTGTGTTATAACCCACATAAGAAATGATAAGGGTTGCTCCGGGTTTAACGTCAAGAGTGAAATTACCATCCATGTCTGTTGCTACATCCATTGGATGTTCCCTTTACTTTTACCGTTGCACCAATCAGCGGACCCATAGAGTCGCTGACATTACCTGTAACCTTTTTTGTTTGTTGTACTGAAGTTGCTATTAGAGAATTTGCTTCTCCATTGCTAGCTTGTACCTCTGGGGCATACATTCCAAGTGCGGAACACATACCCATTAAGATCGTTGTTAGTTTTAAATCTAACTTCATAATTTAACAGCTTATAGGTGTATAAAATGTTTATTACTCACTATTTTGTTAATTGTTTACGGCTGCAAAGATATGTCCTTTTTTGTAAAGTGTAGTTAAAATTTGTATCTTGCGTGTTTTTAAATGTTTCATGTACAATAAAACTGACATATTTGGGCTGAAAAAAGGGGATATGCGACTGCAAATCCCCTTTATACCTTATTATATATATAGATGTTTTAGTATTCGTATAGCTTGATGTGGAGTATTTTATTGTCTCCACATGAGATGCGGGCATGGCGTCCCTGGTGGTCCTGATCGCCATTATCACGACGGATAAACTGTAATTTGCCGTTTTTGTCTACTTCAACCTGGTCAACATATCCGATACCGACAAGTGCAAAATCATATTTGCCCTCATTAGGTTCTACAAATTCCCAATATGCAGGAACGAAGACTGAGTTGACTCCGCTATTCTTCATCTGTTTCAATGCTTTTCTGATGTCGGCAGGACTCGTTGCGGCAGAGTTGCTCAACTCTCCAGCCAGGAGAAGCATCGGCTTGTCATTGACAACAAGCTGGGTTGCAGAGCCTTGCTTCTGCAGTTTCACTCCAGCTTGTATGTTGATGCAGCATAATAATGCAAGAAAAGATAATACAATCTTATTCATAAATCTTCATTTTTGAAAAGGTTTGAAAATACTTGAGACAGGTATTGCGCCATTCCTTTGCATTCTCCAACTGTACATTGAGCAGAGAGTCTGTATGTTGCCATTCCTGCTCATGTCCCTTCATATACTGCTTGGCTGAGGTATGCCAGAAGTCGCGATATACTTCAACCATCGCTACACCCATGTTGTACTTCATGCAGAGTTCCTGCCAGAGGGTGCTGCCTGATTTCATCTTGTAAGTCCAAGGCACATGATGGAACCATAGGAGATATTCCTCAGGGCAAGTTGTGATGTTGTCATACATACTGCGGTAAGGTTCCGGATACTGACCGACAGCATCTGTGCCCTTGGATGAACGATCGAAACCTACACCCTGAGCATCAGCCTTATGGTAGTATACCGGGCACCATTCCAAAGGATAACTTGCGATGAAACCATCTGGCTCCGGACCGTAGTGGTGGTCGAACTTGAAGATATGGTGCAAACCCAAAGGCATCATATAGTTGACACAAGCTTCACGTGAGGTCATCATCATCATCTCTACCGGCTTGGTAAATTTCTCGTCCTGGTTTTCGTAGGTCTGTACGAGCCATTCGTGAGCAATCTCTTCAGCTGTAAGCGAAGGATTCCATGCCAATCGGCCAAAAGCATACCAGTTAGCCTGAGAGAACGGATGACCGCACCAGTTGGTATCATCACCGATATTGGCTACACCTGAGATTCCAACCAGTCTGTCTGGATTAACAAAGCCAAAGAATTCCTTCCACATAGGAGCGAGATAGGTGAGATGCTTAGACTGACCAAGATATTCCTGGGTAATCTGAAGTTCTGCTATCTGAGGAGTCTGTTTGATGTTGTCGAAGATAGGAGCGTATGGTTCACGTGGCTGGAAGTCGAGCGGACCATTCTTTGACTGTAGGATTACGTTGTCACGGAACTTGCCATCCATACCTTTGAATTCGCTGACAGCCTGTTTCACACGGTCTTCTCCCTTATGATTAGCACCATATACAAAGCTTCTCCACATGATAATGCCACCGTATGGCTTGACGGCATCGGCAAGCATGTTGGCTCCATCGGCATGTGTGCGGTGGTAATCGCCAGGACCAGGTTGTCCTTCAGAATTAGCTTTTACCAGGAATCCGCCAAAGTCAGGGATGGTAGCATATATCTCTTTTGCCTTTTTCTTCCACCACTGCTGAACCTTCTTATCCAGTGGATCGGCGGTCTTGGTGTAGCCTAAAGCCATAGGCGAAGCGAAGTTGATGCTGAGGTATACCCGGATGCCATAAGGACGCAGGATGTTGGCGATGACCTTCACCTTATTAATATATTCAGCAGTCATCATCTTTGGCGATGCGTTTACATTGTTCAGTACGCTGCCGTTGATGCCTAAAGAGGCGTTGGCACGGGCGTAGGTGATAAGACGGTCGTGCAGACTCTTGCTGATGCTGCCGCCTTTGCCGTTCTTTCCGAGTTTGATTTCTTCCCATTTGAAGATGCTCTTTCCGGCATAGCCACGTTCGATGCTGCCATCGAGATTATCCCAATGGTTGAGAATGCGGAGACCCACTTTTGGTTTTTCGGTCTCATCGATAGCTTTGCTGAAGTTCTGCTGATTGCCGCTACCTGTGTTGTAGGCATCGGTGTTCTGAAGTCGAATCAGCTCGT
>ERZ1034701.581-NODE-581-length-13929-cov-4.926049_pt1 | contig 13929 bp, 13 predicted proteins | sample MGYA00520651_ERZ1034701 | MGnify/ENA primary metagenome ERZ1034701 (study PRJEB33766, sample SAMN09781713) | gut metagenome | biome: gut microbiome | host: Homo sapiens | place: Madagascar | study: EMG produced TPA metagenomics assembly of the PRJNA485056 data set...
GTTACGCCCTGAAGGGGCAGAAGCACCTAGCCCAGGGTAACAACCTGGGTATAAGCGCATTTCGCCTTAATTCTTAATAATTTTTTTTCAGAAAGGCCTGTATATCTCGCGATTTTATCAACAGGTTCATTTTTCATCAGCATATTCTTAGCTACTTCTATTTTAGCCTCTATGATAGCTCCTTTATATGCTGCAATATGGTCACGCATCACCTTGATTGCATCATCATATTTCTCTTGATCTTCCTTGCTGAGTGCAGTAACATCCTCTATCGCAGCAAGTTTCTGGAAGAGTTCATTTCCTGCCAAAGAAGGTATTTTGTCCAATATACTCATATTATTTAATTCTATTAAAAGAAAACATTCTTATATCAATTAACACCATTCATTGGCAAAATTAATCTTTTCTCATGAAAACACAAAAGAAAAAGCCCAAAAACTTGCAGAAAAGAGAAATATTGCTTATTTTGCAGAAAAAAAGATGGCAAAGGAAATATAAGCTTATCAGTAATTTCTCATAAATCGTGTAATAATTCATAAAAAAGAAGGTTTTTACTTGGTAGTTTCAGGTTTTTATTTTATCTTTGCAATATGAAGAAGGAACAAGAACTTACATTGACAGCCATCCGGGAATGCCTGGCAAAAAATATGCAACCATACGGGAAAGCGATACTTTTTGGCTCACAAGCTAGAGGTACCGCTAGAGATGATAGCGACTGGGACATTCTTGTTATCTTAGACAAGGAACAGCTTCTTCCTTCTGATTATGACAAAGTTACCTATCCTCTTACCGAACTAGGTTGGGATTTAGGAAAAGAAATAAACCCAGTAATGTATTCCGCTAAGGAGTGGCAGAAATATAAGATTACACCATTTTATAAAAATGTAGAAAAGGAAGGAGTAAGTTTATGGGGCTAACAAACGATGAAAGAAGTTCTTTAGTAGAACTTCGTCTGGAAAAAGCAAAAAGATTTATAGCAGAAGCAGAGCAAATGCTTTCTATGGGATTATGGGATTTGGCAGCTAATAGGTTTTACTATTCTTGTTTCCATGCTGCTCAGGCACTATTAATACATTATGGGCTTTCGGCACATACTCATGCTGGTACTTTAGGCGTATTTGGTATGAATTTCGTTAAGACAGGTAAAATTGACAAAGAACTTGGTGCATTTTTCTCCAGGATGGAACAATTAAGAATGAAAGCTGATTATAACTGCGAATATGATGTTAGTAATTCTGACGTAGAAAATATGCTACAACCCGCTCATGACTTTTTAAATAGCATCATCAAACTTATCAAAGAAAAACAATAGAAGTCAAAACAACATGGAAGATTACGATAAACTTATGGTTGGCGACCAATCTACTGACGGGCGCATTATAATTGCTGATAAAGACAGGCTTTGCTATCTGGTAAAATCAGGGAGCAAAGGCAGCTTTAGTATTCGTACCATATCCAAGCAATTGCTGGGAGAATTTATAGACTACTATAGAAAGAACCCCGACAAAAAGGCTGAGGATGCCAGAGTAGAACTCAAAGAACTGTCTGACATTGATAAATATGAATATGGCTACAACGCTACGTTAACAGCGATGGCAAAGATGGTTCTTGACCCAAAGAACGAACTCGTCAGAAAAGGGAATCCAGCAGAATCTTCTCGTACAGAAAACCATTTGCTTAAGACTACAGGCCTTCAACAGATTTACTATGGTGCTCCTGGCACAGGTAAATCAAAGACCATCAAGGACTTGACTTTCGGAGAGAGCGTGATTCGTACTACATTCCATCCTGACTCAGATTACGCCTCTTTTGTAGGTACTTATAAACCTATTACAGAAGAAGTTGTACTCCGAGATTGTAATGGCAAAAAGGTCATTGACGACGATACAAAGGAAGTTGTAAAGGAAGAAAGAATTGCTTACAAATTCATTCCTCAGGCTTTTCTCGAAGCCTATGTTGAAGCGTGGAAGAAACTAGGCTCCAGCAAGAAGCAATTTCTCATTATCGAGGAAATAAACCGAGGAAATTGCGCCCAAATCTTTGGTGATTTGTTCCAATTGCTCGACCGCAACGAATATGGTTTTTCTGATTATCCTATCGTTGCAGATAAGGATATGCAGAAGTATCTCGAAAAGGAATTTGCGGGATGGGAGATTACGAATAAAGACGAAATTAACCAGCTCTATGGCGAAGCCAATATGGTAAGCCTCATCATGAAGGGAGAGCGCCTTGTTCTGCCTTCAAACCTCTATATTTGGGCTACAATGAACACCAGCGACCAGAGTCTCTTCCCTATTGACTCAGCCTTTAAGCGCCGCTGGGATTGGAAGTATGTGCCTATTCGTGAAGGTCGTGACAAAGAAACCAACGTTCCTCTCAACTGGTACATCAACACGGGTGATAAGCAATACAATTGGTGGTCATTCATCAGCAAGGTTAATGAGCTGATTGGTTCACTTACCAATTCAGAAGACAAGAAACTCGGCTATTTCTTCTGCAAGGCAAAGGATGGCGAAATCGATGCAGACTTATTTGTAAGCAAGGTTATCTTCTATCTCTGGAATGATGTGTTCAAGGACTATGGTTTCGATGATAAGGACTTTCAGGATGAAGAGGGCAAGATTCTGTCTTTCGACCGATTCTATGAGGATAAGAACGGCAAAACTAACGTTGATATAGCTATCGTTGAGCAGTTCTTGGAGAATTTGGGAGTAGAGGAATACTATTCTGATGAAAGAGAAGAAGAGGAGGATATTGATACTGAAGAAGAAGAAAAAAATGGCAAAAACAACTTTAAATATACTATAAACGGTTCTTCTCAGCAATATGCCAAACGAATTCTTGCAGCAAAACTAGTAGAGGAATATATCAAAATGAATCCTGATTTATCTCCTGAACAAGTTGTTAACAACTGGAAATCTTTAGGAAATATTGTATCACACTTCGTTGAAACTGAAGAAGAATTTAAAAGTAGAACCGATATTCCAAGAGTTGAAAAAATCAAATGCCAAGACAGCTATGTTTATGTTTCGACTAACGGTTGGGGAGGTACAGCTAAAATGCATGAACTTATTAATGCAGTAAATAAGCAAAATTGGAATCTTAGCGTTCAAGAAATAAAGAAATTATGAGAATCCTCATAGAAGAACATCAGTATCAGGCTGAACAGATTAGGGATGTTCTGCACGGCATCGACGCCATGCAGGACATTGATGGCAACGTCAGCATCAACTACGTTGGGTATTACTACAATACCCAGCTCAACGATTGCGTCTTTATTTTGCCAAAAGTACTGCTCGAAGACACCCCAGAGGGCGAAAGAGTATTCGGCAAATACGCCCCGGAAACCATTGTCAACCTGAACCAGAACAACCCACTCTCTCAACAGGAGAAAGACTTCATCTATGAGTTCTCTGTCTGGATTTACCGCACCATCGAAGTTTACAACAATACCACCAGAAACGGCATTGTCTATCACCAGAAAATAGCGTGCCTCGGTAAAAGTAACAGACAAATCAACAACACATTCCTCGATATTCTGCTGGCTCTCATCGACTTCAACAAGCATAACCAAGATTTCATCTTCTTCATCCTGAAGAACATCCATTCCGGTTACAACCGCATTCATTGGTCAAAGACCATAGCCACCACGAGAGCCATCATCAGCAAAAACAGCCCTGTTTATCCCCATCCTGTCAACAGAAAAAAGCAGATCAATTTTGATGAAGAACTCTTGATTATCTTCTATTCCATCCTGAATTATATCAGCGAAAGATACGGCTTCGCCAATCATATCAACTGCAATTTCCAGCTGATAACAGGCTATCGTTTCAAGACCTATCTGGATGGATTAGGGAAGACTAGGCTGCTCCAGATTAAGTATAAATACTTCTCAGACAAGGCTTTACACCTCTGGCAACTATGCTACGATTTCTTTGACAATGCCAAGCGCATGAACATCCAGCAGGAACGCAAGGAGTATCTTCTGGTTAAGAGTTTCAATATCGTTTTCGAGGCCATTATTGATGAACTTCTAGGCGAGAAGAACATTCCAGCCGGACTGAAAGAACAGGCTGACGGCAAGCGCATAGACCATCTGTACAGCTACCAGAATCTGATTACAACAAGAAATCAGGAGCCAGTTTATTACATCGGCGACAGCAAGTATTACAAGTTAGGTCATTCCATCGGCAAAGAATCTGTGTATAAGCAGTTTACGTACGCCAGAAACATCATCCAGTGGAACCTGAACCTCTTTATGAACGACGATAAGGACGATGAAGAACTGCAATACGACAAGCGTAACTTCGGCAACGTACCCAAGCTTCGCGATGACCTGACGGAAGGCTACAACATCATTCCGAACTTCTTCATCAGCGCAAAGATGGCAGAGAATCTCTCTTTCTCAGACCAGATTTCGTCAACCGACAGGGAAAAGAAGTGCTTCAACACCCAGCATTTCAACGACCGCCTGTTCGACCGCGACACCCTTCTCGTCTTCCACTACGATGTCAACTTCCTCTATGTAGTATCTCTGTATGCCCGTCATAACGAGCACCAGAAATTCGCCTGGAAAAACCGGGTTCGCAAGATGTTCCGTGATGAAATCCAGAAGATGCTAGACGAAAGATACGACTTCTATCGCCTCACGCCGAAGGAAGATACGCATGTAGAAGAATTCGTCAGCCGGAATTTCAGAAAGTTTATCGGCAAGATATTCTCGCCAACGAAATCCAATGATTATCTGATACTTGCGTTCGAGAAAGAAGACTCCAACGAGGAGCAGAAAGAAGCTATCATAAACGATGTTAAGGAGAAATTCTATATAGAGGGATTTGCCTTATCAACTAACGGCAAGATTGACTAGCGTATTATAAGATACCTTCCACAACATCAATATCCGCTGCAGCCCAGTTGAGCTCTTTCAGCTCATCTTTGCTGCACCACTTGCTATCAGCGTGCTCACGCCTCCTGAACCCATTAGCATCGCCTTTTGGCGTACACAGAAAGGCAGTCATGGTTATCGAGAAATCAGGATACTCGTGATTCACAGTTACCAACTCCTCTCCTACTTCTACAGGATACTCCATCTCCTCCATCAGCTCACGAGCCAGCGCTTGTTGAGGAGTTTCACCAGGCTCAATCTTGCCACCAGGAAACTCCCATTTATAGCTGGTATACTCAAACTTTGTCTTGTCTTTCTGCATGCAGAGATACTTGCCATCATGGCAAACCACGGCTGCTACCACATTATAATGTTTCATTGTTCTTATCTCCTATTTAAAATATCATTTACTCCATCCACTGGAAGTCTTCCTGCAATTCCTGCGACAACGGATCGTCCATGTGGATATCATACAATATGGAACCATTCGTCGTTACATCCTTCCTTGGATTCTCCAAATGACCAGTTCCGATATAAGTATATGGCAGAGTGATACCATTCTCAGCACTCACCTTCCTCACAAACACCAATACCCTCTTGGCAGTTCGCTGCAAAGCCTCATCCTTGGCAGAGATACGAGCAATACTCTCCCACTGGAAAACATCTGGCGACAAGAACTTGTCATTATACTTCAAATGTTCATCCAGCGAGGCATCCTTCTTTAAACCAGCAAATACATACATATTGCCATCCTTATAGTAAGTGCCATACTGATTGTGCTTCGGATTCTCCAGGATTTTCAAGAGCACCTGGTCCTGACGATAATCCTGCCACAACAGAAAATCTTCTTTCGTGTCAGCATATCTTGCCTCATATTGCGTCAAACCATAGTTAAGCAAATCTTGCAGATATGCCTCATATTCTTCTTCTCTTTCGCCACATAAATACACTTCATCCGCTTCTATCTTCACAGCAAATCCCTCTTGCAGGAATCGCAAAGCGTGCTCCAGTTGCTCATGCTTGAAACCAGGAATCTCCTCCTGGATATTGGCTTCAATACGAGATAAAGAAGACTCTCCCTCCAGTAAATTTCTGATTACCAAATACTCATGCTCTCTTACCAAAGGCAAAAGACCAGACAGATAATTGATACAAGCAATCTGCTCTTCTGAGAGTACCGGCAAGCCCTCTTCTTCTATACCCTTCAAGAAACCATAATAAGAATTGGTTTTCTTGGAGCCAATCTTTATCTTCATGAATTTCAAGAGATTAGGAGCATAATCACTATTCATATAATCCATGTGCGATGGATAAGACGGAGTTTTTAGATATGCCTTGAAGTTCTGATAATCCATCTTCAGATAGTTGATGCGGTTGAAATTCTCGCTCTCAATCTTGTCGATGATTTCCTCTTTGGAAAGGTCATCGATGTGTACCTCAACGCCATATTTATCCAAGTCCAAGCTCTTGAAATCATTCCTTACCATGAACTTCAAGAGTTTCTTTTCCAAAATGGAATTGCGGGAAAGACTGCCTAGTGCCAAGGCTATATGAACGCTACGCTTATAGCTGTTGCCAATGAAATCGAGTATCGTAACATAAGGCTTGTTTGTATACTTACGAAGACCTCGACCCAATTGCTGCAAGAAGATGGTACTCGATTCCGTTGGGCGCAGAAAGAGCACCATGTTGACACCAGGAATATCCACGCCCTCGTTCAGGATATCTACAGCAAACAAGATTTCCAAATCCCGGTTTTCATCCTGTAAATCATTGTAAGCACGAATACGTTCACCGGTCTTGTTCTTACCGCTCAAGAAAGCTGTATGGTAATAATCACCCAGATTATCAGCCATCATTCTGGCATGCTGGATGTTTCTACAGAAAGCCAGCGCCTTCAGCTTCTGGTCTCCCATTCGATGCTTCTCTATCTGCTGGTGGATAAACTCGCAGTTTTCAGGTGTAGAAATTTGCGAAATCAAACGGCGTTCGCCAGATGCTGTCAACCCATAATCAACCAGTTCGTCACGAATACCATAATAGTGGAAAGGCACAATCAGATCATTGATGATGGCATCACGAAGCCGTAACTCGTATGGGATATTATTGCCGAAAATCTCTACTACATCCTGATTATCCATTCGGTTCTCGGTAGCAGTCAAGCCCAGCAGGAACTCCGGCTCAAAATAGTCGATGATTTTCCGATAACTGTCTGCTACAGCATGGTGACACTCATCGATGATGATATAATCGAATTCCTTCTTATCAAAGAGTTCGAGCGAACGGCACATCGAAACATTGGTAGAAAACAGAAAATCCTCACCTGTTTCCTTTGCCTCCGCATTATACAGGCCGCAGGTTTTAGAGCCACCAAAGACCTTTTGGAATGTCTCCAGGGATTTCTTCAAGATAGAGCCTTCATGTACGATGTAGAGCAATCTGTCGGGGTTAAAATTGAGCGCATCGAATGCTGCCAGATACGTCTTTCCTGAACCTGTGGCAGAAATCACCAAAGCCCTTTCCTGACCGATGGCACGATACCTGTTCAATTCCCTAAGTGCTTTGCGCTGCATATAATTAGGTTTGATTTCAGAATCCGCCATATCATAATCCATATCCCAATGCTCAATAGCAAAACTGAGTTTGGTAGAATATTCTTTAATTCTATCCTGCGATAATTCATACGTCTGATTCCATAGGCTTTCAAACTCATTCATTGCATCAAGATAAGCCTCGGTATCATGCTCGCAATTCACCACCAAATCCCACTCTATGTTTTTCAGCAAAGCATAGCGTGTGATATTAGAAGAACCAACAACCATTTCTATACCATTTTCCAGTTCGAAAATATAGCCTTTAGAATGGAAACCATTGGTAAAATAGTTCTTCTCATCGTGGAAACATTCATCGTCCAGATGACACTCAAAATTAGGATGTTGTGCCAAACTCAAAAAGTAGTTTAACGATTCAACATCCGTGAAATTCTGATAGGTCGAAGTGATGATTCTTCCTTTAGCTCCACGCTCTATAGCAGCACTAATGTCTTTAGCCAAGAGTACCAGGCCGGCTTTCTTGATAAAGCTGACTGAAAAAGCAAATGACTTGCAGCGGCGCAAGTTCATCTGAATGGTAGACAGGAAGGTTGTCTCTGTATAATTGGTCAAGAATCTAGATTCCATAAGTCTTGCATTTCTTTAATTGCGTACAAAAGTACAAAAAAGAATCCATTTACATCATCTTTTCTCCTATTTTTTCGGCTTATTTATCATATTCGAGCCATACAAAGCTTTTGCCGCTTCGGGGCGTGAAGGGAATTGCAGGGATGCGTGAGGGGAATGGCGTTTAATCTGTTAAAAACATCACACGTATATATAATAAACATTAAATTTAAGTGAGTGCCATAACGCTCAATTTTTATTTGGCTATTTGAATGTTTTTTATTACCTTTGCACGAAATTTTGAAATTATGAAAAAAATGAAGCATATTAACAGCAATCACCTCGACTTTATGAAGAAAAGGTGTTTCGGAAGCTTAGGAGAACTCCTAAGCGAGCTGTGGCATGCTGTAATTACTAATAATCGGTCGAGATGCCAGGTATCTGCGACCAAGTATCAACTTAATGCCATATCAACAACCAGAAAGTAAACACAACCTTACCCGCCCCCACACCTTACGATAGTAGGCGCTCGGCAGTTCTCCAGCGGCTTACGCTAAAAACGTTAGCGCAAACACACGTCTCTCTACTAAAATGAGGAGGAAACAGTTTATCAACCTAAAATCAATAAAAGAAGATGAAAGCATTTTTCTTAGGGAAATTTATTCGCTTTGTAATAAAGCACTTCACCATCGTTATCAACAATACCATACAGATGAATGGTGGACAGTATATCGAGCACATGAACAACTATCAGGGAAAGGAGGATGAGAAATGTCTGGACAAAGAATGATCATCATGAACGCTGGTAGCTCGTACTTCGAGCATGTGGAGAACTATTACGGCAGCAATGCCTGTGAACAAAACTCATGCAGAAATGCTGTGATGCCGGAAGAGCTGAAAACGGAAAAGGCTCAGAGGATAAAGAACAACCTGATAGAGATAGGCATGGTAACCGAAAATTTCATGCCTTCAGGACTGTCTTCATCCGAAGCTGCCATCCTTGCCAACCAGATAGGTACAGAGTTGAAAATCGATAATATATGGAGCGTATTCGGCAATTATTGGGGTCCTAATCCGAACTCGATGAGAGCCGCCTACAACCGAGGAATGGATCAGAAGAAAACGATTCCCTTCCTCGAAAAAGTGATGCCTGCTATCAGAGGTTAATCTGGCAGGTAGTACTAGTACGCGTACATAGTACGTACTAGGTAGAAGCGAGAAATTTGCCTTACCTTTGCCCCCGGAATTCAGAACCAATGCGGTCTGAGTTTCGGGGGCTTTTGTGTATCTGCACATCAACCATGGTGGGAGCCCCCAATCTTCTAAATTATTTAAAATGATGGAAGTGAAAGCGTATGTGTTCAGTCCTCCTCCTTACAGACGGCTGAGAGTGGTGAAAACGGAAGATGGGATTACCCCACAAACCAATCTTTTATTAACGAAATAACATGACAGAAACACAACATGTAATTGCACTGAACCCTTATCGCAAGGGCAATAAGGGGAAGGTGTTTTCCAACAGTATGGCGGTGTATGACAAGGTGATTGCATCGCCGGAAATCAAGAAGATGATTCAGCAGATTAGGGGCGAACTGCCTATCCCGAAGGTGAATGCCAACGACGAGAAGGCGGTGAAGAAGGCGCAGGACAGGCTGAAGAGCGAACTGCCTTTCTTCTGTCCCCACTACGGCATCTTCAAGAACAATGTGCGCAGACAGGAGAATGCCCAACCCGAGAGCTTCATGTTCCAGACTATCATCGACGTGGATGACAGGGAGTATGTAGACAAGGCTATCGAGAAGGCAAGGGAGCTGAACTGCTCTGACAGCATCTGGAACGGCTCGCTGCTGCACCTCTGCTACAGTGCCCGGAAGAAACTGCACATCGGTATCAGACTGCCGGTGGGAATGACCATCGAGGAGACGCAGAAGGCGTATTGCGAGGCGCTGGAGGTGCCGTATGACGAGAGCTGCATCACACCCGAGAGAATGATTTATCTTACGGATAAGGACTCGGAAATCTACAGGTCGAAGATGTGGTGCGCCGTGCTGAGCGAGAAGGAGATTCTGATGCGAAGGCAGGCGTATCTGGACCGCGGACTGACCGTGGACGGAAGAGGGAAAGTTAATAGTCCTCATCAAGTTAATAGTTTACAGTTAAAAGTTAATAGCAATGGTAAGAATAATGAAAATAATAGACTATCGGGCAACGACGGCAATCCTGCTGTTTCTGCTGGCTCTGCTGTTCAGCCTGCCCAACCTGGTGATAGCCATGGTGCTGATGCTTCTCATATCGGGGATTCTGGAGGCAATCAGGATGCTGGCGGACTGGGAGCCAGGGAGAAGAACCTGATTGCGTTTGACCTCTTTACGCAGGCTGCCGGACTCGGGGGTATGGAGATTGATACCGTGGGGTCGAGACACTCTTCGCTGCTGGCTATCATGAGCGCCGGTGCTTCGAGGGTGATGGAGGAAGAGGAACTGATGAAGGTGGTGAGGGTGAAAATGCCGAGCTACTATCAGGAGAACGACTGCCATCAGCTGATTCATGACTTCTACGCGAAATATGCTGACAATACGAAGCCGATGTCGAGGGAAGTGATGAGAGTGAATGCGCTGGCGGAGCAGAAGGCCAGCCAGCAAGTTAACAGTTTACTGTTGAAAGTTAATAGGGCTGAGCAAGTTAATAATTTACAGTTAACAGTTGATAGGGGTAATCAACAAGTTAATAGTTTACAGTTAACAGGTAATAGGGCTGATGAGGATTATCCTGACCCGCCGGAGATGCCGAAGAAACTGCCGAAGCTGGTGGAGCTGCTGATATCGAGGACGCCGGAAATTTATAAGCCGGCTGTGGCGCACGCTATCTTCCCGCCGCTGGCTACGCATCTCTGGAAGACGAGGTTCCGGTATATTGACAACGTGGAGCACGAGGCGAGACTGATGACGCTGCTGCTTGCGGGTACCGGAGCGGGTAAGAGCAGCGTGAACAGGCCCATCGATTTCATTATGGAGGATATCAGGCTGAGGGATGCTGAAAACCTGAAGCGCGAAAAGGCGTGGAAGGATGAGATGCTGCGCAAGGGTGCCAACAAGGATAAGCGCAAGAGACCTGAAAACCTGATTATCCAGGAGATTGATGCGGATATGACAAACCCGGCTTTCGTGATGAGAACGGCTGAAGCGCAGGAACATTTCCTCTATACTTCGCTCAATGAGCTAGACCAGTTTGATGCGCTCAAGGGTAGCGGAAGCCAGCAGTTCCGTATCATGTGTCTTGCCGCAGACCCGGGCAATAAATATGGACAAACTCGCGTAGGAACGATGAGTGTTACGGAGCGTGTTACCATCCGGTTCAACTGGAATGCATCTACCACCATCCAGAAGGGTCAGCGTTACTTCTCTAAGGTTCTTACCGATGGTCCTATCAGCCGTATCAACTTCTGCACCATCCCCGAAAGGGAAATCGGCGAAGATATGCCTGTTTACGGAACTTATGATGAATCGTACCGTGAGGCGCTACGGCCTTACATCGAAAATCTGAACAAAGTAACGGGTCTGATTGAGTGTAAGGAGGCGTTTCAGCTTGCCCTCAAACTGAAGGATGAGAATGCTGAGTTTGCCCGGCTGTCGCAGGACAGAACGTTTGAGAATCTCTCGTTCCGTGCCAACGTCATCGCTTACCTGAAGGCGTGTGTGCTGTATGTAGCCAATGGTTGCAAGTGGGAGCCGGAGATTGACGAGTTTATCCGCTGGAGTGAGCAGTATGACCTGTACTGCAAGATGCGGTTCTTCGGCGACATGATTGCGAAGGAGAACTTTATGGCGCAGAAGAGTTCGAAGCGTGGGCCTCAGAATCTTTTACAGATACTGCCCGATAGCTTTACGGCTGCGCAGTTGCTTGCCATCCGGCTGGAGCATGGGTTGGATGCGAAGGGTACCGATATGATGATCAGGCAGTGGCTGCACCGGAATTACATCAGGCGGGCGTATCAGTATACGGGCAAGCGTGACAGTTGTGATAGTTGTGACAGTTTTGAGAAGCTTAAGTACCGTCATGACGGTATGGTTATTAAATCTTAAATTTATTTTTACTTATGCAGATAGTTTTAAAACGTATAGCGAAGAAGAAGACCTACACGATAGGTCGCCTTTACATCCTGAAGGATGAGGATGTGAAGAAGCGCACGATTGAGAGTGTGAACAAGTGCAGGGGGCTGAAGACGGTGTGCGAGGTGCCTGCGGAGAAGCTGAATGCTGACTCGTATTTCTGTGATACGATGGAGCCGTGCTGGCGCAACCTTCTGGGTGTGGAGCTAAGTCCTGCCGAGGAGAATGTGCGGTTGGGGCGTGTATCGGGCAAGAAGGCGCAGAAGATGAAGGGCAAGACGGCGATACCTGAGGGCACTTATCCGGTGGTGGTCAGCAAGTCGCCGAGTTTTAAGATGTGGTTGCCGCTGCTGTTGGGTGTCCCCAATTTTGAGGGCATCCGCATCCATGCCGGCAATTATCCCGATGATACGCAGGGCTGCATCCTGGTGGGTGAGAACCGTGTAAAGGGCATGGTTGTGAACTCCCGCATCTGGCTCCACCGGCTCATCAATGCCATTACCGCTGCGAGAGACAGGGATGAGAGCATTTGGGGAACGATTTTGTAATGTTGAATGTTGAGTGTTGAATGTTGAATTAGGCTAGCGCCCTTGAGTCCGTTAGGCAAAAAATCAACATTCAACATTCAACACTCAACATTCAATTTAACATTCAACATTAATAATTAAACATTTTTATATCATGAAAAAAAATTATAAAACAAAAAAAGAAGAGATGAAGAATGAAAAGATAGCAGGTAATGCTGTTGTGTTTGAAAACCCTGAATTCGGTAAGATTCTTACTCAGATAGATGAAAACGGGGAACCTTTGTTCTGCGCGAAAGATGTCTGCAATGCGCTGGGGTATAAGAACCTGTGGGCTGCCATTCAGCGACATGTTGATGACCCATACATCGCGAAACGCGATGTATGGGTAGTGACTGGCAAAAAGAAGGATGGAGTTGCTGCAAAACGACTACAGCAGATGCTCTTCGTCAACGAGAGCGGATTCTATGCTTTGGTTCTCGGCTCCAAGCTTCCAACGGCGGTGAAGTTCAAGAACTGGGTTACTTCCGAGGTGCTGCCACAGATTCGCAAGACGGGCGGTTATATTCCGGTAAAGCAGGGCGAGAGTGATGAGGAGACGATTCGGCATGCTGAAGAGATTCTCAGAGCTACACTAAAAGAGAAGGAGAATCTGCTGAAAAACCAGCAGGTGCAGATTGATCAGCAGAAGAAACTCATCGGAGAACAGGATACGGAGATTCGTCGGCTGAACGGTGTGGTAGACGAACAGGTGGTTTGCATCGCCAAGAACGGTGAGAACATCATCCAGTTGGAGAATCAGGTGGATCATCTTCTGCCGAAGGCGCTCTACACCGACAATGTGCTCAACTCTGTTTCCTGCTATACCACCACGCAGATAGCGAAGGAGCTGGGTATCACGGCGCAGGAGTTGAATCGCCAGCTCTGTGCCCTTCATATCCAGTACTACCAGAGCGGCCAGTATCTGCTCTATGCTGATTATGCCCACATGGGCCTGGCGAAGAGCCGCACCCGCTACTCTACCCTCCCCGACCCTCACTGCGATGGGGTTCAGGAGAAGCTGGGCACCGCCTATACCCACACCTACCTCGTATGGACAGAAAGAGGAAGGAAGTTCATACATCTTTTAAAGGTAAAAAAGTAAAAAGGTAAAAAAGTAAAAAGAGCCTAGCGGGGGTAAGCTAGCTAGGGCTCTTTTTACCTTTTTTAGGGGACCAGCGATGGAATCGCTGGGGACGGGGGCAGGAAGGGGC
>ERZ1034701.584-NODE-584-length-13883-cov-5.566893_pt1 | contig 13883 bp, 15 predicted proteins | sample MGYA00520651_ERZ1034701 | MGnify/ENA primary metagenome ERZ1034701 (study PRJEB33766, sample SAMN09781713) | gut metagenome | biome: gut microbiome | host: Homo sapiens | place: Madagascar | study: EMG produced TPA metagenomics assembly of the PRJNA485056 data set...
CAAACCAGGTTCCGGACAGACTGCCCACACTGTTGATTTTTGAGAGCAGCAATTCAGAAAGCTGCTGCTGTTTTTCCGATACGCCAGCCTGCTCAAAAAGCTGTCTGAAGAATTCAGGTGGCAGAACATTCTGTGGTGAGGAGAAGGCAAAATAATATCGCCAGTGCGTCAGGCTGCTGAGTCGTTTACCGGTCGTCTGGATATGACGAAAATCCTCACTGACGGGCTCAAAAAGATTCAGATATTCATCATTATGTCCACTGATACCTGGGATCCAGTCTGCAAGTGTCAGAAACGAGTCTGCATTTGATGCCCTGAACGTCTTCATACATCTGATAAGCCCCTCCCGGAAGTCTGCTTTCTCTCCGTCAGAAAGCATACCCTGACCGGTTTCAATCACGGACCGTTCTGTCAGGTAATGCTCTGTCCAGTCATACAGAGCCGGGTTTGTCACCCGTATAAGCTGAAGCAGGCACAAATCAGGGAAATAAACAAAATCCCGCATCCCCGGATAAAGAAAAATCAGGGAATTAATGGCCTGATGGATTTCCCGTGGCGTCGAAAGTGCGGCACCATAGGTATCAGTCACCGCGATGAGATCCCTTACCATTCCAGAGTCTGGCGGTTGATTATTAATTTGCTGATATAGAGCCTCAGCCCGCTGGCGAAATTCATTACGTAAATCAAAGGCTTCAGGTCGGGGTAATTTAAAACTAAGCTGAATGATTTTCTGGAGATAACGGCTGCCATCTTCGATATTCAGCGCATGTTCAACGGCATGAGTGATAATCTGCCTGTCATAACAGAGAATATGGGTAAAGCGGGGCAGATCGGCTACTGCACGCACAAGCCTGAACACTTCCGCCACCTGGGATGGCTCCAGTCGGTCCAGATCATCCATGACAACAATGAACTTCAGATCCAGACTCACCAGTTGTCCTGCAATTTCAGCCCGAAGCTTTGTCGTGGTTTTCTGATCAACAGCCAGACGGCTGTCTGAAAATACCTTTATTCCGCCTGCTATCCAGTTAATAATGCTGGAAAACTGTCCGATATATTGAACCAGTGGAAGGACGCGCGATGAAGTATCCTGAGCATACTCAATCACTTTTTGAGCTTCCGGTGACAACAGATATTTACGCCAGAGCTTTTTGAAGCCCTTCGGGGGATAGCGTATTTCCATTTCCTGCTGGATAACCGTGGCAACCGGAAGAAAGAGCGCTTCAACCGGACTGCCGCCACTCAGCCAGGGAGAAATATGCAGCACATGCGTGTGAGCATCTTTTTTCAGGGCAAGGTTTCTCAGGATCAGATTAAGGAGGCTTGTTTTACCCGATCCCCATGCACCTTCTATTCCGACAACATTTGAAGCCTCCAGAGGAAGAGTAAGGATGGAACGGGATATATTTTCTGCGATATTACCGAAACCGTATCGATCCTCAGGTACATCTTCAACTGCCGCATCAAGCCCTTTCTGGTTCCACAGCTGCCTCAGTATCTTCATATTACAGATCTCCGTACAGGCAGCGCAGCCCGGTCAGGGCCTCCGCCAGCGGGCCTTCTTGACACCGCGTGGCGAGCTCCCGGACCAGCGTCTCAAAGGCCTCCGCCGGCATAAAAATCCGCAGGCCGTCTATCCCGAAGAAGCCCTCCGGCGTGACGTTTCCGGGCGGGGAGAACATCACTCGCTCCCCCTGGTGACCGTGCGTCAGGGCTTCCGGATGCCGGGCATACAGCGTGAACAGGCCCAGCAGTTCGGATAACGCTTCCCAGCCGTACGGCACCACGAAGTCCTGGCCGGTGATCAGCAGGTGCAGACGGGGTGTGGTGTACCAGGCCCCCGGGCGTTCTCCGGGGTGCTGGCCGTCAACGCGGATCTCCAGGCGCAGCGTGCCGGCCTCAATGGTTTCCGTGACGGCAGAAATAACCGGGCGCAGCTCCTGTGCCAGCGTTCTTGCCTGTTCTGTGTTCCAGTCCAGGCCGCGCAGCATCAACGGGAAAACAGCTTTCAGCCGCGGCAGGGTGAAGATTTCTGCCAGCACCGCGTCCGGCACCTCCGCCAGGCCAAAACAGTCGCTCTCGAGCGGACGCAGGAGGTGTTCGGCATACATCTGATCCACCACGGGGCGCAGCGCTGCCCGGAAGGCTTCAAACTCTTCCGTCCAGTTTTTCCCGGCCAGGCGGAAAATCCCCTTCAGGTAGTGACCGTCCACAGGGCGATCGTGCTCCACCTGCCAGGCCAGCAGGTTGCCAGTGATGTCCAGCAGCGTGTCCAGGGCCGGGAGTGTGGCCAGCCTATTATGCCCGCGCAGGAAGGCCTCCCTGACGTGAACCAGGACAAAGCGCAGTTCGTCGCGGGAGAGCGCTGACGTGCTGAAGGTCTGGCCCAGAATGATATGCCGGTACAGCTGCCGGACCGTGGCCTCCGGATCGGCAATGAGCTGAAAATACCCGTCACCGGGCGCGACCGTTTTCAGGCCGTCATCGAGGAAGCGTTCGGCTAGGGCGTTGACCGAAGTATTTTCCCGACCGGCACGCGTTTTCAGCGCCTCGATAAGTTTTTTGTGAAAACGCAGGTTAAGCTGGCTTAGCATCATCGATCCTTTAATGTTTGTTTTGTTCTTAATGCTAACCTAGCATTTTATTATTAGCTATTAATCAGTTTTTTAGTTTTTGAAAATTGTGATGCTTCTAAAATTACTAAAATTGAGGATTTTAATGCTACAACAATGCCTGCCTCTTCTTATTTCTCCGGAGATCCGAAAACCCCAGTTCCGGATCCGCAGATCCTTCGCTGCCGCCCGCCGGCCCGCTTTCACATGATGTGGTATCCAGCTCTGCTGACATGACACTGTATGTTGTGTTTCTTCCCGTGTTCCCGAGCCAGTCATCAGCGACAGAAAAGATCGCTTTGCTTATTCACTGATCGTGATTCATTTCCGGGAAATCTTGGATCCGATAAAAATCGGATCATGGAAAAACAGTCATCCTGTAATTTAGCATGGTTACTACATTTCCGGATATTATTGCCATGATCACTTTTTATGTTGGTTATTGATGTGAGTGTTAATAATAGCCTGATAACAATATTCTGTTGCCGGAGGCATGCTATAGCGTAATACTGGTGTATACTTAATTGTGTGCAGAGAGTATGTAAGATGAGGTGCATTATGAAGCAGCGCATTACAGTCACCGTCGACAGTGACAGCTATCAGTTGCTCAAGGCATATGATGTCAATATCTCCGGTCTGGTAAGCACCACCATGCAGAATGAAGCCCGTCGTCTGCGTGCCGAACGCTGGAAAGCAGAAAATCAGGAAGGGATGGCTGAGGTCGCCCGGTTTATTGAAATGAACGGCTCTTTTGCCGATGAGAACAGGGACTGGTGAAATGCAGTTTAAGGTTTACACCTATAAAAGAGAGAGTCGTTATCGTCTGTTTGTGGATGTCCAGAGTGACATTATTGACACGCCCGGGCGACGGATGGTGATCCCCCTGGCCAGCGCCCGCCTGCTGTCAGACAAAGTCTCCCGTGAGCTTTACCCGGTGGTGCATGTCGGGGATGAAAGCTGGCGCATGATGACCACCGATATGGCCAGTGTGCCGGTCTCCGTTATCGGGGAAGAAGTGGCCGATCTCAGCCACCGCGAAAATGACATCAAAAACGCCATTAACCTGATGTTCTGGGGAATATAAATGTCAGGCTCCGTTATACACAGCCAGTCTGCAGCCATGTGAAGTGGTCAACAAAAACTGGCCACCGCGTTAGAGTTTTTCCAGTATCGATTTTCCGATTCGTTTGGGGGTAACCCACCATTATATTCGTGCGGTCTTAGTGCGCTGTAATATCCAACGATATAGTCCGTTATGGCGTGAGCTGCCTCGCTGAAGCTTACGTAACCCACCACCGGCATCCATTCGTTCTTCAGACTCCTGAAGAAGCGTTCCATTGGGCTGTTATCCCAGCAGTTTCCGCGCCGGCTCATACTCTGCGTGATCTGGTATCGCCACAATAACTGCCGGAACTGCCTGCTCGTATAATGACTACCCTGATCGCTGTGGAACATCACCCCGCCGGGTTTACCACGGGTTTCCCATGCCATTTCCAGCGCTTTCATGGTGAGCCTGCTGTCCGGCGAGAACGACATGGCCCAGCCCACTGGTTTTCTTGCGAACAGGTCGAGAACAACGGCGAGGTACGCCCAGCGCTTACCCGTCCAGATATAGGTCACATCACCGCACCACACCTGATTTGGCTCGGTCACGGCGAACTGCCGTTCAAGGTAGTTAGGGATAGCAACATGTTCATGACCACCACGTTTATACCGGTGAGTCGGCTGCTGACAGCTGACCAGCCCCAGCTCTTTCATGAGCCTGCCAGCAAGCCAGCGTCCCATCTGGTAGCCTCTCCGGGTTGCCATTGTGGCAATGCTTCTTGCTCCGGCCGAACCGTGGCTGATGCCATGTAGCTCAAGTACCTGACTGCGTAATACTGAACCGCCCCGGGTTTCCTGGAGAGTGTTTTATCTGTGAACTCAGGCTGCCAGATCATCGTTTCCGATGGAAGCATAATAAGCTTTTTCTGCTTCTGCCGGAGGAGTATGGCCCAGCCTTCCCAGCAATCGTCGATTGTTATACCAGTCCACCCACGTTAGTGTGGCCAGTTCCACTTCTGCACGGTTTTTCCAGCTCTTACGGTGTATTACCTCCGCTTTGTAAAGACCATTGATGCTCTCAGCCATCGCGTTGTCATACGAGTCGCCTGTACTCCCTGTTGATGCCAGTAATCCGGCTTCTTTTAGTCGCTCCGTATAGGCCAGTGACACATACTGAGAGCCTTTATCGCTGTGATGGATGGTGCCAGACGGACGACGGGCCCACAACGCCTGCTCCAGCGCATCCAGCACGAATGTCGTTTCCATAGACGATGAGACCCGCCACCCCACGATGTATCCGGCAAACACATCAATGATAAACGCCACATAGACGAAGCCCTGCCATGTGCTGACGTAAGTAAAATCAGCCACCCACAGCTGGTCAGGACGTTCTGCCACGAACTGACGGTTTACGCGGTCACCTGTGGCAACGGTTTTCCGGCTGACGGTAGTGCGGACCTTTTTACCCCGGAGAACACCGGCAAGTCCCATAACCGCTATGAGGCGCGCCACTGTACATCTGGCCACCCTGATTCCTTCCCGTAACAACTGACGCCAGACTTTACGCACACCGTACACCTGATGATTTTCATCGTATACGCGCTGTATCTCTCTCTTCAGCCAGTCATCGTGCTGCGCACGGGCACTGCGTTTATCCGGATGATGTCGCTGTTGCTGACAATGGTAATACGTTGACGGGGCAATATGCAGTTCGCTGCATACCGGTCCGACCCCGTACTGCTCACGCAGCTTATCCAGCAGTGGCATCATTTTTTCCAGAGGCGGTCGAACTCCGCCTTCGCAAAATAAGCGGAAGCCTGGCGAAGGATATCGTTACTGCGGCGCAGTTCACGATTTTCACGTTCCAGCTCTTTCAGACGCTGACGTTCAGCGCTGGTGAGCCCACCATCACCGCCCCCGGTATCCCGCTCATGCTGGCGAACCCAGACACGCAGAGTCTCCGGCGTACAGCCAATCTTTGGGGCAATGGAACAAATTGCCGCCCACTGTGAGTCATATTCATCCTGACTTTCCAGAACCATACGAATCGCCCGCTGACGGACTTCGGGGGAAAAACGAGTATTTTTAGTCATCCTGTTTACCTCTTTCTCAGGGAGTTTAGTCTCCAGGATTTCCGGGGCGGTTCACAACGGTAGACGAGGCACAGCCTGTCAGAAACTCAATAAGTTTGGTACGGGTAAACTTTTTACGCAGCAATACCTTGCCTGACTTATCTTGGCAGTGAATGTGAAAGGAATGCTTGCCAAGATCTATACCAATAAGCGTAATGTTTTGCATGATGGTCTTCTCCATGAAAGAAAAACACTCTACTAGGGTACAGCTCACAAGGTGGTGGGGACCATCTCATTAACCATGGAAGTTGAGATCCTCAAAGAAGCGGTGGAGTATGGTCAGTCGCGAAAATGGATAGCGCATGCGCCCCTTGTTGCCAACGGACAAGGAATAACTCTGGTAAGCCGTATTCTAGGCGTGTCGCGTGCGCAACTGGCACAACGGATGAAAACATCTGGTAATAAGCCGAATAAACATCGTCGCAGATGTGATGAGGCTGCGGATGCGGAAGTGTTAACACGCATCCTTGATATCATCAGCGATATGCCGACATATGGCTATTGTCGTGTCTGGGCCATTCTCAGACGACAGTCCCGTAACGAAGGACTGCTGTTCGTGAATGCAAAGCGCGTTTATCGGATAATGAGCGTGTTGTTACATGACAAACCTTCACGACCATAGCGGGAACATAAAGGCCGAATATCGGTGAAGGAAAGCGACCAGCGTTGGTGTTCCGATGGCTTTGAGTTCGGTTGTAATGATGGCTCAAAACTGCGTGTCACGCTCGCACTGGGCTGTTGCGATCGTGAAGCTATAGACTGGGCAGCAAGCACGGGAGGTTATGACAAAGCTACAGTGCAGGATGTCATGTTAGGAGCGATAGAAAAACGCTTTGGCAATAAAGGACCGGAACGGCCAATCCGGTGGCTGACAGATAACGGTTCAGCGTACAGAGCGCATGAAACACGGCAGTTCACCAGAGAGTTGAATCTGGAGCCCTGCACGACGGCAGTCAGTAGCCCTCAGAGCAATGGAATGGCAGAAAAGTTCGTGAAAACGATGAAAGAAGGCTACATCAGCGTTCATGCCGAAACCGAATGTAAGAACGGCATTGCATAACCTTGCAGTGGCGATCGAGCATTACAATGAAAACCATCCGCATAGTGCGTTAGGTTATCTCTCACCAAGGGAATATCGACGTCAGCGGGTAACGTCAACTTAAGATACAACGACTGTCTGAATATCGTGGGTCAAGGACATATTTTGAACTATGTCTGTGTTCTGTTTTCACATTTTGAATGTGAAATTTCACATTTTACATTAATACACTCTTTTGCATTGGTATATTAGTATGGAGTGTTCAGTTTAGCTTGCTTGACTCAAGCGTGTTAAGAATTGCATTCTATTGGTGTATGTATTGTTTTTGTGAGAATTAAAAGGGGTTAATAAATTCAGCTCACAACAGGTAATATTGATTATTCAATTGTTGTTTTTGATGTTTTATCGCAAAAAAAATGCAGATAAGTTTTATTTCGTTAGAAAATAAAACAACATCATGGGGTACGGGCAATTTATGTTTAGATGTTTGTAAAAAACATGACTGTGCGATTTTTTCACACAGAGGGAAGTTGAAGTTTTTTATTATCACTTTTTATGTGAGTGGTGATTGTTTTTTTAAGCAAGCCAGTGCGACTTAATGCGTAACATGCTTGCTTAAGTTGTTGTGTTGAGGGGGCGGCATATCTCTCCTTTGTAAAGAATCAAAGAGGGATAGATGTGACGCATCAACGATGTGTCGACTTTATTGCGAAGTTTCAGGAATAAGCTGGAGAATATTAAGTGATGAGAAATCCAATGATTGCCTCTGCTATTGCAATGCTCATGGCTACCGGTTCTGCAATGGCTTCTCAGGGGGATGTTCGTTTTTTTGGTAACGTAACCGAAGTTACTTGTGATGTAACTCCGGAAGTGAACGGTTCTGTTACCGATACGGTTCAACTGGGTACTGTGAAGAAAGGTGTATTAGGTCAAGAAATCCCTCTTGTATTTAAGGCAAAGGATGCTGCTGGTCAGGAGTGTGCTCAGTTAGTTGCTGGTAAGACCGCCTCTGTTGCATGGTCGGGTAAACTGACTTTAGAGGGTATTGGTGCTCAGGGGGGCCTGGCTCAGGATGCTTATGTCGTTCTGAAACCGAAAAATGGTAAAGATACTAACAAGATCACTTCTGCTAATCATGTAGCTGACTTTGCTGCAGAAAATGTTACAAATGGCAAAGGATTACAATTTATTGCTCAGTTGCAGGGGGGACAGACTCCGGGTGACTTCCAGTCTGCAGCAGCTTACGCGGTTACTTATAAGTAATTCCTGATCTTTATCTTCTTTACCCGGGAGTTTACTCCCGGGTAAACCATCCCATTTCCGGAGTATATGCTCCCTGCTGAGCACGAGGATGTATTCAGAGATGAAGCTGCGTCGTCTTTTTAAATTATCTCTGTTGGCACTGAGTATATATTCTCATTTTAGTGTCGCGACAGAATTAAACCTGGATTTTATCCAGGGAACCAGAGTAATCCCATCCATTCTGAAGACAGACACCGCTTTGCCAGCTGGTCAGTACTTTGTTGACGTACTTGTCAACAATGGGCGAGTTGGGCGTGCAAATCTTGTCATTACGGAAGCGGATGAAAAAAATAATCGTCTTTGCCTCTCATCCGAATGGCTGGATAACGCCGGAGTGATGATGAAAAAAGATGCTTATGATGATGCCTTTGACAAGGAAAAACAGTGCTATGTCTTGGCCCGTAATCCCCACACGAAAGTTGATTTTGATTATGGCACACAGACGTTAAAATTTAATATTCCTCAGGCGTATTTACTGAGTAAAACAGACCCTGCTCGCTGGGATTACGGTGTGAATGGGGGGCGTCTGAGATATTACGGTAACTTCAATAAAACCGTTCATGATGATGCGAGCGCCTTCGGGAATTTTGATGCGGCCATCAATTTTGGGCGCTGGGTGTTATCTAGCAACATAAACGTTTCATATTCTGATAATAAAACAGAGTTCACCTCCAGTGATCTGACCTTATCTACGGCCATCAGTCAGGTGCAGGGTGACCTGTTGTTGGGGAAGTCTCAGACCCGTACAGAACTGTTTTCTGACTTTAATTTCTACGGTGCTGCACTTCGCTCCAACAGTAATATGCGTCCGTGGGAATCCAGGGGATATGCGCCGGACATCTCTGGTATCGCCTCCACTCCTTCACGTATTACGGTAAAACAGAATGGATATACAGTTTATTCAAAAATGGTACCGGCAGGGCCTTATCGTCTTGATGACCTACGCCCGATGGGCAACGGTGACCTAGTGGTGACTGTTGAGGATGAAAGTGGTAACAAAACCGAGCAGGTCTATCCGGTTACTACGCTGCCGACGCTGCTGCGCCCTGGTGAGTTTCAGTACAACGTGGCGGTGGGGAAGAAGAATAACAGCAACGAGTTGGACAAGGCGTTCCATTCTGACACCGGTCTGTTCTGGTTGGGCAGCCTGGACTATGGCTTCTCCACAACCACGCTGAACTCTGCGTTCATTCTGAATGATGACTATCAGGCCGGCGGTCTGGGTGTCACACAGATGCTGGGTGGTTTGGGGGCATTATCGCTCAGTGCGAATGTGTCAAAAGCCAGTTATAACGATGGCGAAGTGAAAACCGGGGAAAGTTTCAGTGCCAAATATGCCAAAAGTTTCTCTGCCAGAACTGACCTGCAGTTATTGGCATACCGTTACCAGAGTAAAGGGTATGTGGAGTTTGCTGATTTTAATCCGAAGGATATCTGGCGCTGGCGTAGTGGTAACCAGAAATCCCGCTATGAGGCACGCCTGTCACATCGTTTTGACGGCACATATCTGAGTGGCTCTTACTGGCGGCAGGATTACTGGATGCGCGAAGGCACAGACACCGGCAGTACGCTCTCACTGAGTACGTCAGTTTTTGATTCAGTGTCCCTGTTCCTTAACGGGTCTTACTCAAAGTATGCCTGGTCGGATAAGGCGGATTACTCCGTTTCGCTGAGTGTGAGTGTGCCGTTTGACCTGAAAGGAACCCGTCATTACAGCAGTAGCAGTGTGGGTTATACCCGCACCGGTGGTACGACATTCAATACCAGTGTGTCTGCGACACCGACTGACCGGTTTAACTACAGCCTGAGTGCGAATGCCGGCTCGAAAGGTGACCGTGGTGCATCTGCATCGGCCAGTTATGCGTTTGATGCCATTCAGACCAACATGGGCGTGTCCCGTTCCTACAACAAGCACGGGAACAGCCAGACCAGTTTCTCCGGCAGTGTTTCCGGCTCTGTACTGGGTACGGCAGAAACCGGTCCGCTCTTTACCAAAGAGTCGTCTGACACCGTGGGTATTGTCAGCATTCCGGGTGTTGAGGGGGTTTCTGTTAACGGCTCCATGCCGACGAACAGTGACGGTAATACGGTGGTGTGGCTGTCTGAATACTCAGAGAACAACATCAGCGTCAACATGGATAACGTGCCGGACAACATGGAGTTTGAGACCACGTCATACAACGTGGTACCGACCGAAAAAGCGATGGTTTACCGCAAATTCGGCTTCGAGAATGTGCTGCGCTATATCCTGCGCGTGAAGGATGCGCAAGGTAACTACCTGACCGGTGGTGACGCGAAAACGGAACAGGGGCTAAATGCCGGGTTTATATCGAACAATGGTGTTCTGCTGATGAACATGCTGGCTGAACCGAAAATGGTCAGTGTGAATACGGGAACCGGTAAACAGTGTCGTTTCTCCATTACGGGGCTAAAGGCCAACACGAATAAAGTTCAGGAGGTTCGTTGTGAGTAATTTTGGCAAGGCTGCGTTGGTTGCTCTCCTTTCTATCTCTTTTAGCAGTCAGTCCATGGCCGCATTTGTGCTGAACGGAACCCGTTTCATTTATGAAGAGGGGAAGAAGAATATCTCCTTTGAAGTGACGAACAATGCAGAGAAAACCTACGGTGGCCAGGTTTGGATTGATAACACTAACCAGAATGATGGGGTTTATATGGTGCCACAACCACCGTTCTTTAAGGTGTCTCCCAAACAGAAACAGATTATCCGCATCATGAACACAGATTCTAATCTGTCGAAGGATCGCGAGTCCTTGTTCTGGCTGAACGTCCAAGAAGTGCCACCAAAACCGGAAGTGAAGGATGGTGAAGGCAGCGTGCTGGCCATTGCCATGAACACTCGTGTGAAGCTGATTTACCGCCCGGTATCCATTAAAGATGGTCGTAAGGATGCGGAAAAACAGCTGAAGCTGGAGCAGCGTGGCCGTGAGACTTGGTTGAGAAACCCGACGCCTTATTACATGGCCATTGTTAACGTGAAGCATGATGGCAAGGACGTAATTCTCAGTGCTAAGGTGATGAAAGAAATTGCACAGCTTGAGCCGTTCAGCGATGCGAGTCTGGGTAAAAAGATAAGCGGAAAGATCAGTGTGGATGTTGTAAATGACTGGGGTGGAGTTAAGAGTTATGAAATTCATTAAAGTTGCCTTGACAGCACTGATGATGGTGATGACTGGTAACGGACAAGCTACCACCACTACGGCAACGCTGGCGATTAATGTCACTTTCACTCAGCCAAGCTGCAATATTAAGGTCCCTTCCTCATATGACTTGGGCTCCCTGAACCCGGGTTCAAAAGAACACGGAGATTTGAAAATTACTTGGATCTGTGAAGGTAACAGGCCAGTAAAAACTGCATTAACGGCCGGTATCGTTATGGGTACAGCAGATGGTGACAATAAAGTCCGTCTGATGACTGGAGGAGGGCAGGCAACAGGGGCAGCACTCTCCCTGAAAGAAAAAAAAAGTGGCACCCTGATAAAACTGACTGGTCATGATGTAAAAGATTATTTTTGTAGCGACAGGAGTGCAACAATCGGTATGCATACCTGTACGCTGACACCGATAACAGAAGTTGACCACCAGGGGCCTTTTGGTCTGGCATCCGCCACACTGAATTTTGCTGTGGCATATCCGTAAGTTTCACTAAGGTAAAAACAGATGAAGCAGGTGCCTACAGAAAGGAAGCGGAACGTTGGAAAAAAGAAAAACAAATGGCTTCTAGTTTGAAACTCATTTGTTGCAGGGATATTCCTGAATCAGGAAACGTTATGCCAAGCGGGGGACAAATCTTTAACTTGGCAATAATCCAGAAAAAGGTAATATCGTTTGCGGATGTGGTCAGTGTGTTACTGAAACAGCCCTAGGGGGAAGTTGGGAGTTAAGTAAATGCAGGGAAACAGAAAATGACAGCGGTAATGCTCAAAGCAGTTCTTCTGGGATTATGTTTTTCGTTTGCTTCGTTCACTAAATCTGTTGAGAATTATTAAACAGTACTTCTTGTATATCGTCGAATATGGTTGTGCGCTTTTTACACCATATGGCGAAATATATCGTGGAAATGCGCTTGTTCCTCCCCTTGGGAGCATCGTTTCTGGGGGGCGTGGATTCGGCCTTTAGCCGACAGTTTATAATGTTCGCTATATGGACGACTTTCTTTTTCTGTCTGTACGGCGCGGTTCGTTATTGCATGCAGTCAGATGATTACATGATTACTTTGAGGGGCTTGGTATTGAGTGTCATCCAGACAAAATACAGGTTGATCGTACTGAATGGGGGGGAACTGAATGGGGGAGTAGTTTGATGCAACGGGGCCACCGTGATAGTCCCTTCGTGTAAAAGAGAACCGTCGTGCTTGTCAGTTGTGGCTTGATGAGCTGGTATGTCTTATCTGAAGAGACAATCTATCTGCGGAGGGCAACCGTATGATGGCCCGATGGATATTGTGGGCAGAACGCCAGTCGAAGGTGGCTTCGCCTGTACTTTTCTGTATTAACGAACGGTGTACCAATAACATGAGACTACTTGCTTCTGCGGCTCTGATTGCATATTCAATATTTGTAATTTCACAAACGAATGCCGCAACGTACAAACTTGAAAGTTCGCGCGGAGAATTAAACTCATATCAATTCGGTTCCGCGCAATACCATATCCCGTGGACGATCCAAGAAAAATATTGGACTTATGATGACTTAAAAAAACTTAACATAGGTAGCATAGATATTGAATGGCATGATGTAATGCAACCTATATCAGTTGAATTTTCAGCAGGACGATGCGTTATACCTGACGGCGAGGAGCTATATAAAACCTCAATGGGGATTTATTACAATGGCGGCTGGCATGACCTGACTACCAGGTTGGAACCCGATGGGCAAACTGTTGTCTCTGATGATAAACGATCATTCCCACAAGGGAGTACTACCGTTACTGCTCTAAGGATTAGGAGTTTTGCACCAAACCGGATCGTCTGCGACAGTGACGAGGATACAGTTACTGTGCACGTGAGGGCGCAACTCGGTGTACAGAGATGGCCATCAGGAGGGCCTTATCCTGACCAATACACCGACGCCGTGAACATAACTGGTATCTATCGGATAGAGTCTGGAGTAACAGCTAACTTCGTTACACCAATAATAGAACTGACATGTAGTCTGAACGAAGACTGCGTGGCTGCCACTGCGTTAGAAGTTCAGGCTACGAATGTAACAGACTATACAATAACGTGGCCGAAGATTGACGGCGTGTTGTACGACGAGGGAGGGACTTGGGTACCAGAAAAAACTAATCGGATTGAAATGGCGCCAAAAAATAATATGTACCATCAAAAAATACTGCTCCGTAGTGACGAGCCTGGCGCGAAACACTATTCTGTGCCAGTCGCCGTGTCTTACAACTAGCGCTATAAATCAGGAATCTCGGTGCGTTATGGTGCATGGGGGGATCGCAGTCATGCTACACACTGGTATTGCTATCCCTCAGTTAACTTATGATAAATTGGTTCTACAGCTTGATTTTATTGGTGTTCTGCATGAAATGCAGTGGAAATACCGCTGACAGTACCTATCGAGTAAAGGAGCAACCTTGATGTAATTATATAAATATTAATAGCAAGGAGAGTTATTCAGGGGGGGATAAAACTGATATTTATTAAAGAGTGTAAAATATATGTGAAAGGATAATTGGGTGATGCTGCCAACTTACTGATTTAGTGTATGATGGTGTTTTTGAGGTGCT
>ERZ1034701.585-NODE-585-length-13879-cov-12.695312_pt1 | contig 13879 bp, 29 predicted proteins | sample MGYA00520651_ERZ1034701 | MGnify/ENA primary metagenome ERZ1034701 (study PRJEB33766, sample SAMN09781713) | gut metagenome | biome: gut microbiome | host: Homo sapiens | place: Madagascar | study: EMG produced TPA metagenomics assembly of the PRJNA485056 data...
TTATCTTTTTTAAAAGAACCAATAAATCTAATTAAGCCAGGAAGCTATCGTTAAAAGTAATGTTAGGCTTAAATAGTGCCTCACATAGAACTGTAATACAATATCCTTGCCAATAGGTAATAGTAGGCAGCCCAAAAATCATTGGCATTGTAGCATTCCAACAAAGCATAACAAGCCAGCCAGTAAATAGACAGCAAGCCAGAACAACCAGCAATCCAAGCAAAACCGCAATTAATTTCTCCATTATTTTCTCTCCTTGATTTCAAACGGATTATCACTATAATATTTACTATTTTTCTTTTCATCAGGAAATTCATTACAGTGAGTAACTACCATACTTTTAGTAAATCTGCGGTCGGTAGCAACTTTAACCCAATCTTTATCAATGCGTTCCCGCATATCTCTATCATTCAAATAGCCAAAACGCAATCCGCCCTGAAAGTCATTAAAGACATTTGTTTTATCAATCATATTAGCGTTGATTTCTTTTTTATGAACTTCATCCGCAAGAGGGCCTTTACCGTGCCGAGTAGAATAAGAACGAGTTACATAACAGACTTCGGCATTGAAATCTTTTGTTGTCAGCATCTTAATAGGATTAGTCAAGCCAGTATAAGAAGTAGTGTGCCAATCATTATCTACATCTTTGTCAAGCCCAAGTCCCTGTCCATTTTCAAAAATAAAATCATCAAACTCTTGCCAAACAGATTGCCAATCTTTAAATTCATTATGATAAATAAAAAATTTCAAATCTTCCCAAAAATGATTAGCAGTTGTTTCTCTATTTACCTTTTGAATAAAATATCTATAACTTGTTCTTTCGAGATCAACCCCACGTTTGTTTAGAATTTCTACACAATCGTTCCAAACAATACGCATCATAGTTTCATATTCTTCCTTTGTGGCTTTCATCCAATCAATAATTTTGAAATTGCTACGAAACATAGGAAGTCTATCTTCTACAGCACACCAGCTGCCAAAACCGCAAGAACCGTGTTCTCTTTCACCAGCTTGAATAGCAATCCATTCTTCCGTAGCTCTATCAACCATCATATCAAAAGGAGTAATTACATCGCAATAAAAAGAACAGTAAGTATTAGGAAGTGCATAACCTGTCTCTTTTTCAATCTCTTGGTATTCTCTGCGGTACTCCATAGGATGAATAAGAAAATCTTGAGAAAAGAAAGTGCGGCCACCATCAAGACTTCCACTACCAAAATGATGAAATACGTGGCGATAACCATTTACATAATCAACGGTATGACCTCTTTGTGCTGTACCATTATGAAAAATTACAAGAGGAGTGCTATGATGTTCATCACGCATTTTTCGCGTAAAGTGGGCAGTTGTCATTCCTTTTCCTTCGTCTCCAAGATTGCTAACAGCCAATGATAACTTTTACGTTCTTCATTGGTTAATCATCCCCTTTATAATTATATTCTTTAAAATATTTTTCTTCGGCTTCTTTTCTTACTTTGGCAGCTTCTTCTAAAGAATTATATTCTCCAAGATGTAATCTTGAACCATAAAATCTAATTTCTGCACTCCATTTATTAGTATTTTTATTAAACCAAACGCCTTTAACCCCTGAAGTATTATTAGAAGAATTTTTCCTATTCATATTATTTTGGGAAGATGAGACAATTCTTAATTGTGATTTTCTATTATCATTGGTTTTATGATAAATATGATCAATTACTCTTTTATCACCCTTATCCAATCCCATAACTAACCTATGGAAAAGTGTAACATCATTATCTGTTTTATTTATCACATATCCATTGTTATTAATATGCCAGCAAATATCTTTTATTTTATCATAATCTTCAAGGTCAAAATAAAATGGTTCACCTTTCAAGGTATATCCAATACCATAATCGCCTGTTAATCATATGTATTATATTTTTTATTTAATTTGCCAGTCTTTGGAGCATTGGCTTTTCCTTGTTTGGAAGCATTTTCCATATGTAAACAACCACAAGAAGAAGTATTGCCATTTTTTAAATTATAGCCCAAAGCCTAAATAATTTTTCCACTTCCACAGCTACACTCACATCTCCATCGATTTTGCTTTTTACCATTTTTTGAAATAAGAGGTTCACCTAATCCTAATACAGTTAATCTTCCAAAAACCTGACCCGTTAAATCAACATTTTTCATAAGTATCAACTCTTTAATTAAAAATCCCAAGCATCTTCAATTCTATCGGGCAATCGACAATTAGAACTTATGCGGCAACAATTACATACTTTACAACGCCATTCTTTACTATCATTAGTTAGATAATTTCTTTCTGTTATGAAAGGTTGGCGGCAACAAAGATACTTCTCATTTTTCTTGCAGCCACAGGGTATATTCCGCTTAATGCCAAACCATTTATAAAGCAGCCATTCAACTTCTACTTTAAACTTAATATTCATTCTATTACCTCTAAGGTCATAAGGTTATTTTTCTTATCGGGAATGCTTTCAAAATTAAGATAAGTTTTAAGAGTTTGAGTATTTTTAAAGCTAATCAATCTATTGCCCAATCCACCATAAACATATGAACTATCACATTCACTAGTAATAGCGATATCACAGTTTGGTTTTACTAACTAAGTAATGACGCAATCTTTATCTCCAAGCTTAACTTTCATTTTTAAATAAATTGGTTCTTCACCAGTAAGGTCTATTGCGGATAAGTCCAAATAACTTGTTCCGCAATAGGGGCACTTACTTAATGAAACATCATAAGGAGCAGCACAATTAGGACAATTCCTTGTCATTGTCTTCACTCTCAGGAACAGTAGTTTCTCTGCCAAAAACCAGGTTTTCAAAAGCAATTAGGTCATTAGTAATATTGATACCAATAGCAGAAGCAGAGTTGGTCAACATTTCAACAACTCGACCTGCTCCATAGAAAAACAACTCGGTAGATGTATTTTCTTTTTCCTTTGTAATATATTCTTTGAGAACCTCAATATCTGTTTCGGTACCCATCTTTTCAGCAGTTTCCTTATCGCCCTTTTCATTAGCAATAGCAATTGCAAAAATCTGTAATGCTCTTGTATAATAATTCATTTATTTTTCCTCCATAATTAAATTTTTAAATCTACTTAATGCTGTAACATCCGCTGGAATAGTATTTAAAATATCTTGATATACTCTTCCTGCTGTAAAATAATAATTTCTATCTTTATTTTTCCAACTCTTAATATATTTTTTTAATGCATCAAGAGTTAAATATCCTTCAGCAATTTGAATGGCTAAATCCAAATCTTTATTAACTGCTAAGGAATAAGCAAACATTTTTAAAGTTTCTTCATAAGTCTTATCTTTCATATAAATATTATACTATAATTTTTTAATAAAAAGAAAAGAGGGCCTAAACCCTCTTTTCTTTACCAACTAACGCCTTCACCAGCAGTAGAGGGAGTAGAAGTAATAATATTAGTAATAGTCTTTGCCAAATTATTCAAATTACAAACCTTATAATGCTCCGCTCCCAAAAGCCCTGTCCATTTGTCGTCAAGGTTATGTCTATCATTGTTCCACTGATAAGAACTTGCGGCATCATCAACAGAAATATGATAAATATCAAACTTTTCAAGGGTCTGCGGCAACAAGTCTTTCGTCTCAATGTCACCCTGAATTTTATCTCCCACAGTTCTTTCAAGTCCCTTAGCAGGCAGATAAGGATTAGGCAATTCATCTCCAAGAGTAATGATAATACCCTTCTTACCTCTATTCCAACAATCAAGCTTACAATGATTTAGTCCCATATACCAAGCAGCAGTATAACTTTCGTAGGTATTTCCGCCACCGCCACTTTCAAAATAAATCTGGTCAAGCTGTTCTGCAATACGAATATCACTTTCAAACTGACCCATCTGGATAGGTGCTCTATCATAAGCCAAATCACCGATAGCCATAATACAGAACTCAACATCGGGAACTGCACCAGAAGCATAAATATCAGTCATAATAGTATTTAGCTGCTGAGCTACCTTAACAGCACTATTTCCCATACTACCTGTAACGTCAAGAGCGAGAATAACAGGAGTGGTATTAGGATGTTCTTCACTATCACAACACTCACGCATTACATTGTGAGGATTTAGCACATCAGCAAGCTTTAGAGACTTATAAAGCTCCTGGGCACTGCAATCCATAGTAGTAAAATCATCTACACTACAAGATTTAGTGACACAAGTATAAGCAGTATAATCCTTACTACTCCAAGACCTAGTTCCCATTACTTTTCCTCCTCAGTCTTATCTTCTCCCAGGTCAAACATATCACCAAAGCCACCAAAGAAATCATTATCCTTGCCGTTCATTAGCATAAACATCATAGGATTAATGCCGTTGGTAGAGCTATTGCCGCCAAACATCTGGGACATCATAGCCATCTTCATCATATTTTCCATACCGCCATCACTGGACATCATATTACCAAAAGGACTAACAATCTTACCGTAGCAATACTTCTTGCCCATCCAAACGTGTGTCTCAACTACGGTCTTATCAATAGTACTATCCTCATAAGAGAAAGTCTCAATATAGCCATCTTCAACCTTCAAAACAGCCTTGGGCTTGCCGTTAATCATAATAATATCGCCCATCTTCACAGACATAGTAGGAACAATCCAAAACATATTGGGCATATCAAAGGCAAAATTATCACAATTAACCAATCTCTTTGTCTTTACATCAAAAGTCTTATATCCACTGGAAGTCTTAATAGCAATCTTGCCATTCATAGCCATCTTGCAGCAGCCATCCTTAACAGGAGAGAAAAAGCCATTAAAGAAATTACCAAAATTAAACATATTATTATCCTCTTTCTTAGTTGTAATTGTGGGAGAAGTGTTATAATTATAATGATAAGTATTAAGGTCGGTTATCTTATTGGATGTAGTTGTTTTATCGTTCCAATAAGTCCAATCAATCATTGTGTCATAAATGCTACGAGTAAAAGCATTATCAGTGCCCCAAGGAATATTAATAAAATCTTTATTCATTCTTCACCAACTCACTTAACACCTGAGCTACAATCTTCATATCCATATGAGCCTTTTTACACATAGGCATAATAGTCTTCTTATCATTATAGCTTACGCCCATCTTTTCAGCCCACTGAGTAATCATTTGAGCAATTTCATTCTTATCTGTAATCACTTTGGGAACGTATCGCTCAACAATTTCAAGCTTGCGGCGGCACTGCTCTTTCAGCTCCATATACTTGGGCAAATCGCCACAAGAAGCAATCTGGTCTTCAATGCCCTTCTTATACTTAATCAATACGTCATCTACAAAATCATCTGTAATATCTACCTTAGTCTTGCCGGAGGTAGCAGCGGTTTTAATAGTGCCAATAATGTCTCCCAAAACAAGACGAGTAAGCTTATCTCCTGTCTTGAGAGCCATATTCATATCTTCGTGCATCTTTTCAAACTTCATAATTCAATCCTCATCTTCATTATAGTTGCCATAGGTTTCATCATACCAGCTATAACTGCATACAGGGCAAAAACTCCAAGGGGCTTTTCCTTCCCAAATTTCCGGCTCATTGTAATCTTCGTAATACAACGGTTCGAGACACTCTGGACAAGAGAAAGCATCATCCTCGTCAATAAGGTTATCATAAACATTTTCGCAAAACTTCTTAGCTTCTTCAAATTCTTTACGATACATATTTTTTACCCCCTCATTTTTATAAATAAATTATATCATAATTTTTTTAATTTTTCAAATAGTTTTATATTGCTTTTCTTTATAATCCCAAAAGAAACACTTATGAGCAGCACCAGTGGTTAAAATATCAGGAGTATATTTTCTAATAGATACAACATCTCCAAAATATTCACTTTCTTCAACCAAAGATTTTAGGCAATTGTAGTCGTGAGAAATAGCACGTAATCTGCCTTGAAGGTCAATAAAAGTATAGATTGTAGCATTTTGCCCATCTTTAAATCCATTTTTATAACAGACTTCACTTAAAGTAAATTCATCCATCAATAATTTTTCACTTTCTTTTGGATTTCTTCATTAGTAAGATAATAAACATCATAAGGAGTAGGCTTGGGAGTTAGCATAACTTTAACAGCAAAAATCAAAACAGAATAAATAAAAATTTGTAGAATAGTTGTCATTTTTTTCTCCTATCAATCAAATAGGTAAGAATTTCATCTTTGACTCCTTTGGAGCCATTATTAATCCTAAAAGTAAGAGTTTCATTACTGGTAGTTATCCAATTAATAAAATTATAAATTTCATCTAACGCAAAGTTATAACCCTCTTTAAAATCTTTAGTCATTGCGTTTACTCCTAATAAAGTTAAACATATCATCTACATTATCCATAATTGGATACCTTTCATTTGCGGGAGCAACAGAATTTTTAGCAAAAGTGCCATCAACCGCATCTATATAAAAGCTAAATTGCCCATCTTCTCCCAAATAATTCTTCTCCCAAGCTTTTTCATTTACGTGCTCACGCACATTCAATTGGTCAAGAGCCAAATTATCAAAGCTAATAATACTAAACCATTTTTGAGGAATAATTTCATCAAATAGAGTTTTATTCAAATCTCTTTGCAACTCGCCAACATAAAAACTATTACTTTCATAATAGTCTTTACCTCTTTGAAGCTGCTTATATCCAAGAATAAGAACTTTAAAATTATTATCTGCCAATTTAATTAGCTGCGACACAGTAACAATTCCATTAATAACGTGAATAATGGCATTAGGAATTTGCTTCATCATCATAATAAATTTAGTTGTAGGTTCAACAAGAGAAACGCCCAAGCCCCAAATCAACCTATCATTCATCCACGCCTTTAAGATGTCGAAATACTTTTCAAAATGAATTTGATTAACAGTCATATTTACAATAACGCCACGATTTTTCATTTGCTGCAAAAAATCAAATAGCTCTGGATGGGACAAGTCATTTCCATTAATTGCAATTTCAGTTCCCGGATGAATTGTATTAAAGAAAGGTTGATTTAAATCAGCGTGTTTTCCCTTGGGACCGCAACCTTCATAGCAATACTCACAATTACTGCCAGAACAAACACTAGTAATCTTGATATCATAACTTTCTGCAAAAGCAGGGTCAAAATGATTTCCGTTGCTCATACGAAACTTAGTTCCATCTTCCATTAGCATAACATTGTAATTACCATTAGTATAACTAGCAAGTACTTTCAGCATCATAAATCACCCATCATATCCATATCGGCAAAGCATACAAATCTTCTCTCCATTAGGAGTAATAAATTCATTATAATCGTGGTTTAATTCATCATCATCATCAAACCATTCGCAAGTATAAAACTCAGCATCTCTTAGACGTTCTTCTAGTTCTTCTGGTTCAATATTATCAAAATCAATGTGTTTATTATACCAAGGGCTTTCCTTTAAAATGTTAATTGCTTCCTCTTTGGTACAAAAACTATGATTATAGCGATTATATAGCAGTTCTCCATTTTCCCACTTTTTAAAATCATCTTCCATACCAATAATAATACTATGCGTGCTGCTTGAATTTGTTTCAAACATTCCCAATCTATATTTAATCATAATTAGTTCCCCTTAAAGAAGTAATCATATTTTTCTTCATTGTGAAAAGGCTGCTGTTTCTCATCATCGCTATCGCAATCCCAATAACTCCCAAAGGCACAAAAACAAGGAGCATCACCTTCGCAACCATTATCATTACCAGTTTTTACAAAACTATCTCCAAAGAGCCAACGCAGAAGCATATTTTCATCATTTAAAACAGCTTCAACAAAATCCCAACACTCTCTACCGTGGTCAATGCCATAATAAATATTGGCTTCAACTGGATGATAATAATCATACTCTTCATCCTTAACTACTGGTTCAAAACTATAAGTAATATAATACTTATCAAGAGTAGCCTTCAATTTTTCAAGTCTCTGGTCAGCAATTTTAGTAGAAGGACTATTAAGAATAGCAGTATAAAGATAATCTGCTGTGTTGTATACAGTTCCTACTTCCCAACCCCATTCACCAATACCAAAATGAACGTGCTGATCAGCCAAACGTTCTTTATCAATATTTTCCTTTGAAATACAAATTGAATGACAACTACTTGAGTTAGTTTCAAAACAACCTTGTCTATAATTAAATTTCATTTTTATAACCTCTATACCAATTATATTCTTTTTTCCAAATTTCTTCTGGAACCTTTATATTGCGGAAATCCGGGGCTGTTGCAGGATGAAGCATATCTTTGCTACTATATACCCAAACATCCGCATCTCTTGTTATAAATGTATTTGCCATTGCATAAACGTCAGTCTTAGACAAATGATAATAAGGCATATAGTCAATCCAATAATCTTTATAATAATTAGTTAGCTTATCATAAGCTCTTACACAAACAGAGAGAACACCACCAGAATTATCTTCAAATCTTTCAAATTTAACATTGATTTGACGAAATTCAAAACGACCCTTCCACAAATCATCACTCTGCATATTCTTATTGAGTTGCCGCATTACCTTATTAAAACTTCTTTGATAACTTTTCCGCATTTTCATATTTTATCAATTCCTTTCATTTTTTATATATATATTATACTAAAATTTTTTAATAAAATAAAAGGGAAACCGCAGTTTCCCTTTTATCCATTATGATATTTCAACAAAAATTCCGGTGAGACAAACTTAAAATACTTTTGTCCAGTAGCCTTGTCATAGAAAACAATACCTTCTTTGGCTAAACCATCAATTTTAGAAGGTTCTCCCTCCACATAAGCTTGCAGCTCTTCAATAGTATCAGGCAGAATATAGTTATCATCAATAATAGGAACGTGCGGCAATCCGTATCTGTTACAGATTTCTACTACCTTGTCCATAGGAAATTTAACTCCATTAGAGACAATATGGAAAACTCTAATTTCACGCTCTCCATCTTTCATAGAATAATCTCTCTTTTGGACACCGCTACCAAAGATTTCAGCCTGAACTGCTACATTGGGCAGATTATAATCATCAAGAATTTTTTCCAAAATGTCTCCAATATGATACTTATAATACATTTCAAAGTAAATATTAGTATCATAATAACACTTTTGGTTTTCTGCCAAAAAAACTACATTTCTTGAACATACATACTTCTTAAATTTCTTACCCTTACGCTCGATGGCGAAAGAACTTGACGAACCATCAACTTTCTCTGATGCGATATAAGGTTGCTTATCTTTAAAAATATGAGGAAGATTTTGGATACGTTCAACATCAGTCTTTCGGCAGATATGAGAGGGCCAAGCGTTGGGTTTATCCTTCTTCTTCCCAAAGAAGAAGAAAATAATTCTTCTACCCCAATCACGCTTCATCATCCATCTCACCCAAGGCTTCTTAAACAACTTTGGATGTCTTGCACCCATAGCTCTATACTTGGCATTGGGGTCACTATTTGCCTTGCGGGTATTATCTTCGGCTTCCGCATAAACAACGCCCAATTCTTTGGTCAAAAATCGAGTTTCATCATCTACGCAGTGAAGCTTACCATTAATATAAACATTTCCCATTCCATCGGTTTCAAAGCCGAAATCTTCTGGGTGCATTAACAAACCTTGAGAATAGAAGTGTCCATTGGGAGTTTTATACTTTTGGGTCTTAATTTTATAATGCTTATTGGCAAGGAATGCAAAAGGTTCAGTTTCAGGAACTTTACTGTCTACCTCAAAGTAAATTCCAATTGAACCAGGCTTAAACTGATCTTTACGAACCATAATAGTCCAGCCGCCAACAACTGCACATTCAACGCGATCCTTACCTTCAATTGGCTTTATATCATCAACTTCAATTAGATAGCATAATTCTCTTTCCTGCTTTGCGTTTAGCATTTTTACTCCTCCACATAGATATATTTATTAATATAATTCCAGTCCTCTTTCAAAATTGGCATATGTTTATCAACAAACCAAGAGGAACAATTTATAACAGCTCGTAAAGGTTTCCCAGCTACCGTAAGAACTTCAACTACTTTTTCTTTTGGCGGTGTTTTAATACAAGCCGAACCTCGCTTACAGTCTTCAGGAAAAGAATTCCAGTCAATTTCTTTCTCTTTCAAGAGCATTTCTTTAATATCATTGCAAGATTTATTTTGAAGCTCTTTATGACTAAAATTAGCTTGTCCAACCATTTGAATAGAATTACGCATAGCATCAAGCTGTCGCCAATAGATAAGATTAGCTACTTCTTCCTTTGGAATATTAAAACAACGAGCATCAAACATTGCTCCTTTTTCAATAGCTGCTTCATAAACTTTTAAATAAGGAAGCATAGATTTAACCCATTCAGTTTTTCCATCAATTTCATATTCTTGGACTACTTCGCTTCTTAAATTTTCTACATTTTTAGCAAAAAATTTATTAAATGCCATAGTAGCCATAGATGCAGAAATAGAACACATTTTTTGGACTTCATAATCAAACCAAGCAGAAGTTTCAAAAGTTTGATAATCAATTAAAATTAAGGTAATTTCGTCAGACTGGGCAAAGCCAAAGATACAATTTTGAATATTCTCACAAAGATATTTCATAGTTTCCTGCATCGATGTCATTAGTATACGGTCAAAAGGCTTTTGAAATCCTTTTGTAAAAGTATGAAATGCCTTACCGTCAAGACGTACCGCCACAAGCATTCTTTTCATAAGAACTGTTTTGCTAACAGCTTCATAATTCTTCATTCTATTACCCAAATTACTATTATCCATAACGGTATATAACTCCTTTCTTAATTAAAATATTCTTGAAATTTTTATTCTTCACAATCATCATCATTTGGCTTCATTGTTGTCATAATTGCTTTGGCATAGCCCTTTGCCACAAGCATTTTACTCATTCCCTTTTGTATCATATAGTTATTACTAGCCGTAGACCCATTAAAAGTTTTTTCAGCGTCATATAAAATATCATAAATATCCTTAGCCCAATTGTAAACTAAATCAGTATTTTTACTCATTCAATAATCTTCCTCTAATATGTACTTTCCATCTTTTTCTAACCGAGCAAACCATAATCCCTTCTCTTTAAAGGGTATTCCCCATTTACTATTTTCTCAAATAAATTGAGGATAATCGATTAGCTTTGGGCAATTTTCTTTAATCCATTTAGATGAAGCACTAATACAAAAATTGATACTCATATCAATAAAAGTATAAACTACTCCAATGCCCTGTTCTTTTACCCATTCTTTATTTACAAAATAAGAATCAAAATTTTCTTCATCTAACCAAGTTATAAAAGGTTCTTCATAAGGATAAGTTTCACTTGGCGACCAATTATTTAATTCAAATCGCATCAATTTATACCAATCCTTTCAATCTTTGTATATATATTTTATCATAATTTTTAAATAAAAAGAAAAAGCTGGACATAAGCCCAGCTTTAACCTCTTACAAAAATAATAACAGTTTCCGCAATAGTCAAGAATAGCATAAGAATATATGCAATTAGTCTTGCCTTTACATTTTCTCTCTTTTTGGATACATTAAGCCAAATACAAGCTATCCAAATAAAAGCATCAATAATTAGCAAAACGGCCCAAAAAGTAGGAGTAATAAAAGAACTAAAAATAATTATAGCACTTGAAAGAATCCAACCTACACAGGGCAAAATATCTTCAATTGTATTAGAATAGCTAAGTTCAATTGCCCAGAGAATAATTAGAATAGCACAAAGAATATTAAGAATCATTATTTCCATTCCTCCGTGTGACATTTTGTTAAAACAACGTAACAAAGGTTATAACTTTTGTTAAAGTATTCTAAATTTTTATGTAGAGTGCGGCACCAAGCTTTATCATTGCAGTTAGAACAAATAACCCCATACTCATTGCTCCAAGGCAAAAGTCTTTCCACATTACATTTTTCACCTTTGACTTCATCCAAAAGAGCATAATTAAAGCAGTCAAGCATAATCTCCTGTTCCCAGCTCAATACCATCTCTTGGGCATCATTGAGATTATCAAAATAATATTCTTCATCTTCTGTAAAAACTTTATAGAAAATAATCATCATCTTCGTCTCCTGGGTTAAGAGTATAATAAAGAGGAATAGTCAAAAGATAAAGAAAAATCCAAGGCCACTTAAAGAACCAGGCCAATAGAAATGGCCCAGCCCAAAGAGTAAAGTCAAAAAGATATAGCAAAAAACCAAGGAAATTAAACAAAAAGTCTATTAGAAAATCTTTCACTTGCGGTTTCTCTTTCTTTCCGTAGCACCATCAATTATCTGTCTATGGAGAGACTGAATTTTAGAAGTATGACCCTCTTTAAGCCACTGATTAAAGTTCCAAGGCTCATAATGCTGCTTACTATCAATATTAAAGTTAAAATGGTAAGCATCATCTTTTGCGTGAGTATCGTGAACGTGGGCGTGACAATTGCAAACCCAAGAACAGTTAGGAATAGGTTCATGACTAAACAAAATCTTTTCACCAATCATTAGTGGACCCGCATATACTTCATCAAATAGGCCATTATCAGCAGTAACTACCCAATGAGAACCATTAATGATTAGTGAACAAGAAAGATTCCAACCCGGACAAAACCTTTCCATATCTTTCATTGCTTCTTGTTTAGACCAAAAATTTATATCATACTGCTCAAAGGTGACTTCCCTCTTATATTTAGTGCATCCTGAATCGTGGTTCCCAAGCAAAAGAATCTTACGTTCCGCACGCAGCTTTCGCACGTAAGAAATATCACCAACATCGCCAAGAATAATTAAAGTGCTACCCTTTCCAGCTTTTGAATTAATTCTCTTAACCAATTCTTCATCACTGGGACGCATAGGGTAAGCATCTTTTAGTTCTTGGTCAGCAAAATGAGTATCTCCCAAAATAAATACTCCATTACCACTGCCCCAATAAGAAAAACAATCATATAAACCCTGCATCTTTATTTTTTAAACCTCCAAATGCCAGAAATATCATCAAGCTGAACATTGTCACCCCAGAAACATTCCTCATTAAGCCAATAACGAGTAGAACCAGAAGCATCTTTGGAGGAACCAATTTGCCCTGCTTTAATCATTGAACGCATAGAACCTGCGACCTGAGTAGGAGTGAGAGTAATCCCATAATTTCTATGAATAAGATTGGCAATTTGTTTAGAAGTAGAGCAACCATAAGTCTTCAACACATTATAAACAGCTTCTTTATTAGACATTTCAATCATTAATAATTTCCTCCACTCGATGTTCAATATATTCAACTTCATCGCTTGTAAGGTCATTAAAGTTAAGACCAACACATCTTGCTGCTTCATACTGATTATTTCTATCATTGGGATTATCAGTTGCCGCAAGCACCTCAATAAAGTCCTCAATTGTTTCCTTATGACAAGCCCAACCCATAAAGCTCATATTACCAATTCCTTTCTTGTTCGTTAATATAATGTTCAAGCACATCACTCAAAAGACAGTAATAATAATCAACATTTCCGCAAGGCCCATCTTCTACATATTCCTGCTGGCAAAAATGACAACTGGTATGGCAATTATCGCAAACTGAACTCATCATACTCAAAGGACAAATGGAATTTTTCAATTCTTCTTCAGTAAAAACTTTCATATTAAAATTCCACCCTTTTATCAACCTGAACACTATATACACTTACGGGAGTAGTTTTGCAAAATTCAACCCAATCTCTATGGCATTCTTTGGCTTCTTCACGAGAGGCATAACGTCTAACAATAATCCACTCGCCGCCCCACTTCTTAATAGCTGTTTCATATCCGGCATCTGCGGTATAGCAAGTGTCTACAAGATAATCTCCAACTTCATCAGTACCAACAACATCTTTGTGGTTATTATAGAGCAAACCATAAATCAAATTTTCAATACTATCCATT
>ERZ1034701.590-NODE-590-length-13766-cov-40.148640_pt1 | contig 13766 bp, 13 predicted proteins | sample MGYA00520651_ERZ1034701 | MGnify/ENA primary metagenome ERZ1034701 (study PRJEB33766, sample SAMN09781713) | gut metagenome | biome: gut microbiome | host: Homo sapiens | place: Madagascar | study: EMG produced TPA metagenomics assembly of the PRJNA485056 data...
TCTTCTTTTTATGAGATAAAAACTTATCTCATTCTCAATCACTTATAAAAAATATGTACTTTCGTAACAATGAATCACCTATCTTCTGTGAGCCATCTACATCTGACTCAAAATTATCAGAAGTGCCTCCCTGCAAAACATTCGTTCCTATACAACGAGTCGTTTCTGGCTCTTTATGCAAATCAGCGATAATAACAGAATAGTTATCATGAGACTTCTCACCACAAACAGAATCTATCATACTCAAAGCCTCATCAACATTACGATTTACAAGAATAGCTGCCAATTCATCATCACGAAGTGCGTCTACAACACCATCCGTACACAGTAGCAACCTGTCTTTATTATTTACATCAAGTCTGTCAATATCGATTTTAACATCCATTTTACCTGCCATCACACTACGTGTCAGTATGTTTTTATACTGACTTGTAAATGCCTCTTCTTCTGTCAAAATTTCAGCTTCAACCGCTTCTGCAACCTTAGAATGATCTTTGGTGCGGAATTTCTTTATGCAATTTTCATCAAACAAGTAGCAACGACTATCGCCAACATGACCTACCAATACATTATTATTATTAATAACAGCAACAACAAGGGTTGTTCCCATCTTTTTGCTGTCATTATATGTATCAACATTGTTTAATGTGATTAAAGCATTATCTAAAGCATATTGCAAATCATCAGCAGAAAATTCCTTAGATGAATGAGCCAATGTTTCAAACACGCTTTCCGCAACAATTTTACTTGCCACTTCTCCATGTCCATGTCCACCCATTCCATCGCACAAGACTATTACTCTCGTTTGTGTTGGTAGAATGAAATCAGTACTATAAATTATATAGTCCTCATTGTTTTCTCTTATCCCCTTTTTGGAAAATCCATTAATGTCTGAAATACTTATCATAAGCAAATTACGTTAGAAATTATTATATGCAGACAATGTCTTGCGAGCCACAGTTTGAACAAAAACGAGTCAGATTGTCTGCAAATTCTTCTCGAATAACTTTACCACATTTTTTGCATTTCCACATTTTGATCATTGGCTTCTCTACCTTTTTCTCTTTTTGAAATCCTCCACAAAATGAACAAAATTCAACATTGTTACTAATCAACTTGCCGCAATGAATACAATGCTTTTGAACCGGGCGATGGAAAACTGTCAAAGCATCCCTCAATTCAGCACAAGACTGGAAACGCTTCTTCGGATTGTCTATAGTACATCTTTCCACAATAGAAGCAAAAAGAGGGGATGATATTTCCACAGACGGATCAGTAGTTCCTGTACATAAGAAATGGAGCGTTTTTCCTAATGAATAAATATCAGAATAAAAACCGAGCTTTCCACCGACCTGCTGCTCTGGTGACGCATAAGCCATAGTGCCCTTGAACGTAGATTCACCTGTTTCTGTAACAAGCGTCAACTTTTCAGCGCCATCAATAATTTGAGCATTGTCACCAACAACACGAGCAATGCCGAAATCTATAATTTTAACATAGCCATCGAAGGTGCGAAATAGATTGCTCGGTTTTATGTCCAGATGGAGGACATTATGCTTGTGCGCATATTCTAAGCCGTCAAGTGTCTGTAACAATACCTTTTTAACTGTGTCATCCCCCATTCCTTTTTTAGCCTTTTGTTTGACATATCTCTCAAGATCAAGTCCGTTTAGCCATTCCATTTCCAATACGGTGAATGCCTTTCCTGTATCATCGGTATGCGAAAACGCATCCAAAATGCGTATTATGTTAGGATGGTTCAGTTTTGACTGCAATTGAATCTCTTTAATGAACTGCTGACAAAGTCGCGGTGAGTTTTCTGCCTTGTCAGGACGTACAAACTTAAACGCCCTTTCAAAGCCATTGGCATTTACACCTTTATAGACTAATGCCATTCCTCCTTTAAAAGGAGGTTCCTGCAATATATAACCGTTGATTTTCATATCTTTTTATTTTCGTTTGAATATTAATTTTGTTTTTCCTGCTACAATAAACCAACCATCTTGCAGCATTAGGCTCATCTTTGTAAGTGGATAAGACTGTAAATCCAACACATCTAGGTTGTTGACAATTGTCGGTTTTGTCTCGCTGCAAGTAGTCAGATTATAATTACAATGCTGATTTGCATCTCTTGTCACTGTTATGGTAAAGTGCTTTCTGCTCATATAAGCGTCATTAAAAGAAAAATCTGCACAAGAATCTCTTCCAAAAGTATTCTCACCTTCTTTCAACTGTAACACCTTCCCTTCTACTTGCAATATTCCTATTGGCTCTGGAGGAGGGGGAGGGGGAAGTATCTTCGAAGAGATTCCTCCTAAGCATGTCGCAAAGCGATGATTATATTCACCATGTACACCAACAGCATTACGTACGATTTTTACATTGGGGGCGTTATGTGATATCAGATGATGCTTCAACATTTCTGATATGCACGGAATTGCCGTTGAGCCACCAACAAACAGAATTTGTTTTATGTTATTCCAAGTTTTATTAGCGGTATGCAACAAGGAATCGCACGCATCTAACGTAAGTTGCACCTTGTCCCTAATCAATCCATTGAATGTATTTCTATCAATCCGCACATACTCGCCATTTGAAAACATCTGAGCAGCATCTTCTTTTATTGACAAGATTTCCTTAAGTCGCTTGCATGCTGCATAATCCTCAAGTTTTCGGGTTCTGTCAAGAGGTTTTTCTTTTTCCTTTTCCGATATAGAAATGTGTTTGTACAATGCACTATCAAAAAATTGTCCACCACATTTTATTCCGCCTTCATGTCCAAGAATATTCAACGACTTGCCATCAGCCACATCTATGATAGTGGCATCAAATGTGCCGCCGCCTAAATCATATATCAAGGATATACCTGTCCCTTTTCTATCCATTACATAGGAATAATGCAAAGCCGCAGCATAAGGCTCCGTAAGGAATTCCACTTTCTCAAAGCCTGTCCGGAACGCAGCCTGTCGCATTACGTCCTTGCGAGGGTCTTCTTCTGTATATAATGCAGGAACCGTCAGAATTACGGCATTGACAGGTTCTCCATTATTCTCCGTCTTTGCACATTCTTTCAAGAAAGAGAATATCGACTTTACGATATCCACATATTGGACTCCATACAAATCCAGTTTTTCATTTATCTGAAGCTTGAACTCTTGTTTGAATGATTCCGCCATGCTCTGTCGGAAAGGCTCTGCCTCTTGACATACCAATATCTCCGACTGCGGCATTACGCATGCTATCGTTGGGAAATATGGAGAGTTCCCATATTGTACAACGTGTGGTTTGCCGTCAACTTCTATGGCCGCTGCAGAATTGCACGTTCCAAAATCTATGCAAACCCACCTGTATTTATTTAAGTTCTTTTCCATAGATGTCAATTATACAGTTCCGACCATTGATGACAGCATTCAGATACTTATTCTTTTCTCTCCATGACAAGAAGTCATATCTTGCAGGAAGAAATACGGAATAATGGGCGACATTTAATATACCAAACATATTGTCTTTTACGAAAAATACAAACTTGGGAGTCTTTCTTCTTCTAAATATTCCCCAATAAGAATATTTTTGGCAATAGTCAGCAACTTCATGTAACGGTTTAGTATCTTTAGGACGTTTTGGATATCCACATATTATAAAATGCATGATTAAAAACAAGCTAATTCCCACACCTAAAGAAACCAGAAAAACATTTAAAACTTCTTTTTGATAATTATATAATGACCTTTCAGCTGTCCATGCTACCGGATCAGAGACATATTCTCTATAATCAACATCCCAATCATCATAATAACTTCCATCTATTTTATAACATTCAGTATAGTCATAAAACATTCCGTCAAAAATAGGATCAGACGTTCGTGTACTATACCCCTCGTCATTACTCCACCGCAAATGATTATGCCCATTTTGATTGTAATAATTATATGACCATATACTATACAAACACAAAGCAAAAGACAAAAGAATTGGAATAAATAATATCCTTTTTATAATCATTCCTACAACTGGCTTCTTCCAATCCATAAAATTTGTCGGTACAAACTTTAGTTTAGGGTATATATCCATTACATTCTCTACATTAGCCAAACTTTCTCCGCAATGCCTGCAAAACCTTGCTCCAGCAATATTCTCTGTTCCACACTTTCTACATTTCATATTCATTTCCTTTTATATCAATAAGAATTACTTTACCATCTATAGTTGCCTTCAACATCTGGTCATTTTCTTCCCATGACAAGCTATCATACCTGGGATACAGAACACTCTTGACTCGCTTCGTGTCAAACAAACCAAATTTGTGGTTGTTTTTATCTCCTCTCGCAAAGATAGCATATCTTTTATCGTATGAATTTCTTTCTATAAAATCACTATCCAACAATTCTTTTCTTATTTTCCGAAGATGATTGCGAAAGCAAAATTTTGAAAAGTACCTTAAATAAAAAAACAAAAATACAGAACCGACTAACACACATGATATAATATCAAAAATTGCCAATATTGTATTAGCACCACCATCAAATATAACATTAGAAATAAAACCTAACAAACCGATTAGACATGGAATCCATAATGCATAACAGAAGATTTGTCCAAAAATACTATTCTTAATTTTAAAATCACGTACAGGTATAAAACCTATTCGTTTCCACCACGGCATTGATGTAAATTCAAAACCGCACTTACGACAATATTTTGCCTCATCATCATTTGCACACTGGCACTTGCTACACTTTTTCATAGTTCTTATTGATTAAACAAAAAAGCTTTAGCTTGATTGTATTGGTAATTCAATGTTTGTATGTTACTTCTCAGACGAGAATATGACTTCAGCATAACGTTCATCCATTCACGTTCTTCAGGGTCAGGCTCCAACGCTATATTCTTACGCCAATATTTCAAGCGTTCATCCGCTTTAGTCAACAACTCAGTAGGCGGCGAACCTACAAGCATGGACAAACGTTCTGGAGCTGATGCGCCTTTCTCTCCACATAAGCTCAAGAACTCTTCCTTCACATCGTCGTCTAACAGCAACACATTATTATATATGCGGTTCAGCATCTCGTATTCTTGATGTTCATATACCAAGGAATTAAACAAATTTGTTAAATGCTGCTGAACATTTGAAAGAATATGTAACGTTGAAGCATCCTTCGTTTGGGTTTTACACGACTTGATAGTCAGAGTAATATTCTGATAAACGCTCTCCAATTTGATAAGTTTGGCCCGCATACCAAAATGACCATACAGAACTTTCTGAAAATCCGTAGCTCCACTTTCTTTAGCAAGTATTTCCTTCGCTTCTTGCAATGTGCAATCAGGTTTCTGCTTAAAGTATTTCCCTAAGACATAAGCACCATATAATCCTATAGAATCTACTATTCTTTTTCTTCCTTCAACAGATATGGACACATCGGGATTAACGCCAACAAATCTTGCCACGGATTTTAAAAGATTCTTTATCACATTATCATCATGAGACATAATTGACTTCAAATCTTCCAGCACACATTCATCCAAAGAATTTGAAGCCAAAAACAGCAATGCAGATATAGGATAAATATCAAACAAGCTTTTACTCAGCATCGTATTCTTCACTTTAAGATTCTGAGTCATTCTTTGCCCAATTTCCAAGGCTGTTCTTTTCCGTTCGAAATCCTCTTGCCATAGAACATCTATTTTTGCCAAAACGCCAACGGCATTCAAAGGTGTAAAACTGCTTTCTGCATTATACTGCCTCACGATGTCGAGGACATTTTCAGAAACAGAATGTGTAAAGAGCATTATCACAGCATCAGGATGTACCTTGCGAATAAAATCAAGAGTATTCTGTGAGTCTTTCCCCCTCAAAGCATCAAGTCCTGGCGTGTCGATGATATTTATATCTTTCAATATCTCAGCATCATCAAAAATCTCCACATAGCTTATATTGTCTATTTCTGACGAACTGCAGTCTGTTGTCCATTTTTCAAACTCGTCGCGGTTCTTTTTCTCAACAGAAGTGCCATCCTTATGATGAATTATGATATCTGATGACGAATCACCATATTTCAACCATCCTACATTATACGTCACCTCTTTCTGACCTGTAGCCATAATCTCTTTTTTCCCAAGAATGGCATTCACCAATGTCGACTTTGAGGAGCTTATCTTGCCGAGTATGGCAAGCTGCATCGGTTCATTTAGTTTAGCCACAGATTTCTTGAACACATCTGCCAAAGCAGGTAGGGACATTTCCGGCACCATTTGCATAATGCCTTTTAGTCCTTGCTCTATTTGTTGAATGTCGTATAACATTTTCTTGCAATCTATATCTTACAGAGATTTTCTTTAGCCAATTTCAATGGGCGTATTTGATTCTCAAGCATATTTTTCTTGTTAACAGAAATGTTTATCTGCTTTTTCATCTCTGTCAATTCTCCAATCGTCTGCTTCAAGCAGTCCTTATATTCATTAGCACGTTCTCCCAAAACCTTAAACCATTCTCTTTGAAATTCGCTGAATCTACTTTCCACATAGGTGCGCAAATTCTGCTTCTCTGTTTCTATCTGTGCTTGATAAGTACGACGAAGTTCATTCTGCTGTGTGGTAGTCCCAACATCAGAGGCATTTCTATAGGCCACATAGCTTCCTGCCAAAACAGATGCTATTGCACCAAGAGGTCCAGTCCCCAATACACAAAGCCCCATCATCGCTACGCCCCAGCCTGGAGTAGAAGACAACACGCGCTTGTGTACTGGCACTTGTAGATTAACTTCTTTCACTACGACTTGTCCTATATACTTTTTAGCCTTGAAATTAAGCAAACCAGCAAAATTGTCAAGTTGGGATATTCTTTCAAACGACTTGTTTAACTGCAATGTAATTTCAGAGCTCAACTCATTTATCTTTGATTTTATTTGTTTCCCAAGCCACATACCACCTCCTTCGCTTGTCGCATGCGAATCGTTCAGCAGTTCATTAAAACCATCTGTCGAGAATTTCACACATTCTGTATTCAAATGTAGTATGATTTTTTCTCGCTCCTCAGATATTTTGTCATTGACAGCAATTCTAAATGGCGATTGCGGATTGGACAAGTCTTGTATTTGCAACTCTATTTCCGTCTTTTCTTTTGCCAAACTTTCCAAATCGCAGATTTTAGGACTTTCAATCTGATTTAGCTGCATTTGCAGTGGTAGTATTGCCAAATCAAGTTCTTCAGACAAGTCATCACGAAGTCCTATAATGAGTTCATCCTTAAATCCACTCACCTGTTTGTCTATATTTCCTCTCAACTGAGGGAAATTTCCCAAGCCTTCCTCTTCCATTATACATTCCGCAGACGACACAGAAATCACATCTGGAGCAAATTGACATTCAGACTGTACCTTGCTAATTGTATCCTTGCGGATGTCTTCTACAGCAGACGCTTCTTTTAAGTCAGACTTGTTCAATACGATTAGACTTTTCTTTGCGAAACGCAATACTTTATCTCTGTAAAAAGCGAGTTCTGTAGAAGTCAGAGGCTCATTGACATCTGTCATGAAAATGGCCATATCAGCTTGCGGCAAGAAGTAATTCGTTAAAGCAGCATGCCTTGGATCCAAGCCGCCAAGTCCTGGCGTATCAATAATTACCAATCCCTTTTTAAGTTCTTCCAACGGAAGTGTTATCTCTATACTGACCGTATTATCAATATTCGCAGCATTGCCAACTGTGTAACGTTCAATATCATCTACATTTATCTCTTGTGATTTCAGATTAGAGAAATCTCCATAAAAGCGAATCGCCTTAGGATTTTCGCCGTATCTTATAACAGACACCACTGACGTACATATTTCCGTGTCCGTAGGACAGATACTACGTCCAATCAGCGCATTTACAAATGTAGACTTTCCACGTTTGAATTCCCCACATACAAGAACCACTGTTGGACTGCATACTATTTCATTTAATCTTCGCTTAATTTCCGCCACCTTCCTTCCCTTGTTGATTTGAGTCATAGGTGAAGAAATAGAGGCTATAACCTCATTAAGTTTTTTTACTATTTCACTATTCATTTTTATTGAACTTCTTTTCAATTATATAATCAATTAAAGCATAAGCAACACCAGCAACTATAAATTTTTATATATATGTAGCAAAATGTAACCCACCATTAAACAATTCTTTCCAAGAACGCATTCGGCACATACGCTGTCACCATCGTTACCAAACCTTCCACTACCACACCCACTCTCTGTTGTCCTTGCCACCTTGCAACTCTTCCAACCACCCCTTTGAAAACCCCATCAACAACCCTTACCAACTGTCCTTTCTCGAACTTTGTCACTTCAGCTAATGACACGATGGTATTATCCGCATCGGCAGCACAGATGATTTTGAGACTTTCCATCTGATAGTCGGGAACTATCAATGGAGTCTTTATGATTCTGTTTCCTTCGTGGATGTGGCGATAATAAAAACGGAGGAAGGGGAGATTTACGTTATCGTAAACATATTCTTTGAGTTGCTCTTCTGTACCATAGGCAAAGAATATGTTGGGTAAACGTGACTCAGTAACGACTTTGCGCTTACCTTTTATAAGTTTTACTACATTAGTGGTAGGATAGAAAGCCGTGATGCCTTTGGCGGTCAAATAGTCGTATGCCTTTTTCTCTCTGCCATAAGTAGTACGTAAGGCATACCAATGAGGAATATCTGCCTCTCGTTGTGCTTTAGGCTTACTTGCTATATGGGCATTTCTGGTGGACACCCCTGTTTGTGAACTCTCTGCGGAAATGGAGCTTTGAGCTTCGGGGAGGACGCTGGAGGTAAGTCCAGCGCAAGGAGGGAATTCACCACCTCCTAGGGTGTGTCCATCATTAGATGTCCATTCATCGACTTTCATATCGGTGCTAACTTATTTCTAGACAGAAAAATCGTTAAATTGAGACACAAAAAAGCGTGGAATCGTCCTGTTGTCTATTCCACACACTGAGGCTCTTCCAACTGCCTATCAAAGTCGAACAGACAACGTCAGAGCCCACGCCGATATGAAAATCACAGCCGTAAAGAGACCTGTATAATACATCTGATTGCACCCAAAAGGGTACAATCCATACCTACAAGTCTCCACGGGATTGATATAATCACACCCGGGACATCTACCGTTGACCATATTCGAGACTTTGATACTGATAGTTTTGGAAGATTTCAGTGTGTCTCAAACACAGCGTCGATAAACGCCTTCTATGTCTGGACTGTCATTCCCACCCATTACCCGCGTTTGTATAGATATGTCATTTTGACTTCACACACAGCACGGCGTAGGCTGCCGACTCGGTTATCTCGCAAGAACTCGTCTAACATTGACAACTACGGTCTAGCTATACAGTCCGAATGCAAAGTTATAGAAAATAATCGAAGAACAAAACAAAAATGAAAAAAAACTCAATAACAAGATATGTTTTTAAGATATTTTAGTCAAAATTGCTTATAAAAACAAAAAAATGGCGTATTAATATAGACAATACTTAATAAAAAATATGAATTTGATAACACAAAAACCAATTCGTGGCTTTCAAATTCAGAAAAGCCACGGATTTTTAAAAAGTTGAAAAACTATCCATAAAAGACAAAAAAGCATAAATAGTGAATCACATAAATGGTCAAGTGAAATATTATCATTATCTTTGTAGCTAAATTAACAAGTTGGAGTGTCACCATCTGGCAGATGGTGCAAGTATAGCATTGATGAAATAATGGCTCGTGATAAAACAAGTCTTGACATCACATGGATAAAACAGGGTAATGACACAGAAGATTTACTATTGAGCCAACTGATGTCGAACATCAAGGAACAGAGCCTGAATTAATGTATCGGAACCTTCCAATAACATTATGAAACCAACAATGAGCAAACAAATTGTCCAGATGCATCTGGACAATTCCCAAAGATTCTTTTTCTGACCACATTATCAAATCATTATGACATATTGGGCAGATGTAGAAGTTTTGAGGAACGGCTCTTTTATATACTTTATGCACACAAAGAAAGATTAAGCCATAAAGAACTTCAAAGAGCTATTACAACGCAAACTTATGAAACTTTATTGAGTGACAAGAACAACATGTCAAAGGGGTTGGCGCATCATCATTCAAGGCAGACTTGCTGTTTTTTCATCGCGGTCTCCAGGCACTTGTTGCGGTGGAATTGAAGAAAACCAAATTCCATCCTCGAGACCTTGGACAATTAGAGTTTTATTTGGAAGCTCTTGACCGTGACGTGAAACGTTCCAACGAGAACCCTTCTATAGGCATCATCTTATGTCCTGATGCGGACAAGGTTGTTGTTGAATATGCTATGAGTCGCAGTATGAGTCCGACGATGGTGGCGGAATATAAGCGTATCTTAATTCCTCAAGAAAAAATGCAACAACAATTAAAGGAGTTCTGCCAGTTCTTCTTAAAAGAAGATAAATCTTTAAAAAAAATGAACAAAAAAATGTGCTTTTTGCAGTAAATGCGTTGTTTTTCTATTTTTCACAACACTACAATTTGGCTTTTTTCATAAGTACCTGAGCAACAAAAAGTTGCTCAGGATTTTGTCGTATCAGTAATTTCGTTTATCCTAGTGTTGCTATAAGAAAATAATATAATTTTAATAACATGTTTAAAGTACAAATAAACCTAAGAAATAGCATCTATCCGCTTTCACGCACATGAATATTTTTTCTCGAAAAGTATCATAGTCTCATTTTTCGCCGGAAATATCATAATATATTACTGATACATAAGTATTTACATTCAATGAGACTTCTCTAAAAAAGCAGAAAGAAGTATCATGGAAGTATCATTAAAGACTGTAGAAGTATCATTAAAGACAACACGATGCACGAGAAAAGACTATTAAAACATCAAGAAAAGTCAGTTTAAACATCGCAAAAAGATAGTTTAAACATCGCAAAGACTCAAAAGAATATTGCCCAAAAACAAATCCTATATTTGGGCACTCGTTGCCCACGCTATGGGCAATAGCTGCCCAGCACACGGTCTGCCGATGCCCACTTGGTGGGCTACGGATGCCCGTGTAACGGGCACAAACAGACCAACCGGAGGGCATAAAGAGACCAACTGATGAACTGAAAAAGTAGACACATCACCATGACTTATCCTGATTATATTGACATAACCATAGAACATCTACAGGTGAAATAGAGTTAAAAAAGCCAATGAGACTTCCAGTAAGCGGCTCCGCGTTTATACCTTGCATAATTCAAAAAAAGCAGTAACAGCTGATTAAACAAATGCTGTTACTGCTTTTTCCATCGGTCAGGAAGTAAGTCTCTATATTTCTCCAGTGGGGTATTCGGTTGCCATTCAATGGTCTTTTCTATGACATCGCTAATGTATTCAAACAGATTGATGCCATTCAACTTGCATGAAATAGCTATAGAATATAGGATAGCTCCCCGTCTTGCTCCTTCGTGCGAGCCAAAGAACATAGAGTTTCTTCTTGATAGTGATATGTACCTCTGGATTCTCTCAATGTAGTTGTTATCGAGAGCCGTATCACCTCTTTTGAAGATGTCACAAATGGCATTATATTCATTAAGGGCATAGCCGACCGCCTGCGCCAGGGTAGACTTGGGCAGCAAATCCTTCCTGGAAGATATTTCCTCCAGTTTCTCCAATAAATCCTGTAAAATGTCCGGTGCATATGACTGCCGATAGGCTAGATGGTCTTCAACGGTCCATCCATTTACCCCAACCTTATGTTTTTTGTCTTCTCGATAAAATCTGTTGATGATATCTACGACTTTCTGAGCATCCTTGTCCTCCTTGCCGCAGTCGATGAAGTCTCTCTTGACATGCTGTAGGCAGGCGATTCTCATAATGTCAGGATAAGCATCCGACTCCAGTTTCCGGTAAGGAGCATATGCATCACTATGTATGGTACCTTTATAATCTGAGAATACGTTAAGTATGACCTGCTCAGAGCGTGAACCATCCTCATATACGAAGAAGACAAGTCCCAGTTTAGGCGCACTTACAGCCCAGAGGTAGCCTTTCTTCGAACCCTTGTCCGTAGGCTTTGTCTTGGCTAACAGCACTTTATGATATGTCTCGTCTGCCGAGACATAATCCTGCTGCAACACTACTTGGCAGATAGCCTTATAGAAGTTTTCCAGTACATCGGCACTTCTGGCAATCAGCTTGTTTGCCGTAGCTTTCCTTAACGTAAACCCATTGTCGGCAAAGTATTTGGTAATTCGCTCTACCGGCATGGAATAGATGTATCGCATCTGCAGGAGACCTGCTGCAAAAGAAGGTGAATAGGAAGAATTCAACAACAGAGCCGGCGGAGTCTTCCCCGGATACATGATACTTCCATCCGTATAAGTGTTGATGTGATACACGGTCTTGATGAACTTGATGGGTTCCATGCTGTAACGTATACAGGTACGAGTCCCGAAGAGACGCAACGTCTTCAAAAGCTCTGCATCCATGACTGGATCTATCGTAACATGCACCTCTTTCATCTCGTAATGCATGTCACGCTTGGCACCGTTGTTTTTGCGTGCCTTTCTCTTTTCGGCCTGCTCTTTTTTCTTCTTGTCAAATTCCTCCTGGGTCATCGAGTCTTGTGGATTCTTCTCCTGACGTTCGGACTTCTTGCCTGAAACGAGCTTGCCGAGTGCCTTGTTCTGACGATTCGCTTTGTCTATGGCGATTCCTTTCTGGACGAGTAGTTCTTCTAATGACTTTATACGTTCAATGAGTTCGTTGACCTGTGTAGTCAACGAACTCACTGTATCATTAGCAACTCTTAGTTGCTCCTTTAGAAGTTCTATAATTTCGTCCTTTTTCATAGTGCAAAGGTACGAAAAAATATCGAGATATGCAAGTAATTTCAGATATTTATTCTTATTATCTTACTGATATACAATATGTTAAATACAGCATAGCAAAGCTATAAGTTAAGCCTCTTTCTATATTTCATGCTTTTTAGGCAAATTCCGCTCATGATGGCCGATAGTGTCCTGTACGGCATTTTGCATTGTTTGTTCTTGGGGTCAAAGAATGGCAATTCAAAGGTTCCTCGCTCCAGTCGCTTCTGGTACAGCAAGAAACCATCGCCATCCCATTTGAGCAATTTTACCTGCTGGCGGTTCTTGGAGAAGAAGATGAATACCGCACCACCAAGTGGCGGAAGTTCCATCTCGGTTCTCACTATCTGATACAAGCCATTTATGCCCATGTTCATTCGTACGTATCTCTGGCAGACATAGTACTGGGTACTCTCATTCAATCCAAACATACTGCATCCTCCTTCTCATAAAGTTTCATCAACGCCATAACAGACTTGGCACATCCTTTTTTAACGGAAACCAAAGTTCCATTTGGAAAGGTTATGTTTATGCCATAAAGGAGGTCTTCCATAGGAAGATCTATGGTAGGAGGTTCCATAGGCACGAACATCATGCCTGTACTTGATGTAGATGCTTCTGCTTTTTCTCTGCGGGCTGCCTCCTGGGCTTGGCGGATTTCCTGCTTGGCACGTAAAACTGAATATCCTTTTTCGCACATCCAGTTCATCATGGTGCGATGATTTATATGTCTTTCCTTCAAGAAAGGAGTAAGTTGAGCCTTGGGGTTTCGATTCAGATAGACTAAGAAGGAACCCCAAGCCTTCTCAAAACGTTCGTTTGCTGTCATAATTTGTTTGATTTTAAAATGATGGTGCAAAGGTACGAATAAATGAGAAGTCTACAATGGTATAAACGCGGAGCCGCTTA
>ERZ1034701.596-NODE-596-length-13643-cov-8.723948_pt1 | contig 13643 bp, 9 predicted proteins | sample MGYA00520651_ERZ1034701 | MGnify/ENA primary metagenome ERZ1034701 (study PRJEB33766, sample SAMN09781713) | gut metagenome | biome: gut microbiome | host: Homo sapiens | place: Madagascar | study: EMG produced TPA metagenomics assembly of the PRJNA485056 data set...
AGGAGCGCATCTACAAGGAGCGCAAGTTCGAGCAGAGCAAGAGTCAGGACGAGGTTGTGGCCTTTATCGCCTCGAAGCTGGAGCCTTTCAAGGACAAGCTCTTCACAGCCGTAGTCGACGGAAAAGGCAAGGTGGAGTATGCATTCCACAGAGAGATAACGCGCGAGGACATTCTGAAACTCCTTGAAATCAAAATGCAGCGCATCCTGAAATATAATAAGGACAAGGCCGACGACCTCTTGCTGAAAATCAAAGCCGAACTGGCGGAGATAGAGAACGACCTCGCCCACATGACTGATGTCACCATCAACTGGTTTGAATATCTCAAGACCAAGTATGGCAAGGCGCATCCTCGACGCACCGAGATAAGAAACTTCGACACCATCGAGGTGACCAAGGTGGTGGAGGCCAATCAGAAACTCTACATCAACCGACAGGAAGGATTCGTGGGTACAGGACTGAAGAAGGATGAGTTGGTGTGCAACTGCTCCGACCTCGACGATATCATCATCTTCTATAAGGACGGAAAGTTCAAGGTGACCAAGGTGGCCGACAAGATCTTCGTGGGAAAGAACATCCTCCATGTGCAGGTGTTCAAGAAGAACGATAAGCGAACCATCTACAACTGTGTGTATCGCGACGGCAAGCAGGGCGAATACTTCATCAAGCGATTCAACGTGACGTCGATGACACGCGACAAGATGTACGACATCACGCAGGGAACGCCCGGAAGCCGTGTCATCTATTTCACGGCCAACCCCAACGGCGAGGCTGAAATCATCAAGATAACACTGGATCCAGACCTCTCGAAGAAGCGACAGAGCATCTTTATCGAGAAAGACTTCTCGGATATTATCATCAAGGGACGTGCCGCCAAGGGCAATCTGCTCACCAGGCGAACCATCCGTCGCATTGGTCTGAAGAGTCATGGCCACAGTACCTTGGGAGGAAGAAAGGTGTGGTTCGATCCTGATGTCAACCGTATCAATTACGACGAGAACGGACGTTTCCTCGGCGAGTTTAATGACGATGAATATATCTTGGTGGTTCTCGACAATGGCGAGTTCTATATCACCAACTTCGACCCCAACAACCACTATGAGGACAATATCCTGCGACTGGAAAAGTGGGACGAGCATAAGATATGGACTGCCGTTCTCTATGATGCCGACAACGAGGGCTATCCTTACATCAAGCGATTCACCATGGACGCTGCCAAGCGCCATCAGAACTTCCTTGGCGAGAATGTCAACAGCAAGCTGATTCTCCTTACCGATACAGTTTATCCTCGTATCAAGGTGACTTATGGAGGTGTGGATGCTGTGCGTCCTGCCGAGGAAATCGACGCCGAGCAGTTTATCGCACAGAAGAGTTTCAAGGCTAAGGGAAAACGACTCTCTACCTGGAACATCGGTTCTATAGAGGAAATAGAGCCGACCCGTTTCCCAGAGCCTGCAGATACAGCCGATGCTGCCGACGCAGCCGAGGGCGATGAGACGACAGCCGATGGCGATGCTGCCGACGGCAAAGTGTCGTCCAGGACAAAGGCAAAATCATCCGACGAGAACCTCGACCCTGATGCCGGCAAGAGCCAGCAACAGATTATCGATGAGCTGACAGGACAGACAAGCCTCTTCGACGATAAGAACTTTACTGCGGAAGACGAAAAAGACCGCGACTGGCTGAAGGATCAATAGGGGAGTTGCTTCAGGAGTTCCAGAAGAAACTTCCTTCCCCATAAAGAAAGCCGCCACAGAAGCTTAAAGCTATCTGTGGCGGCTTAAATGAAAAGATTTACCCAGTATTATTACTCAATAGTAATCAAAACTCTGCGGCATTCCTCCTTTGGACAGCCGTTGCTGTCGCCAATGGCCTTCTCCAACTTGATGTCGAAGTCCTTGATGCCTTGTTTCTTCAGGAAGTTGACAACATTGTTCAGACGACCCTCGCTGAGTTTGTAGTTCTTTGAAGAAACTCCGTCCGACGAAGCCTCACCGATGATGGTAAGCTTGTAGTCGCCCTGTTCCTTCAGGGTGTTGATAAACTTCTTCAAGCGAAGTCTTTCCTGAGTCGTGATGTTGGTCTTGTCTACGGTGAAGAATACCTCGTAAGACTTCACCTTCTTCGACTTCTCGCAGTCGTCGAGCAATGACTGCAACTCGGCATTGTCCTTGCGGCAAGCCTTCAGACTCTCAGACAATCCGTCGTATGCACGCTGCTTTTCAGCCAATTGCTTTTCGTAGGCTTCCTTCATTTCGGCCTGATCTCTCAGAGCCTTGTAGTAGCGGGCCTTGTTGCTTGGCATCACCTTGCTGACGAAGTTGAAGCGAAGAACCACTCCTGCACTGTACATTCCCTTAGGAGTCAAGTCCTTGTTGAGAGGCAGATAATTGTATCTGCCGAATACGCCTGCTGTCCAGCGAGAGGAAAGGTCGTATTCCAACGACAGGGTTGTCGGGATATACATCGCATCTACATGGTCGTTGAAGGCATGGCTCTTCATGTAGTCGTGGGTGTAGACATTGTAGTAGCCTTCACCCTTGGCAACAGCCATCTCTCGGTAAGAGAAGGTGGTGGAGTTGCGGCTCCAACCGCGCAGATAACCGACACCGACTCCTAACCAAAGATTGAGCTGCTGGGCCTTGCGGTTGTGCCAGAACTCCATGATGTTGAAGTCTACATTCAGGTCTGCCATGGCGTACTGCATGGTATAGCGGTTCTGGAATCTGTCCATCTTGGTCTCCAAGGTCGTAGGATAGGTCTTTCCTGTAGAAGGATCTTTTATCTCATAATCCTTGTTCGTTGTGGTAGAGAGCATGCCCTTGTCTGTTGACCTGAGCATGTCGTACTCTAAGTTCAAACCCAGTCTTACCCAGGGCTTGATATTGTATTTCACTCCGACACCTCCGAAGGGCATGATGTGCTTTCTTTTAGCTATATCGTCCATACCCCTCATGCCATGATACAGAGTTCCTCCTCCCTGGATGTAAACCGACCAAGTGTGAGTACGCACCGTATCATTGTAGGTTTGTGCTTGGAGTGTGGCAGCCGTCGCTAAGACGGCGACTGCCAAGGTTAAACGTTTTATTCTCATAATTGTAACTGCTTTGAATTTGTAATGCGGTAGCATATCGGCATGAGATATTCATGCTCTTTCTGCAGATTCTTACTTATTCGGGATACTCGAAAGATGGAGTTCCTGTTGCATCAGCATCATTTTGCAAGTAAAAGTTGCACTTCAAAACCGACATGATGACTCCATCTTTATAGGTAGTCAAGTTAAGCAATATGTTGCTGACTCCTCCATAGGGGAGGCTATTCTTTCCTTTGGCATCCACGTAAAGGATGTGTAAGATGTTCTTAACGGTTGAAGTAATATTATAATTCATCTGCTCTGGCACTTTGGCTATTCTGATAACCTTCTTGCCGTTGGCGAGTTGCATGGGCTGGAGTGTACCTGCCACAACTTCTGTTGTTGAAACAACTTGCTCGGTATTTACCTTGATTAAGTTGTTGTTCTGTACCGTGCCTGTATAAGCTGAATAGTAGGCGTAGCACAGGATAGTAGGCTTCTGTACCTCAAGCATGTCTGAGATGATTTTCTTCAGAGTTGGGTCTGCTGATACTGCTGCCCACATCGCTGGTTCCATGTATACAGAGGTTTTGTCGGCTGGATCCTGATAGATGCCGTTGTCGGCAGCCATCTTTTCCAACTGCTTGAGCATGGCTTGTGAGTTGGCGTCCTGCTTGTCCTTCAGCTCTTTAATGGCTGTAGTAAGGGCATTCTGCAACTTGGTGTTAGATTTTACTACCTTGCTAACTCCTTTAGCGATAGCAGTGTTGAGAGCTGCGGTCTGTGCGGTGATAGCATCAACCACTCCTGCGATGACAAGGTTCATGTCGGTTGTCTGCTGTGTGATGGCACTCTTTATGCCGTTCTCCAAGCCTGTGATAGAGCCCTTAATCTCGCCTCCCTGTGTGGTGATGGCTGTTCCGATAATGCCGCCCTGTTGGTTTACTGCTGCCACAATAACGTCACCGTTCTGACCGATGGCTGTAACGATCTTGCCGCCCTGCTGCTCTATCATCTCCTTCAGAGCAATGAGCTGGTTCTTCATGCCGTTTTCCATGTTGACGATGGCTGTTGTGTTGTCACTCAACTTAACGGTGAGTTGTCCTGTCATGTCATCGATGCTACCCTTTACTGCTGTGTAACCCGTGGTGATGTTGGTGTTCACATTATCGATGGCGGTCTTCAGGTTGCTGAGTTCTGTCTTGATTTCGCCAAGTGAAGTGTTGTTGCTACCAAGTTTGTTCTCCACTGCTGTGAGACGGAGGTCGAGCGTGGTATTAATCTTGTCGTTGACTACCTCAATCTTTGCCAGTCCTGCACCAACGGTGGTGTTGATGGCGTCAATCTTGCTGCCCAGAGTAAGAGTTTGGCTCTTCAACTCTGCTGTGAGGTCGAGGATGCTACTCTTGAGCTGTGCTGCGATGAGTGAGCCGTTGGCGTCGATGGTGAGGCGGAGCAGTTTGCTCTGTGCTTCGAACGTATCGCTCATTTTACCAATAGCAGTCACGATCTTTTTGCCATGATTGTCAATCTTGGTATTCAGCTTGGTGAAACCATTAACAAGCGTAGTGTTGATCTGAGCAAGACCTGCCTGAGTGGTTTCTTCAAGAAGCTTAATGGCACCTGTATTCTCGTTAATTTCTACCTTGATGTCTGCGAGACCAGTCTGTACTGCTAAGGTGAGTGCATTGAGACGTTTAGCCAGACTATTTGATTGGTCGTTGATTGCTTGGATGATGGCATCAGCCTTAGCTACGATGGTAGCATTGAGGAGCTTGCCAGTGGTGTCAATCTGCAGGCGCAGAACCTCTCCATTTTTGTTCATAGCGGTCACAATCTTATCGCCATTTTCGTTCATTGTGGTCTTGATAGCTGTGAAGCCATCGATCAATGTAGCATCTATCTTCAGCAAGCTGGTATTGAGATTTCCTAAGCTACCCTGAGTATTGTCATCGAGGAGTTTGATGGCACCTGTATTCTTGTCAATTTCCACCTTGATGTTTGCCAAACCTGTCTCTATAGCTGTTGTCAGTGCATTGAAACGAGACTCCATGCTTGCTGTCTGGTCGTTGATAGCCTTGATGATAGCATCAGCCTTTGCGATTAAGGTAGCATTGAGGAGCTTGCCTGTGGTGTCGATCTGTAGGCGTAGAACTTCAGCATTTTCGTTCAATGCGGTCACGATCTTGTTGCCATTTTCATCTATTGTGGTCTTGATAGCTGTAAAGCCATTGAAGATTGTCGTGTTGATGGTGTTGAGACCAGCTTTCAGGCTCTCGCCCTGTGCTGTGATGGCACCAGTGTTGTTGTTGATCTCTACCTTGATGTCGGCAAATCCGCCCTTCACGGCAGCTGTCAAGGCTGCTATGCGCTCTGCCATGGTGTTGCCCTGGTTGTTGATAACGTCTACAAGAGCATTGCCAGAAGCCAAGATTTGTGCTGAGATAAGCTTACCTGTGGCATCTATCTGCAGGCGTAGAAGCTCGCCATTCTGGTTCATGGCGTATACGATGGCTTCGCCCTGTGCGGTTACCTGACCTGTGAGTGTGGTCAATTGTGCGGTTAAGGCTTCGAAACCATTAAATAAAGATGTGTTGATGTCTTTAAGACCATTCTTTGTATTCTCACTCAATACTGTGATGGCACCCGTGTTGGCATCTACTGCCAACTTAATGTCTGCCATGCCGTCTCTCAACAATGTGTTGAGGGCATCAAAGCGCTCTTTCAGCGTCTTGTTCAAGTTATTGACTGCATCTACCAGTGCCGAGTAGTCATTGATAAATGTGTTTCCACCATAATCGACAGTAGGTTCAGTTACGTCCGTACATGCCGACAAGCTCAAGGCTGCTATGAGCAACATAGGATAAAACTTCTTTTTCATAATTAATTTAGGTTTTAAGCTCCACTTTTCCTTATACACCTTTTAAATATATTTACTTTCATATATCTTATTACAATATAAATATAAAAAAGGGAAGCAGTTAATAAAATAGGTTATTACTTTCGACTGCAAAAATAAGTAAAAACTAATCAATGGGAGTGAACCTCAGTTTTTTGTTGTGAACCTCAGTTTTTTAACGTGAACGTGCGGTGGATTCAGTATTTTTTAACTAAATCCACCGCACGTTCACGTTGATTTTATTCCTTTCAAGCAGTTTTTGTACCTATATTGTGCTTTTATATCATTTTCCCCTCCATACGGATAAGGTTGTTGAATATCCCTATTTGCGGAAGTTGAGTAAAGCGAAAGTCGAGTAAAAAAAGGTAAAAAGTTCAGCTCACATACTTCTCTATCAGGTCGTAGTCGAAGTCTTTGAGTCGCTTTCTGGCATTGGTGAGTCCCCATCTGTTCTTGAAACCGCACAGCTCGGCAGCGGCTTCCTGTCCTATGTTGGCAGAAGAGTCGGACGCCATCAGCCTTTCGTAATGACGGATGCGGAAAGCGTTGACCAGTCTGTAGAATCCCACTTGTGTGATGAAGGTGCCTGCCAGAGTGTGGTTCATCGAACTGACATCGCGCACCACTTCTATTCGCTTCAGGCTGGGTTCCAGATATCTGCGGCTTACGATGGTCAGCACCTCGTTTTTTACCGACTCCCAGTTTTCCTGTTCCATCTGCAGTCGTAGTTTCTCCTTATTATATGTGATGAGTTTTGGCTCATCGGATGTGTCGTCTATAGGGGCTTCTTCTAATACTTGACCATCTGCCGTCTGTACGATTTTCTCAAATAATTCTTTCTCCTGCAAGATTTGCTCCATGTTTTCGTTTTCTATGAAGTCCATATTGTTTTTATTTTGCTCAGAGTGAATCGTTTTGTTGGGGTGCAGAATGCGGCAGAGGAACTGAACCTGCCATGCTGCCATAAATAGGTCAATATATGCTTTGACCATTTGGTTGTCAAGAATAAACAGGACCCACATTATGAGAAGCCCTAAGGCTGGCAAGTGCAATATCTTCTTGGCAAAGGAGAAGGGGAAGTCGGATTCGTTGGAGTAGTTCTGTGTGTGGTAACTATCTACTTTCTTAATAAGCCATTTACACTCCTTGAAGAGATGGATGGAAAGTAGGATGCTGACACCTCCCATGGCAATCTCCCATGTTAACTTGTAGGGGATGAGTAGATTGTTCTGATGGAAAAAGACGATAAATAAAAGCCCACCCAGCAATAGGAACGGGGTGACGAAATAGGTCACTGCCGACCATTGACGCCAAGGTTTATCCGTTTGGAAATAGCGATGGTAGAGTATGGTGAAGCATACGGGATAGTAGAGTATACCGAAGCTACGGGCAAATAGCCAGGTTCCTGGGTCGCCAGGACACAATACGTAAGGCAACTGCAAAGCCGTTGCTGTGTAAAAGAATGTCATCTGTCGGCGAGCAGGGTAGAAGAAGTCTCCCCCCCCTATCGAACGGATGACACATGTGAAACCATCTGACAACGCCACATATCACGCCAGACAATATATAGGTATAGCATGCTAATGAGTAGAAGTTTTCTGGTTGAGTAAAAATAGTAGGAATATTCATCTGTGATATCATCTTTTTTAGTTAGTAATTCTGGCTTCGCAAGTTGGGAAGTAATTGTAACTGAACTTGCTAAAGTTCTTTGAGGTATAGATTCGCACCATTATCTCAGTTTGCAAAAATAGTAATAAAATTGCGAAAAAGCAAGCAACTTCCAAGTTTTTTGTCTTTTTCTTCTTCTAATTGAAATATAAGTTGTATCTTTGCACTCGCAAATGCGCTTGTGGCGAAATTGGTAGACGCGCTAGACTTAGGATCTAGTGGTTCAGGCCGTGTAGGTTCGAGTCCTATCAGGCGCACATGATAAAATCCTGACTGCTTGCTAAGTAGTTAGGATTTTTATTTTAATATTTTTGGCAACGTTTTGGCAACGTATTTCGATGCTAATCTATAGAGGTTGCCAAAAGCAAGGTGTCATTTCACATACTTTCACACGATTTCTTGCGATTACACACACCACTTTAGTTTATCCCCATTCATAGAGGCTTTCGCCCAAAACTGAAAGAATCACAAAGAAAATACATTTTCCTACTGAATATATGCCCTATTTTCAAAGAAAAATGCTATCTTTGTAGCTGTTTTGATATAAATGTGTCCTAAGACAATGCCTTACTTTTTAAGTAGGCTCATTTAGGAATAATAAAGAAGGAGACAATGAAAAAATATATAGAGATATTCAACAAGCTTTGGGAACACTCAGAGAATGAGGTTGTCGAATTTAAGAAAGCAGAGACCAACTTTGATATCGATGAGTTGGGCAAATACTTCTCCGCTCTTAGCAATGAAGCAAACTTACGTGACCATGAGTTTGCTTGGATTGTATTTGGCGTTTGGGACAAAAAACATCAGATTATCGGTACATCCTTCAAGGATGGCGAAGTTGCTCTCAATCGTCTGAAGCAAGACATGTCCCAGCATACAACAGACAATCTTATCTTCCGAGATATTGTACCAATTGAAGTCGAAGGAAAACGTATCCTTCTATTCCAAGTACCTGCATCGCCACGCAACATCGTGATGCATTGGAAAGGTGTGGCATACGGTCGTGATGGTGAAAGTTTGAAGCCTCTGAATCAAGCCAAGCAAGATGCCATTCGCCGTCAGTCACCTCTTCCAGATTGGACTGCTCAACTCGTACCCAATGCAACCATCAATGATTTGGACGAACTGGCATTAGCGACAGCAAGAGTCATGTTCAAGAAAGTACATTCATCCAACATCCCTGGAGATGAAGTGGACGCTTGGAGCAAGGAAGAATTTCTCTCAAACAGCATGATGATGAGGGATGGGCAACTGACTCGCGCAGCTATCCTACTATTGGGCAAGCCATTATCAATCCAAAAGATATATCCCGCAGTAGCACAAATCACATGGACTTGGCAAGACGAAGAGGGCATTGTACAAGATTACGAACACTTTACGATTCCATTCATCTTGACCGTGGATAAGGTATTGAGTAAAATACGCAACAAAACCATGCGAGAATTGCCTGGTGGAACTTTGTTTCCTGACACGATGAAGCAATATGACGAATACACCATTCGTGAGGCCTTACATAACGCCATCGCACATCAGGATTACACCTTACAGCAGCGAATTGTTTTTGTAGAAGGTCCTAGTACCTTATATTATGGCAATGGTGGCAGTTTCATTCCAGGAACAATAGAAAATGCCCTGGAGCACAAAGGTCCACAACTCCATTATCGCAATGAGTGCCTTTGCCGTGGAATGGTCAATTTCAATATGATTGATACTGTGGGACGTGGCATCAAGAAGATTTATACAGAACAACGTAATCGTTTCTTCCCTATGCCAGATTATGAAATAGACAATGAGCATCGTACTGTTGGGGTAACCATCTATGGCAAAATGATCGATGAGAAATATACCAATCTCTTAAAAGCAAATAACTCTTTGTCACTGAAAGAGTGCCTTTGGTTAGACGCAGTACAGAAGCATCATCCTATTACCAAGGAAGCTGCTAAACATCTTCATGAAAAGGGTTTGATAGAAGGCCGTGCACCACACTATACTATATCGCTAAAAGTTGCCAAAATGACTAAGCAGATAGGACACTATACAAAAGAAAATGGTCTTGCAGAAAATAGTATCCAAAAGTTATTGTTGCAATTGGCTCATAATGCAGGAAGTATGGGATTCAAACGTCAAGACGTTTATGAGGGACTACAACATGTTTTTCCATCAAGTTTAACTCAGGACGAGAAACTGAGAAAAATAGGAAATCTTCTTCGAAAAATAGCGAAAGAAGGATTTATTACAAAAACTATTAGTGGAAAACAATGGATTATTACAGAAAAAGGTGAACAAGAATTGAATTATTAATTTGTTACATAATTGCGATTGTCAAGTCATAATATGGGCATATTCGGTCGTTTTAAGTCGTTTTAAGTCGTTTTAAGTCGTTTTAAGTCGTTATTTGGCTATTTATTTGAGGTCGTTCTCGGCTATTTGAGGTCGTCACTTGGGCATAGCTCATGTAACTGAGCGACTCGAAACAGCCCTTAAACAGAGCAAAAGCCCTTTAAAACAGTGCTTGGCGCATGTAACTGGCATGTAACTGAATAAAAAAACTCGTATGGATACTAGTATTCATATATGGTCATCTCTCTGACGGCATCTTTCATCATATAGAGCGTGAAAACACGCTCAACGGCAACCGTGACCAGGATTTCGGGCAACCAACTCTCACCCCGACCAAATTCCATCTGCTATGCAATGGCAGATCGTGAAACGAGTAGCCGAGCTTGATGCCATCTTTGCTCATCTCTATGGTCTCAAAACAGAAGATCTCCGTTACATCTTATACCCTAAAGATGTCTGTAGCAAAGGCTGCCTCAACGAGACCTTCCGTGTGCTGAAAGACAACGAGATACGCTAGTACGGAAAACACCGCACCAAGCGCCTCGTCCTCGAAGTCTGGAATAAATTTGGATACAATAATTAAAAAATACAAGAAAGGATTTATCCTCAAATCCGCAACTAATATGGGCAAGGGCGATTTCTGCCGAAGATAGTCTATGCAGCCATACATGAGTAGTATAATTTGTGTTTTCTGCTGACTTTTTGCACAAAATCCCCTTACCCCACAATGCGACTTGAGGCAATACGCAAGATTTTCGTATTTTTTCAAATTATCCGAAGTCAGTTTTGAAGACACGGGCATAAGCTTCGTTGTCTGTGTATATATTCAATATGTTCTGTCGAGCCATCCTAATCCATTTTGCAGGTACGGATACATACTTGAAGACAAAGGTTTTGATACGAGAGGAACGTTTTAGCCCAAACTTCTTCACATCCATCTTTAGAATGATGGCTTTGTAGAAGTTTCTGATGATGGCAGTCATTAACAGAAACACGGTGTTTTGAGCCATGAAGGATTTTGGCAATCTGTTCCAACCGAATCCATTATTCATGTCATCGAAGATTCGTTCCTTGCCCCCACGCAAGTTGCAGAACTCTACGATGTCACGTACACTGGACTCATAGTCATTGGTGAGGATACATCTATATGTGTATTTTCCCTCCCAAATGTCAAGCGGACCATCCTCACGTCTTTGTCTCTGAATGACAAGTCTATATGGCTTTCCCTTCCATTTCTCGACAAGAATGGAGTTCAGTTCGAACTCAATGCCATTGATTTCTTCTTTCTTCCATCCCGACAAGGCAAACATTGAGTCATATAAGGATGCGCATCTGTTTGCACGAATGTAGAATAGCTTGCAGTGTGACTCAACCATGCTGACAATCTCTTCCGAGCATGAGTCACAATCCATGCGAGCACGATATATATATGGACACCTGCATATTCCAAGCGATTGAAAATTCTCTCCAAGGTAGCCTTTTGGTAGAAACGGACATTCGTGTTTCCATCACGGTTCTCGATACCAACGATGTTGTCGCCGATAACGGCTACTCCTGGTCCATAGCCAAGAAACTTCTTGTAAGTGGGCTTGGCATCGAACTTCTCTGCCTCAATGTATTGATGGTCGAAGTCAATGTCGTATTCCTTGCCTGCCTCCAACTGACCAGTCTTCAAAAGAGCATTAATGAGCAACTTGTTCATGTTGTCGGCGATATTGAAATCATACGACTTCCCCGAATCGGAAATATATGTGGTGTTCTTGTAAGTGAGTTCCTCTATCGCACGGAGTATCGTGTCAGCGCTACATGTGCGAAGCCTTGGATGCAATGAGAGATGTTTCATCAGATGAGTCGATACATCCTCTATGCATGTGCCTCCACAGAAGTAAACACACATCAAAGAACGGAAAATCTCACTATACTGATAGCCATAGAACTTGCAAAGCAACCCCAAGGTTGAGTCTATCGTTTGGGACAAAAGAGCATCAAATTGCTCCATAATTGAAAATATTCCTCCAAAAGGAGTGAGTTTATCAGATTTTATTTGTATTTTTGCCATGTCTATCGTTGGATTTGCTTGTTTTCTTTCGCGACACTAAGATAAGTGAATTCTTCGACATGGCAAAATCCTGGGCAACTTTTTGTTGCTCAGGTACTTAAAAAGTTTAATTTATAATAGTGTTGCGGAATTCAAGCAAAAAGACCTATGAAGAAAAATTTACACAGAATCATCATGTCATCATTGCTGATGGTGGTGGCAATAGTTGCTGCAAGCGCACAGTGCTACATTGTCGGCAGCGACGGCCAGTGGCACCCCAACACTGCTGCGGCAGAGCTAACAGAGACCGCTACAACAGGAGTGTATGAAGGTGAAGTCACCTTCGCTGATGATGAACAGTATTTCGTCGTCACCCAAAAACTGGCAACTGCCCCTGACGATTGGACAGAGTTTAACAAAAACCGCATAGGACCTTCAGTATCAGACGCCATGCTCCTGTTTGATGAGCCTATGGCCATGGTCAAGGGTAAGGACGGGTCTTTCAAAGTGCCAGTCGCCGGTTTAACCTATCGTTTGCGCGTCGACTTCAACACCATGACCATAAACCTCCACAGCGACACCTATGTACCCAAATATCCTAACCATGCCTACCTCATCGGTACCAACGGTAGCAATGCTGCCAACCAGGGCGCAAAGCTTACTTGGAACGACATAGAAGGCATCTACTTCGGCTATGTGACTTTCTGTGGCAACAAGTTTACCATCTCTACCGCTCTCGCCTCTACATCTGATGGCTGGGACGAGATTAAAGACAAGCGCATCGGCGCTGTCGCACCAACTGTTGACGTGGAGACCAACCTCACCGTAGGTCTAAAGAAGGGCGAGGTGTCTGACTTCTTCATCGGAGCATCAGCAGATAACCCGCTCACCACATACGTTACATTAGACCTTGTCAACAACCGTCTGACGCTCCACGGCAACGACGAGTCATATCCCATAGGCTACCCGAAAGAGGTCTACACTATCGGCTGCGACGGCAATTGGTACAGCTACATCCCTGCAGACGTGATTCCTGCCACCGACAAGCCTGGCATCTATGAGGGCGAAATCAACTTCAAGGGCAAAGTGGGCAAAATCTATTTCAACGTGTTCAAACGTCTCGGCGCAAACCCACACTTTGTCGACGCCACACGTCTTTCTCCCTACACTGACGAAGACCCCGCCAATCTTGACTGCGATCTTCCTGCTGTCACGCAGTCTGAGATATATTATCCCTGCTCATGGCTCTTCCCTGGCGAGCCAGGCACCTACAACATAAAGGTGGACCTCACACGAGGTGATGGCGTGATACGCATCTCTGCCAAGGGCGCAACAGGCATCACCGCCCCCACAGCCGCTCCTGCCGCCAAGAACTACTACTACGACCTCAACGGACGATTCCTCGGCAACGTGGAGCCGCAGAAGGGAGTGTATGTTGTTAAAGGTAAAAAGGTAATAAAGTAAAAAAATAAAAAGGCAAAACTTCCCCTCTCCAGTTCTTCATCTAAAGTAAGTCCACCTTTACATGGTGGGATGCACTTCATTCAGAGCTGGAGAGGGATTCTTTATTATTGCTGTCCAGTAAACAAAACTGCGTTAAATTAACATTTAATCGTCTGTAAATC
>ERZ1034701.599-NODE-599-length-13569-cov-3.482241_pt1 | contig 13569 bp, 19 predicted proteins | sample MGYA00520651_ERZ1034701 | MGnify/ENA primary metagenome ERZ1034701 (study PRJEB33766, sample SAMN09781713) | gut metagenome | biome: gut microbiome | host: Homo sapiens | place: Madagascar | study: EMG produced TPA metagenomics assembly of the PRJNA485056 data set...
CACTTGCTGTGATATAGCCTTTCATTTTTCGCCTATTAACATTTTTCTAAATGTGCATTAATTCTATCACTCTATTTATGACTTACAACCAGCAATACCTGTGAGGGGAATCCTGGCTACCAAAATCGGGTATAGCCAACATCGTGATTTATATCAATGCCACTGGAGCGTGTTTCCGTAACCCGCATACCTGGTGGCATATTTATAAATGATACCTTGATCTCACCATCAACTTTTGGCGCAGAAGCTTTGTTAATCATGAAGGGATTCGGGCCTGTGGCATCGGAGGCGTTGTTTGACTGAGCCAGATCTACCGCCGGATAAGGTGTGTATCCCCGCGCCGGTATTCCCGTCCCATAAGCATCATAAGCACCCGCGCCCCACTGCGCAGAGTTAATGGCATCGACCGTGTCACCGGAACTGTCGGTAAACCACTCAATAATTGGCTTCAGCTTATCCCACATATCCTGAAACCACTTAACAACCGGTCCCCAGTTATTGATCACCATCCCCAGCGGCGACCAGGCAAAAACCTTCTTCAGAAGTTCCCAGCCAGCCTCAAAATAAGGACCAATGGTTTCCCAGAGCTTCTTAAAATAAGGTCCGACAACATCCCAGTTAGTGATAATTAATCCCGCAGCCAGAGCAATCGCCGTCGCAATCATGCCAATCGGCGTCATCGACATAATCCTGCTGACAATACTGATGGCACTGCCCACGCCCATCAATCCCAGTTTCAGAATCGCAAGACCGGCAGCAAGCCCGACGACGCCGCGAATAACCCGGGGATTTTCATCCGCAAACTTCGTGAATTTCTCCCCCAACTCCCCCAGCCACTGCGTGATATTTTTGGCGTCACCAGAAAATGCGCCGCCAATAGCTGCAAGACCGTTAGTTGCGGTCCCCGTCATTGCCTCCCACAGGTTGGACAGCGTACCAAGCTGAGCCTGAACACGTTTATTCAGGCTGGCCTGTTTATTCATCTTCTGCTGGATCTGATCGTAGCCATCCTTTCCTTTATCGATTAGTGCATTGACCACCTGAAGGGTTTCGGCATCATCACCAAATATTGCCTTAAGTACGCCTGTTCGCTTAACGTCGGTCAGTTTTCGCAGCTTTGCCAGTTGCCTGAACATGTTATCAAGACCGCCAAAACTCCCTTTGCCGTCAGTAAAATCGAGCTGTACCCCGAGTTTCTGGCGGGCCATGATTTTATTGACGTCCCTGATTTTCTTAACGCTTAATCCGGACTGGATAACTTTTCGCAGGGCGTTACCTGCCGACTCCCCGTTCATCCCCATCTGATCCATCATGACGCTGATGGGGGCAAGGCTCTGTGCAGCCTGAAGACCGTCCTTGTTCACCATCTTCAGAACAGAGCTGGTTTTAGTGAAGAAGGACAACATGTTGGTATCGTCAACGCCCAGATAAAACGCCTTCTGGATAGTGTCGAACAGCCCCATCATGTCTTCTGACGCCGTTCCGGTAGCATCCTGCATCTTTGCGGCAAACTCGGCAGCCGCTTCCGGTGTTTTTTTCAGTTGTACCGCAAGATAAGCTGTCGCTTTACCCACACCGCCAAGAATGTTTTCTGCCGGGATCCCCTGACGCACCAGCATCTGCATCATGTTCTGGAAATCAGCCGTTGTACCGGGTAGCTGATTACCCAGGCCAATAGCCAGTTTATTGATGTCCTGAAAGCTCTTTCCAACCTCGCCGTTCGCATCCATCATGGCGACTTTCAGCCCGGTGGCGGCGTTTTCCTGATCGGCATAAGATTTCAGGGAAAGCGTCAGACCCGCTGCCAGTCCGCCACCAAGCGCCAGCCCACCCTGTGACGCTTCTTCCGCCTGGCGTTTAAATCCCCGGATTTTCTTTTGCATTTTCGACAGCGCGGGAGAAAGCCTGTCGACACCGGTGATCAACGCCTTAAGCTCAAATTCCGCCATGTGTGCGTTTCTCCTGCTCTATCCTGTTTGCCTGACTGACCAGCAAGGGAATTTCACTGATCGGCATATTCAGCAATTCGAAGGGATTAATGCGCCAGTAGCTGGCGCAGTCAAAGAAGCGATCAGTGAGGTATTCAGCCGTCAGGCCTGGAGGAAAAAACCAGCCACAAGCCACGCCGCTGCATTCAGGTCTGCCGGAGACATCTGGTCGACAGAGCTTTGCGGCACTTTCGCCAGCCGCACAATGTATTTCGATACCACATGTGCCAGAAGTCTGACGGACTCATCCTGATTCATCTGGTAGGGATACCCCAGCTCGCGGACATCTTTCCCGGTGGGCTCATCAAACTCCAGTACGGAGAGTGTCTCGCCATGAGCGGTAATCGGTTTCTTTAACTCAAGCTCTTTCATTACTGGTAATCCCCTTCTTCACCGTGGAACTCAAGATCAACCGTGCCTTCTTCGGCATTATGGTTCGCTTCTCCGTGCAGCCAGGCGGACGACAATACATAGACCTGACCGTTCGCCAGCTCGGCAGTGATAGTCATCTCATCAGACGAGGTGATTTTGCTCACCGGAAAATTCTTCGGCACCTTGAAGGTCCCTTTGACATAAGGCGCACGGTGAGTTTCCTTGCGGTCCACTGAACCGTCCAGGCCGATGATGTCATCATTGACCGTCCTGTTCATGGGCACCTCAATGCCGCCGGTCAGCGATAGCTGCTGACCGTCAATTTTGAAATAACAGGTTCCCCCGATACGGGCCATTATGCAAACTCCTCTGAATACTGAAGACGGAACTGGTTAACCACGGCAAAGACACGCAACTGGTTAACATAGTCAGGCGGGAACAGCGTGTTCAGGCGGTTCGGATCGCTGGCATCACGCTCCACAACCAGGTACTGCTTAAACAGTTCGTAGTTTTCCACGATCCCCGCACGCTCAAGCTGACGGTAGGTTGCCAGCAGTTCCCCTTTGATCACCGCCGGGGTGACAATCGCCTGACCGGGACCAAAGCGGGTACCGTCACTGGCAAGCTTGTGACGCCCGTACTTACTGGTAATGACGGATTTCAGTTTGCGCAGTACATACGCGCTGGTATGCAGCGTCTCACTGTCGAGGTAACTGTTATCCGCAACCCCGTAAGCGTTTTTCCTGTACGTGGTGACATCACGCTGAATGCGCAGTACCCCGCTTTCGACATACGCCGTTGCCACGCCATGAGACAGCAGGGTCTGTTGTTCGGTCATCGTGAACCGTTTCCCCTTCGGCGCAGGCAGCATACCCACCAGCTCACCGGTCTGCGTGGGACGTGCCGGATCGTTGCGGATAAACACCGCTGCGCGGGCGGTACGGCTTGCCGCCAGCTCGTCGGCAGGCGTCTGGGTCTCTTTTTCGTACCCCGCCAGGGTGATGTGCTGCTGGTTAAACTGGTCACCTGCGTTCACCAGTTCTGACAGTGTGCCGGTCTTTGCCGTATACACATGACCATACAGCTGACGCGCATAGCTCCAGCGACCGCTGGTATCGTTCATCTCGGTCACCAGCGTGTTAACGGAGGCCGTGTCGTTGAACGGCAGACCGATATAATCAAACGGCTCATCCGCCATTGCAGCCACCGCGCCGGTGAGAACTGGAGCGCCCGTTCCGGCGGTACCCGTCGCCACGGCAATCTGTACGCCCGCTGGCAGCACTTCGCCCCCACCAAACCCGTAGTAATTGAGGCTGACAGGAATTTCATTCCCGCAAAGCCCCTTATGACGCGCGGTCAATGTGACCACGCCTGCCGAAGATGAGGCCGTAAACGGCAGGGCCGGAACGGCATTGATGGCATCCTGGATACTGCTGGCAATCGTCGTGACGTTATCGCCGTTAGTCACCGGTGCCTGCACGCGGGTACGTCCCACATAAACATTCACCGTGCCGGTTTCGGTTGCCGCCCCGGTCACCGTCAGCGTAACTGTTGCCGCCGCGCCCGTGGATTCAGGAACGGCAATCACATACAGTTCGCCAAACGGGTCAGTCTGGCGATAAGCCTCGACCATACGCGCCAGCTGACTTCCCGCACCACAAATCTGGCGTGCATAGTCTGCCGACGGCATCAGCACCAGACTGTTGGCAACAATCTCTGCACCGTTATTGGCATGACCAATCAGCAGCGATGCTCCGCTGTCCTGTGCAGTATTCGCCGCCTGGTTATCCATTTCCGCATAAAACAGCGGAACCAGCGTATTCGACGGAATGGTGTTAAAGCTTATCGTCATCGGTGTTCACCTTTTTATTCACGCGCCGGATATCACCCGCTGCTTCACGGCGCAGCCAGTAGTTGTTCTCGTCAACATTTCGCCCTTCGGCGGGCAAAAGGTCGCCGCGGGCAGGGTCAGGCACTGACCGCCCTTTAACAGGTTTCACAAACATGATGATCCTCAGGAAGGAAGGGTTATTTCGGTGTGATGTTCGATATCGCCGTCAGGCCCGTTACCGGGATCGAGATAATCAACATCAATCGCCAGCGTTCGCAGTTCATCCAGACTGTTCAGGTCATCCTGCTGGCGGGTATCGTCTTCGGTCAGCTCGCTGATGACCGAAAAATCGAACTGATAAATCAGCTCATGACGATTCAGATCCAGCAGCGTGCCGCCGTCATAGGTAATCGGGTTACCGCACGCTTCCGGGTTCCAGCCCAGCAGGGCCTTAAAGAGCATCTGCCGGACATCGTCCACCACATCATACGAAGCAAACTGACCGCGCTCATCACGCCCGTTACTCAGTATGACAACCACGGAGAAACCCTCTTTCAGCTCCTGCCAGTAGTCGGTCTGGCTTTTATTTTCTCCCGGAGAATCATCACCCGGTACCACATACGCCGCCGGGAGTCTCAGCTTTCCGACCTCCGGCAGATTTTTGAACTGGGCCGCGCCTGCAACCCGGTTTTCAAAATACGGACAGCGGGCACGCAGTGCAGCAATAACAGGCGTCAGTTTCATCTGTGTCGTCGCTCCGGCTTCAGTGATTTACGCAATTCCCGCACCAGAAAATAGCGTGTCCAGCTGCGGTTCTTTTCAAGCGTTTCCACCATGAAGTTATTACGTGGAGCCAGTCGCCAGCCGCTGCCACCGGATGCACCACGATGATGGCTGCGACGACGCTTTGCTCCTCCCCGGACACCAAAAAACAGAAACGCCGGATAGAAGTCACCAGAGATCATCCGGTTCCCCTTCCCGTTGCGCTGGTTAGGGGCAATGCGTGTCATAAAACCGGCTCGCTTTTTACTGGCTCTCGGCACCATGTAACCAATCGAACGAGCCAGGCGTCCGGTCTGATAACCGGGGTTTTCACCCGGTGCCGACCGCGCACGGCGCATCACCAGCCGACGGGCATCACGCATATGACGCTGCCCAATCGTGACAAACGCCCGCCGGACACGGGCACGGTTAAAGCGCATCTCCGCGGGCTGCTGAACATCAACGTGAAAAAAGGGAGTCGCCATTGCTGCCTCCGTGACTCTGCGTAAATTCGCCCAGTTCCGTACACTCCAGCAGCAGAAAGCGCCGCGCCCCGTTCAGATCGCGCTGACGTTTCACCCGGTACACACTGTCACCGCAGACCACCTCATAATCAGCGGTGATCCCCCGGCGGTAGCGAATGGTGATGTAATGGGTGATGGCGTCCCCGGTCTGCGCGGTTTCCTGCCAGGTGGTGGCACTGGTCTGGATAACCTTCGCCCATGTCCGGAACGTAACCGGGTATTGAGGCTCCACGCCAAAGTTATCCGCGGGCATATCCACCCGCTGGCGGATCAGGACGCGTTTATTCAGTTCACCGGGGTCCGGCAGAATGTAGGTTGCGCTGGTCTGCGCCTGACGAATTTTCATTGCGGAAAGTACCTGTACGGGCCGACAAGCCAGCCAAAACTCTGCGGCATGTCGAGTTTCTCCACTTCCGTAACCGACGAGCGGTTTTCGTAAAAATGGCTGATAAGCATCAGCATCCCCAGACGAATATCATCCGGCAGGTGCAGCCCGTCCGGATCGCTGTCCGGAATGGTTTCATCCGGTGCATAGAGCTTCCGGTTCAGATACGTTTCCGTCCGCTTTTGTGCCGCACATGCCAGCAGTTGCAGATGGCGGTCATCAGTATCGAAATCCTCATCCAGCCGGAGTTGGGCTTTAATCTCTTCCATTGTCAGAAGCATACTCAGCCCTCTTTACTGGTCGTGGCTTTTTTCTCTTTTGCCGCTTTACTGCTTTTTGCACTGATTCCGCGCTCTGCTAACCCGGCCTGAAGTGCAATCTCCTGCACCCGGGCAGGAAGCGCCCCGTCGTCATACTCACCGGCCCGAATGACCTCAACACGCATACCGTCCGGTGACCATTTCAGATCTTGTTTCAGGATCATGATTCTTCACCCGTCAGAACAGGGGGCGCGGTTCCGCGCCACTGAGTGATTACGCCGCTGCAATCTTCAGCAGTTTGATGGCCTGCGAATCGACCAGCATCCCGCCGGTGCGCTTGGTGGTATAAAAACCGACAAACGGTTTATTGGTGTACGGGTCACGCAGAATGCGGGTGCCGATACGGTCAACGATGGTGTAACCCCGTTTGAAGTTACCAAATGCAATGGCTTTCGCATCAGCGGCGATATCCGGCATCTGTTCGTTTTCAGCGATACCGTAACCCGCCAGAGAGGACGGTTGCCCCAGCTCCAGCCCCGGACGCCACAGATAGTTACCCTCGGTGTCTTTCAGCAAACGGATGGCAAACAGGCTGTTGTTGTTCATCATGAACTTCGCGCCAGTGCGGTGTGCCTTTCGCAGCGTGTAAATCAGTTTGATAATGGCGTCTGCGGTCACCCCCGTCGCTTCGCCGGATACAATATGCTGAAGTTTGCCGAACGCCCGGACCTTATCGGTTTCATCCGTGGATTCATACGCCAGGAACCCTTTCGGCTTCTTGGTGCCATCGCCGGAGGTAAAGGCAATTTCTTCCTGTTCGGCAAATTCGGTTGCCAGCTCGCTGTTGATCCAGGCCTCCACGTTGAAGAAGGCATCGTCCAGCATTTTCTGGGTAGCCTGCGGGTTGCCGTAGATTTCCCCCATGAGAGGTTCAATCAGCTCCAGTCTGGAGGTGGCAGTCTGGGATCGCGTATCCGTTTCCCCCACCCATCCGGAAGCCGTACCGCCCAGATTCACCAGTTTTTTGTAGTCGGAACCGCCAACGGTGATCACCGTGGCTTCCTGACGCATCACCACTTCATCTTTCAGCAGGTTAAGAATGTTGCGATCCAGTTCTTCCGGCACGGCGTAGCCACCGTCTTCATCGGTACCCACCTGCAATGCCTTACGCTCCAGATCGCGCAGACCGTCTTCACGGCCTTTACGCAGGAAGCCCACAAACGCCTCTTTATGCTCGGTGGCCAGTTTATTTTGCGCTCCACCTGCCGGACGTTTCAGCTCAAGCAGCTCTTTTTCAAGGTCGCTTTTGAGATTTTCCAGCTCGCTGAGTTTCCCGTTCAGGGTTTCCACCTGCCCGGCAAGTTTGCCTTTTTCCTGCTCAATCGCATCCACGCGCTTGTCGTTCTTTGCCTTGAAGTCGTCAAACTTCTGCTGCAGCTCCTGCGCGACCTGTTCGACATCTTTAATATCAACCGCCATCGTATTTCTCCTGATTAGAAGTTCAGATTTTTCAGTGCATTCAGTGCAGAGCCCACATCCTCAGCGTCGCGCAGGGACAGTGCGCCATAGCCCCCGGCCATGAATGCTTTGGCCTGGGTACGGGAGAGTCCGACATCACGCAGGACTCTTTCGATTTTTTTCTGTTCGGGGATTTCCCCGCGGGCCAGTGCGTTCTTGACGTCGCTGATCCGCGCCTCGTCGTTAGACGGGAACGTCACCAGACTGACTTCCCAGAGGTCGATTTCTTTCAGCAGAAAGGCTTCTTTGCTCCGGTCGTATTCCCAGTCTTTCAAGACGTACCCAATAGAAAGGCCGGTTAACGAACCGGCCTTCATGTGTGCATGTGCGCGTTTTGCCAGGGGATCATCATCAATGAGCAACCGCCCCCTGACGTAAAGCCCGACATCGTCTTCCTTCATTTCGGTGTAAACACCGATGGGCTCATCCATGCGGTGCTGCCAGAGCAGCGCAGGTAACGCTTTTCTGTCACTCCACGCCCGCAGGGAAGCAGCAAATGCCCCGGACATCACCACATCATCGTGACTGTCCTTTACACCAAAGACGGAGCCATATCCTTCAAACTCACCGGAGTCACTGACAGATTTCAGACTCAGCGGTACATCAAGACGTTGTTTCGTCTGCATTGGCGTTATCCTTCTGCTTACCGGCTTTACTGCCATCGGAGGGTTTCGTGGTCATGTTCATCGGTGTGAGATAGACATCACCACCGGGACGCGGATTCATATCTTCCAGGTCGCGGCAGTCATTGGGAGAGTAAATTCCCCAGTTGATCCCAGTGGCGTAGGCTTCAAAACGGGACTTCATATCCCCGCGCAGTAAGGCCCCGGCGTTAAATTTGGCGTAATAAACGCCCTGCTTACTTTTTCGTACCAGTCCGGTGTTGATCCGCTGCTCAATGCGGGTCAGATACGGCACCAGTGAATAGTTGATAAATCCCAGCCCCAGCTCTTCGATATTGTTGAAGGTGGCGCGATCGGTGTTCTGCACCATGTGCAACGGCACCCGGAACAGACGACAGATTTCTTCAAGCTGAAACTTGCGGGTTTCCAGGAACTGGCTGTCCTCGGCGTTCAGCGCCATCGACTTCCAGTCCAGCCCCATCTCAAGGATCATCGGGCGGTGAGCATTGCCAAGCCCGGTGTGACGCTCCTCAAAATCTTTCTTCAGGCGCTCGTAAGCCTGATCTGACAGCGTCTGCTCTGTACGCAACACACCCGACGTCACCGCACCATTGCTGAACAGTCTGGCCCCGTGCTCTTCGGTCGCTGCCGCCAGCGATATTGCCTCGCGGGCATAGGCAATGGGATTCAGCCCCACCAGTCCGTCCAGCGTCAGCGTGCGCACATGCCAGATATCCTCCTGGCTCAGTACATCCGTGGAGCCATCCGGGAATGTGACCTGATAGACCGGCTCCCAGCTACTGTTAAGCTTCGGTACCACACAGCCGGGATCGACGGGCAGCAGTTCAGCCACTTCGCCAAATGCTTTCACTTTGTAGGCGTAAAAGTTTCCCCGCAGGCACAGACAGGTGACCACCAGCTCCCAAAACTCCTGCGGCGTCATATAGCCATTGGGATGCGTGGAAATCAGCTTATGCAGACGTTCGCCGGTGGCTCTCTGTTTCAGGTTGCCGTTCAGGTGATACAGGTTGCAGGGCAACATCCCGACCGACTCTGCCAGCACCCTGACGCAGGAAAAAACCGCCGTCAGTCGCATAGCCCGCTGACTGCTGATCTGCTTTCCGGTATAGGTGTCGTAGGACAGCCCGATAGCGTCCGCCAGCTCTGCTGGCGTGGTCACCGGTGCGTCACTTTTTCGTTGAAATAATCCCGAAAAGAACACTATTTACCTCCGCCGACTGACGACTGTGTACGGTCGAGATATCGCGCCACCAGCCACGACCAGAACAGGCACAACGCCCCGGCAACAACAAACCCCGCCGGGGGATAAATCAGCCAGGCACCATACGCCAGCAAAAGCGCCCCCAGCACGCCCACCAGAGGCGCGAGAATCAGCATGATCATAATTACCTCAGTTAAAGCGAGCGGATCCCATAGGACTCAATGTGGTCAGACAGCGTGTCTTCTTTCTCGTACAGCATGGCTCTGCCAACCGCCATAATCAGCGCAACTGCACCATCGATTTTGTTTTCCGCCTGCTCTTTGACGGGCTTCACCACATCATCGTTACCCGGAATGGTTTTGCCGACCACGTTGCCGATACACCAGGTCATGATGGGATTGCCATCATGATGAAAGCGCCCCGATTCAATTGCCGCTTCCAGCTCTTTCATCGGGTCGGACATGTTGGTGTAGTTTTGAATGATAGTGATGGGGTTCAGGTCTTCATCAACAAGGTCATGTGACAACCCGGTCGCCCCGAAGGGGTCAATGGGTGACTCACTGACTGGGCTGATTTTGTTCGCCGCTTTGGCCTCCTCGAGGATGTAGCGATAATCCACCTCCGCACCATCGGTAACGGTCAGAACGCCCATTTCCACCCATTTCTGAAAGCGTTCGGCTGTCCGTCGATCTTCATTTTTCTCGACGCTGTACACCGTGTCATACGGTACCCAGAAACGCGGGGCCACACTGTAGTAATGCGTTTTACCGTCAATCTCGCGGGTATAAAGTCGCGCCATGCTGTTCATATCCAGCTTACGCGCCAGGTCAAAGGCCAGAATGCACGGCTGCCCCTCGAACTGCTCAAGCGTCAGTGATTTATCCTAGCAGCTCTGCCAGCTCACCAGGTTGAAATACGCCGAACGCGCCGACACCCAGATATTGAGGTGTTTTGTTTTAAAGACGTTTGCCAGACGGGCGTTATTTTTCGCACGCTGCTGCTGACTTAACAAAAATTCGCGATAAACCGACACGCCAATATTCGGGTTAGCTTTTTCTAGCACCTGCGGGTCGGTCCAGTCGTCACCTTCATCAACGGTATAGATGATCCCGAACAGTTCATCGTTAGGCACCGAGCCGTTGAGCATCTCGATGACTTCCCGCCGTTTGTCGTAGCACGGCCCCTCAATGTTGTACCCGGCGGTAGTGATAGCCCACATCAGTGGCTGACGTCGCGCCCCCATCCCGGTAAGCATCGTGGTGTAAAGCGCATCGGTGGCGTGCTCGTGATATTCATCCACCACCGCACAGTGGGGTGATGAACCATCACCGGGGTTACCGATCAGCGGTTCAAAACGCGCACCATCCTCCGGACGGTTCATGTTTGAGGCGTTAACCTCAATCCCGAACGCTTCCGTCAGCATGGGTGTGCGTTTACACATCAGTCGCGCCGGGCGAAAGACTTCCCACGCCTGTTTCTCTGTCGTGGCACCGGAATACACTTCCGCGCCAAACTCGTTATCACAGGCAAAACAATACAGGGCAACACCGGCAGAGATTGCTGATTTGCCGTTCTTACGGGGGATTTCGGTGTACACCTCCCGGAAGCGGCGCAACCGGGTGCCTTTATTGACCCAGCCAAACGCACAGCAGATCACAAATAGCTGCCACGGCTCCAGCGTGATGGGCATCCGTTTGAATGCCCACTCCCCCTTGGTGTGCGGCAACAGCTGAATAAATTTCGCGGCCCGTTCAGCCAGGTCCTTGTCGAAGCGGTAACGAAACGACTTACTTTTTTCCGCCATCAGGTCATCAAGATGGCGCTGGCAGGCCTGAATCACAAACTGGCAGGCAACAATCTTTCCGCGCACGACATCCCGGGCATACTGATTTGCAGCATTTACGTTGGGGTAAGATTTCCGGCTCATGATTCGATAATTTTCAGAAACGGGTTAGTAGCTTTCTTCTGCCCCGCCAGGCCAATCAGACGCTGGCGGCTGCTGGGGTCGAGTCCGAGCATTGCCCCCGTGCTGCTCATCTCGGACTCCTGTTCTTTTTTGGCGGTCAGCTCCGGATTTTTGACCCTGCCGCCCATTGCACCGGTGATGGTGTTGCCCTGTATGGCAATATTTTTCACGGCACGTCGCCAGAACTCATAGGCCACGCACCACCGCTCAAGCACCGCGAGGTCAGTCACGCACAACAGGCCATGACCGCAGAGTTCTTTGGTTGTTAGTTGCCACATGATCGTGGCGAGAGGGAGATCTTCTTCAGCGAACCACTCTGGTGGCTCAACACCTTTGATGGGCGTAAAAACAGGTTCATCTTTGTTCAGGGCTCGCTTGCCGGGGTTTCCGGCCAGCGCCTTGCGCGCCGTTGGCTTGGGGCGACGCCCGGAACGCCCCGCCGTTCCAGCCATATGCGGCACTCCTGGTTAAATTTCATTTTTCGCGGGTATAAAAAAACGATGGGGCGGGCAGTCCGGAAGACGTCAGGCCAAAGGGATTTGACCCGCCCCTCCCCTCTGGCAGTGGGAACTGGTTCTTACTTCAGCCGTTCACGGGCCGTCTTCGCCTTATGACACGGCCAGCACAGACTCTGCAGATTATTGTCGGCATCAGTGCCGCCATGCGCTTTAGGGATGATGTGGTCAACGGTTTTTGCTTCACGCACCACGCCAGCACGCTGGCATAACTGACATAAACCTTTGTCACGCTTCAGCACGCGCGCGCGGATAACGTCCCACTTCGAACCATAACCGCGCTGATGACGGGACTGACCTGGCTTGTATTGCTTCCAGCCTTCGCTTTTGTGGCTTTCGCAGTAGCCTGAAGGATCTGTGGTGGTATGGCGGCAGCCGCGAAAACGGCAGGCTTTTGGGGTTCGTGGTGGCATTTAAAGTGGGATCTAACTCTAATAATTTAAAAAATTTAATTGGGTCTTGATATTAATCACATAGACTCAATGCTCTTTAGTTCTTACATAGGTGGTTGTATTATGAGTATCCCCAGTTTAGATGTTCATAAAGTTGTTAAGTGCGCGGAGCATAAAAAGGCTTTAGATGCAATATCTCTCAAACTTAAGAATAACATTATTGACTCAAGCACTGAATGCGATTTTCTTGGCGACACAATAATTTTCAATCAAGATAAAAAAAATAGGTTAACCCTCAAACTTTCAACATATGAACTAGAACTTATTTTCAAAGAAACACTGCTGATCATTGATGACGCTCCTGTATTGAAGTTTGCTGCCATTGACCCAACCGATGAAAATAACAACGAGTTGATTTATTTTTATCCAAAAATGGATTTATTTATATTAGAGAATACAAATCCGAGCAACGTTATGAATATGGCGACACTTCTCTATTTTTACATATACTTGACGCTACTCTTAAAGAGCTTAAAGCTGCAAACAAAATATCCTATTAAATAAATTTTTGCTAACATAGCCCCTCGCCATGACAAGATTTTCTGTTCTAGATGCAAGGGCTATGTGTGAATATCTATAAACAAAAACCCCATCCGGTGATTTTTGTCATTTTTTAGCCATCTCAATTGCGGCATCAAAAAGTCGTTCAAGAATAAAATCAGGGTACTGTAATTTTTCTTACTCGATATGAAGCTTATAAATTTTTCTTCCCCACTCCCATTTAAAATCAAATCCAGAAGCAGAAGGTGCGAAATGTATTTTAGCTTTAGGGTTAGCGTAACCAGCAACAGTCAACACATCAAACTTAAAATCTTGAGGTTTAATACGCATAGTCATATCCTTTACCAAGTTCATCATTATTCTTCGCGAGAATAAAACAATGAATAAAATCATTAAAGCATAGACGTTAAATATCCTCAAAATGTGATTAGTTGGGACATTGCGTCCTGATATACTCCTGCAAGTAATTCACCTGTGAGGTTATCTTGTCGATTCCACTTCGGAGACGGTAATAATGGAGTTCAGCATCTGCTGTAAGTCTAGGGCTTTCTCCATCGCCCATGCCGCTGGCTCCGGTCGTTGACTTTGCACAGGTGGCGGCGACTTGCAGGCGCTTACGACCAGCAGAAACATCAGCACGGAGACTTTCG
>ERZ1034701.612-NODE-612-length-13372-cov-7.036720_pt1 | contig 13372 bp, 10 predicted proteins | sample MGYA00520651_ERZ1034701 | MGnify/ENA primary metagenome ERZ1034701 (study PRJEB33766, sample SAMN09781713) | gut metagenome | biome: gut microbiome | host: Homo sapiens | place: Madagascar | study: EMG produced TPA metagenomics assembly of the PRJNA485056 data set...
GGAAAAGGTGTTCCCGAAGCCGTAAAGGCGCTGTCGATGTGTGCCAGATAATGTGCTACGGCAGTAGAGTCGAAGTGGTCGATGACGTAGCCTTCACCTCCAGGCGCAGCACGCTTTACCATCTGTCGGGTGCGGCTCTCGTAGAGTGCGATGACGCGTTTCTTCTTGGTGGCTCCTGCCACAGGATAAGCCTTGATGACTTTCAGTTTGGCGAAGTCGCGCTCTTTCTCAGGCAGGGTGAAGTTGATGTCCATGAGTTTCTTCTTGACATCTACAATGGTGTCGACGAAAACAGCCTTGCAGGCCGCCTCGCTCAGTGGAACCCAAGGTCCGCCGAAAGGCCATCCTGTTCCGGTAGCCATATCGGTCTCAATGCCCAATTCCTTGTCTTTCTTTTCCACGAATCTGAGCATCTCCATCCATCGTGGCGAGAGGTAAGGTATGTCGTTCTTGTCGTTTCCCTGTACGCCATAGAGTGGAGTTATCTCCACTGCGCCTATGCCAGCCTTGGCATATTGGTCGAGATTCCATCCCAAGTTCTCCTTGTCGACGGCCGATCCCATCCACCACCATCTGATGCCAGGTTTGGCTTCCTGTGTGGGGGAAGGCAAGAACTGAGCCTGTGCGCTGACTGCTGTGAGCAGTGCGCAGGTGAGGCATGTTGCGATAAGTCTTTTGCGTTGTTGTCTGATCATATCGATTATAATAGCCTTTAAGTTTTTATTTCTTTTGCAAAGATAGGTATAATTGTTCAATAAAGCATAAGAAATCGTCCATAAAGATGTAAAACCGTACAAAAGCGAGGGGTGTATGATTGTGCTGTCGGAAATTTTGTTTATCTTTGTACACACCTGCTTGGGATGCCTATATTAATAGGTACGCGAGACATAGGCAAGCCATGCGGCTTGGACGAGACAGAAAGTCGTAAATCCAACAGAAAAGAGACTTAACCAAGGCTTGAATAAAATATAAAACTTGAATAATAAGAAACCATCAACCAACATGAAACAAACTAAATTAAAAACTTTCGCAGTCGTATCGGCTTGTATGATGGGAATGTTGTCCTCGTCAGCGCAAGGAGTGATGCAGCGTACTGCCAACTACCACCCCGACGGTAGAGGTTTTAGCTGTGTGAATGGCAACAATCGTTATACGCGCGCCCTCTATGGCAGTGTGGATGAATGGCGACTGGAAACCAGCGACCGTCCTATATTCGCTATCTTTAAGAAGAACAATCATCGCAACATCCGTTTCGTGATAAAATGCAACGGTCAGGCTTTTCAGCTCGACTCGGTAGAGTACTGCAAGGCAAGATATGAGGCTGGAAAGCGTGAGTATCTGATGAAGGACAAGCGATGGGGTAGCGGTGTGCTGAAGCTCTCGGTGTTGGCTTATCCGCAGACGGAAGGTGCTGTCTGGAAATTCGCTGCCGAGAATTTTGGCAAGGCGAAAATAGAGATTGTGGGTATGATATGCGAAACCAGGGTGAGCAAGTTTAAGAGAGCCGGCGACATCGGCAAGTTCGATGGTCCTGAGGCCTTCGATGCGCCTGCCCAGCCCAAGATGCTCTCTACCGTTGCAGGTATTATGCCTCAGAAGGGTGCTGCCGAACTGTATTTCTCGGTCGACAACACCGTCTTGTCGACAGGCAAGAACTCAGAGATGTGCAAGCGTTATCAGGCAGCAGAGCAGTGGCGTTCCGACTTGGCTTCTTCCGTCATCTTCAATACTCCCGATGCTTATCTGAATCCTGTAGGCGGAACTATGGTCATGGCTGCAGACGGAGCCTGGAACGGGCAAGTTTGGACGCATGGCGCTGTGGGCTGGAGAATGCCTCTGCCAGGCTGGCGTGCAGCCTATATGGGCGATTTCTTGGGTATGTTCGACCGCCAGCGCATTCATTTCGATGCCTATGCCAAGAGTCAGGTGACCGACATCCCTGTGACCCGTCCTCATGTGATGGACAAGGAGCACAATCTCTCGCGTGGCGCCTACGAATGGGGCACGCCGATGTACAGCAATGGCTACATCTGCCGCAATCCTGAGAACAACAAGCAGTTCCACCATTACGACATGAACCTGGTGTATATCGACGAGCTGCTCTGGCATTTCCAGTTTGATGCCGATACAGCCTATATGCGCAAGATGTGGCCTGTCATCAAGAGTCATCTCGCCTGGGAGAAGAACACCTGGGATCCCGACAACGACGGACTCTACGATGCCTATTGCTGTATCTGGGCAAGCGATGCGCTGCAATACAACAGCGGTGGCGTAACTCATTCATCGGCCTATAACTACCGTGCCAACCTCTTGGCTGCCCGCATGGCAGAGATGATAGGCGAGAATCCAGCGCCTTATCGTGAGGAAGCCGACAGGATACTGAAAGCCATGAACAGCCGACTGTGGCTGAAAGATTTCGGCCACTGGGCTGAATATCAGGATTTCATGGGACTGAAGCGAGTTCATAAGGACGCAGCGCTGTGGAGCATCTACACACCGATAGACTGTGGCGTAGGAACTGGCGAACAGAACTATCTGGCAACGAAGTATGTGGACAGGCACATCCCGCGCGTACCTTATATATATGATGGACAGGAATATCAGTCGGTGAGTACATCCGACTGGTCGCCTTACGAATGGAGTATCAACAATGTGGCGATGGCAGAGGTGATGCATACCGTGCTGGCTTATTATCAGGCAGGAAGAGCGGAGGAGGCTTACCGACTGCTGAAAGCCAATGTGCTCGACTTCATGTATCTTGGCAGCAGTCCGGGCAACTTCGGACAGTTGTCGACGATGGACCGTGCCACAGGCGAGGGCTATCGCGATTTCTCTGATGTGACGGGCATCTCGTCGCGTGCGTTTATCGAAGGCCTTTATGGCATCACGCCCAATGCTTTAGAGGGCAAGTGCATCATTCGTCCTGGTTTCCCCGCAGCATGGGACAGCGCGTCGGTGCATACGCCTTATTTGGACTACTCGTTCAGAAGAGTGGGCGACAAGGACATCTTCGATATAGAGCAGAACTTCGCCCGTCCGCTGCAGATTGTGATACGTCAGAATATGGGTGGAGGAAAATATAAAGACACCGAACTGACAGCCGACAAGCGCCAGCACGTGGAGTTGGCAACCATCAAGCCCGTAGACAATGATGAGGTTGAGGTAAAGAAAACTTACACCTTGGCTGATGCCGTTGCGGAACAGACTGCCGACCGATGGGGAACGATGACAGGTGTGGGAAATGACTTCGACCAGTTGAACGACGGAAAGCGAAGAATGGTGAACATGGATGCAGCCTTCAATTCGGAAGTGAGCGACATCTTCAAGAACCAATACCTCACACCTCGCTCGCCTTACACCACACTTTGTGTGCCTACGCAGGGAATGGGCGACTGGTGTTCAACGAAGAAACTCGCCAAGATAGATGACTCCAAGTTGCGCAGCATGGTGAAGGACGGATCTTTCGAGACCTTGCCAGGCTTGTCGTTCCGCACACCTGCCGAGGGCAAGAATATTGCCTATACCAGTTTGTGGGACAATTATCCCGACAGCATCACCATTCCTTTGTCGGGCAAGGCTTCGCATGCCTATCTGCTGATGGCTGGCTCTACCAACCCCATGCAGTTTGCCATAGAGAATGCCGTGGTGAGAGTGGAATATACCGATGGTACGACAGACGAGCTGATGCTTGTTCCACCCGTCAACTGGTGTCCTATCGAGCAAGACTTCGTGGAGAACGCTGTGGCTTTTGCCATGCCTGCCGTTCGTCCTTACCGTATAGGTCTGAATACAGGTATTGTGAGCCGTCATCTTTTCCGCGACTCTCACTATCAGGAGGTAGCCACTGCCGGCGATCTTCCTGATATGAAGTTGGCGATGTGTGCCCTGCCTGGTGGCGCTGCTACGATGCTCGACATGCCTCTCAACGCCAAGAAGAAACTCCGTTCGCTGACTCTCCGCGCCTTGAGCAACGAGGTGGTTGTTGGACTGATGGGAATCACGCTGCAGAAGTAAAAAACAGCTTTCGCAAATGGGGAAGTTAAGTTAAAGAAGTTATAGAAGTTAAAGCCATATGCTTTATGGCTAAGTATTCAATCAAAAAAGGCTGTGTCTTTGGGAAGAATCCCTTTGACACAGCCTTTCGTTTTTGTATGTAGTATTGTAGTAGAAGATTACTTAACCATGATCTTCTTGATAGAACCGTCGCTCATCTTCACGATGTTGAGTCCCCTGTTGAGCTGGGCGTTGCGAACACCGTTTACGCTGAAAATAGCTTCAGCCTTGGCAGATGAGTTGGCATTGATGTTGTCGATACCGGTTGGAGTGCTGTTGAGGTAAGTCTTGATTGTTTCGATAATGTTCTGCAATGTGTTCTTGGTTGCAGAATATGTGTCGTAATTGGTAGCAGCTGTAGAGGTGAGGATTTCTTTCAGCTGGCTGAGCAAACCTGCAGAAATTTTCTCGTTGCTTGTCAATTCACTTGCCTCTTTGTAGAGTGCAGAATATGTGCTGTAAGCCTCTTTCTGTTTAGGAGAGATAAAGAGGAAGTCGTTGTATTCACTCTGATTTATTGCTGCTGTGTATTTGTTTTTTTTTCAACTTCAACGTTAAAATAGCGAGTATTCAAACCATCTTTCTTAGACAGTTTGTACGAAAATCCTCTGTTTGTAGTACTTTCAGCTATCATGTTGTATGTAGTGGCATCGTTTGTGTTTATAGCTGTATGCCATGTTGCTCCCCATCCCCTATAACTCCAAAGATTTATGTGGTATTTCCCACAGCTGAACTGGTTGTTAGAAAGTGTCCAGAGTGCAGCATTGTCGATATTTTTCTCAGAGGGAGTTTTTTCGGTAGTTACGAAAATGCCAGCGCCAACATTATATACATAAACTTGCTGTTCTTTACCTGTTACCTCTTCGCCTCTCCACCAACTGTTGGCTTCTGCTGGAGCATAGGTAGTGTTGTCGGCTTCTTGAGCATTTACTGTAGTCAAAGCGCTTGCTGTCATTACAGCTGCGAGCATGATGCTTTTGGCGTATTTAGCCACTGTGTAAATCTTTTTCATTTTTACTTATTCTTTTGTGATTCTTAATTAAATGTGATTTTTAACTTGAAATGATGTTCAATACAATCGTAAGAGAGTGCCGGACGACTGTGATGTGTCATGTTATCTTGTTTACAATCCTGTCCGCACCTTTGTTTTGGGTGTGCAAAGGTACGAAAAAACTATAAGAACGAGCGAGGTTTTGAGAAAAAGTGCGGAATAAGAGGAAAAATTGATTTTCGTCATGTAAAAAGTGCTTGAAATGTAGATTTCTGTCACGATTATGCAGCAGTTCTTTTTAAAAACAATGCTTCATTTTCTTTAAAACAATGCAGCAGTTCTATCAAAAACAATGCAGTATTTGTCGTGAAATACATATCTGTGATAAAAACGAGAATGCCCCCGAAATTACTTCGGAGGCATACTGTATATTCCTGGAACGATAAACAAAAATAAAGTCCAGGATTTTTGTAAAGATGATGACAAATTACAAATCCCAACCCACAGCGCTTGCGCCGAGAACAGCTGCAGAGCTGCCATCGAGAGTTGACACAAGGAACTTAGCCTTGCCCTTGAAGATAGGCAATACGGCATTGTCGTATGACTCCTTGAGAGGTTTCATCAAGAGATCGCCAGCCTTGGTAAGACCGCCGAAGAAGACGAAAGCCTCAGGTGAAGCGAATGCTGCGAAGTCGGCACAGGCCTCACCGAGCATCTTGCCAGTGAAGTCGTACACGCGCTTAGCCAGGGCGTCGCCCTTGCCGGCAGCAATACTTACCTCGTAGGAGGTGATGTCCTCGGGCTTGATCTCGCGGAGCAATGAAGGCTCATCGCTCTTCTCGAGGAATTCGCGTGCAGTACGAGCCACACCTGTTGCAGAGCAGTAAGCTTCCAGACAGCCAGTTCTGCCGCAGCCGCATGTACGGCCTTCCTTGCCACGAACCATAACCACATGGCCCAACTCGCCAGCGAAACCATCGCAGCCATAAACCATCTTTCCATCAATCACGATGCCTGAGCCTACGCCAGTACCCAAAGTGATGTCGATGAAGTTCTTCAGTCCACGTGCTGCGCCATAAGTCATTTCGCCCAGTGCTGCCGCATTGGCATCATTGGTAAGCGCTACTGGGAGTCCGCCAAGAGCCTTGCTGAAGAGGTCTGCCAAAGGAACTACACAAGTGTGAGCCCAGGGCAGGTTGGGAGCGTACTCGATAGTTCCCTTATAGAAGTTGCCATTAGGTGCTCCGATACCCATAGCCTTGATTTTCTCAATACCACCAACGGTTTCAATAATAGGTTGTAGTGCTTCGACAGCTGCCTTTACGTAATCATTCACGTTGTCATAGCCACCGGTCTTGATGGCTGTAGTAGCCTTGATTTCACCACGTGCGTCAACGATACCGAAAACAGAGTTGGTGCCGCCAAGGTCCAAGCCGATTACATACGGCTTCAATGCATTTTCTGTCATATTGTTTATGTTTTTTAATAAGTTAGAGTTTTAAAATTTGATGGCAAAGATAAGAAAAAAAATGCATCGGACAAACTTTTAGACGGAAAATTTGCATTGTATGATTAAAAAATTGTATCTTTGCACCTCGTATGAATTCATTGTTTCCAATAGAGATAAACATCCTTGATTTTATTTTCAAGGGTATTGTCATAGGTATCATTGCCTCTGCTCCCATGGGTCCAGTAGGTATTTTGTGTATTCAGCGCACGTTGAACAAGGGGCGCTGGTATGGTTTTGTGACTGGTATCGGCGCTGCTTGCAGCGACATCGTGTATGCCATGTTCACGGGTTTGGGTATGAGTTTTGTGATGGATTTTGTCAACAATGCCCAGAACAAGTTCTATCTTCAGATTTCGGGCAGTCTGCTGCTGCTTGTCTTCGGAGTGTATTGTTTCAAGAGCAACCCGATGAAGAATATGCACAAGAGCAGCAACAAGCAGGGCACATTGTTCCACAACGGCCTGACGGCCTTTCTCGTCACCCTCTCCAATCCGCTCATCGTGTTCCTCTTCATGGCCACATACGCGCAGTTTGCCTTTGTGGTTCCCGACATGCCTATTGAGATGAGCGTGGGCTATCTCAGCATCGTGTTTGGCGCCTTGCTGTGGTGGTTTGGTCTTACCTGGCTCATCGACAAGATACGCGGCAAGTTTGATACCAATGGCATTCTTATTATTAATAAGGTGATAGGCAGTGTGGTAATCATCTTCTCGCTGATAGCGCTGATAGGCACGGTGTTCAACCTGTATCATCTGCCCGAGTTTTAGGCTGTCCTATGGGGCGTGTGCCCGGAAAGATTATATGAGAATATTATTTTCACAAAATATATGTTTGTAGCACAAGAGTTAAGAAAGAAAAGTATCGCCGAATACCTGTTGTATATGTGGCAGGTGGAGGACATTATCCGTGCCTATGGCTGTTCGCTGCCCGTTATCCGCAAGCAGTATATCGACCGTTTCGACTATACCGACGAGCAGAAAGCCGAGGAACTGGACTGGTTTGGCAACCTCATCCGCATGATGAACGAGGAAGGAAAGCGCGAGTATGGACATCTCGATATCAACCGCGTGTTGCTCAAGGACGTCATCGACTTGCACGGAATGTTGCTGCAAAGCAGCAAGTTCCCCATCTATAATGCCGAATACTACAAGGTGTTGCCCTACATCGTAGAGCTGCGCAACAAGGGCGACAAGGATGTGAACGAGATAGAAACCTGCTTAGACGCACTCTATGGCGTGATGATGCTCCGCCTGCAGAAGAAGGAGATAACGCCCGAGACAGCCCGTGCCGTGACCGAGATCAGCACCTTCGTGGGCATGCTGAGCGATTATTACCTCAAGGACCGTACAGAGGGCTTGAAGTTTGACGACGACATGTAGTGTTTAATTTTTTGGATATACATATTTTATAATAATATACAGAACTTGAGAAAAGTTCAAAATATATATACAACGAGATGAAAGAGATTGAAAGAAGAAGAACGTTTGCCATTATTTCTCACCCTGATGCAGGTAAGACCACACTGACCGAGAAGTTCCTTCTCTTTGGTGGACAGATACAGGTGGCAGGTGCCGTAAAGAACAATAAGATACGCAAGACAGCCACTTCCGACTGGATGGATATAGAGAAACAGCGCGGTATTTCGGTTTCCACGTCGGTGATGGAGTTCGACTACTTGCCCGATGGCGAGCATGGCGATCCCTACAAGGTGAACATCCTCGATACTCCCGGTCACCAGGACTTTGCCGAGGACACTTACCGCACGTTGACAGCCGTTGACTCAGCCATCATCGTGGTCGACTCAGCCAAGGGTGTGGAGGCCCAGACCCGCAAGCTGATGGAAGTGTGCCGTATGCGCAATACGCCTGTTATCATCTTCATCAACAAGATGGACCGTGAGGGCCGCGATGCCTTCGACGTGCTCGACGAACTGGAGGAAGAACTCAAGATCAAGGTTCGACCCCTGAGCTGGCCTATCGGACAAGGTGCCCGGTTCAAGGGCGTGTACAATATCTACGAGCAGCAGCTCAACCTCTTTACTCCCAACAAGCAGCGCGTGACCGAGAAGGTGGAAGTGGACGTCAACTCCGAAGCGCTCGATCAGCATGTGGGTGAGCGCGAGGCTGCCCAGTTGCGTGAGGATCTGGAGTTGGTCAACGGTGTTTATCCAGCCTTCGATGTGGAGACTTACCGTTCGGCCGAGGTGGCACCGGTGTTCTTCGGTTCTGCGCTCAACAACTTCGGTGTGCAGGAACTTCTCGACTGCTTCGTCAAGATAGCACCGTCGCCCAAGCCCACTCAGGCCGAGGAGCGACTGGTGGAGCCTGAGGAAAGCAAGTTTACTGGCTTCATCTTCAAGATAACCGCCAATATCGACCCCAACCACCGTTCATGTATTGCCTTCTGCAAGATTTGTTCGGGCAAGTTTGTGCGCAATCAGCCTTACCTGCACGTACGATTGGGCAAGACCGTCCGTTTCTCTTCGCCCACACAGTTCATGGCGCAGCGCAAGAGCACCATCGACGAGGCTTATCCAGGCGATATCGTAGGTCTGCCCGACAACGGTATCTTCAAGATTGGCGACACGCTCACCGAGGGCGAGCAGCTGCACTTCCGTGGTTTGCCTTCGTTCTCGCCTCTGCTCTTCAAGTATATCGAGAACGACGACCCAATGAAGAGCAAGCAGTTCCAGAAGGGATTGGAGCAGTTGATGAACGAGGGTGTGGCACAGCTGTTTGTCAACCAGTTCAACGGCCGCCGCATCGTGGGAACCGTAGGACAGTTGCAGTTCGAGGTCATCCAGTATCGTTTGGAGAACGAGTACAACGCCAAGTGCCGCTGGGAACCTGTCCACCTGCACAAGGCTTGCTGGATAGAGGCCGACGATGCGCAGGAGCTGGAGAACTTCAAGAAGCGCAAGTATCAGTACATGGCCAAGGACATAGAGGGCAGAGACGTGTTCCTCGCCGACTCGGGCTATGTGCTCAGCATGGCACAGCAGGACTTCGAACACATCAAGTTCCACTTCACTTCGGAGTTTTAAGGAATGATGAGGCGCGGACAACACAGAGGCTGATGCCATATTCCTTGGTGAAAGCGTTGTGGCAGTCAGAAGATAAAATCCGTGTAATCCGCGTAATCTGTGCCAAGATAAAATAATAAAGGATAATATATATATTAATGGATGACGATATTTTAGAAGCAAGGAAAAGTTGGGTCGACAAGATGGTGGCCTGGCAGAAGGAACATATTTCCGACCGCCAGATGACACTCATCCTCGCCTTTGTCATCGGGGTGCTCGCCTCGGTGGCAGGCTATTTCCTGCATGGAATCGTGCACGAGATACAGATTCTGCTCACATCGGGATTTGTCAAGAACACGTACAACCTGCTCTTCCTGCTCTTCCCAATCGTGGGCATTTACCTCACGTCGCTCTTTATCAAATATGTGGTGCGCGACAATATCTCGCATGGTATTACCCGCGTGCTCTACGCCATCTCTACCAAGAACTCCAAGCTGCGCGGCCACAACTGCTGGTCGTCGGTGGTGGCTTCTGGCATCACCATTGGCTTCGGCGGTTCTGTGGGAGCCGAGGCGCCTATTGTGCTTACCGGTTCGGCCATCGGTTCCAATCTGGGACAGATCTTCCGCATGGACAAGAAGACGATGATCCTGCTGGTGGGCTGCGGAGCCAGTGCCGCCATTGCCGGAATCTTCAAGGCGCCTATAGCCGGACTGGTCTTCACGCTCGAGGTGCTGATGGTCGACCTGTCGATGGCTTCGCTTCTGCCCATCCTCATCTCGTGCGTCACAGCCACCTGTTTCACCTATATTCTGATGGGTTCGAAGTCGCTCTTCGACTTCACGCTCACCTCGCCCTGGGTGCTCGACCGTGCGCCGGTATGTATCCTGTTGGGTATCTTCTGCGGCTTTGTCAGCCTTTACTTCATGCGCACCATGTCGGCTTGCGAGGGCATGTTCGCCCGTCTGGGCAAGCATCCTTATGCCAAACTCCTCTTGGGCGGACTCATCCTGAGCAGCCTTATCTTCCTGTTCCCTTCGCTCTATGGCGAGGGCTACTCGGCTGTCAACATCCTGCTCAAGGGCAGGACAGAGGCAGAGTGGGGGCAGGTGATGAGCAACTCGCTCTTCTATGGCAACAGCCATCTGCTGCTTGTCTATATCGGACTCGTCACCCTCACCAAGGTGTTTGCCACATCGGCAACTAATGGCAGTGGCGGTTGTGGTGGAACCTTCGCACCTTCGCTCTTTATCGGCGGTTTTGCGGGTTTCTTCTTCTCCCGCTTCTGGAATGCCAACGAGATAGGTGTCTACGTGCCCGAGCAGAACTTCACGCTCATGGGTATGGCAGGCGTGATGACGGGTGTGATGCATGCGCCGCTTACGGGCATCTTCCTCATCGCCGAGCTCACGGGAGGCTATCAGCTCTTCATGCCGCTCATGATCGTCTGCATCTCGTCATACCTCACCATCAGCATCTTCGAGAGCCACAGCATCTACGCCCTGCGACTGGCAAGAGAGGGCAAGCTGCTCACTCATCACATCGACCGTGCGGCCCTCACGCTGATGAGCATGCAGAGTGTCATCGAGAAAGACTATCATCCCATTCATGCCGATCTGCCTATGGGCAAACTCGTGGCTGAGATAAGCCGCAGCAACAACAACTTCCTGCCAGTGGTCGACAAGGGAGGTGTACTCTTGGGAGTGATAGATATTACCCGCATCCGTCACATCATCTTCCGGTCAGAGCTTTACAACCGTTTCACTGTGCGACAGCTCATGTTGCAGCCATCGGCAGTACTTTCCGACCACGAGCCGATGGACGAGGTGATGAAGAAGTTCGACCAGACCGATGCGGCTCAGCTGCCTGTGGTCGACACAGCCGGCGTGCTCGTAGGCTACATCAGCCGTACCAAGGTGTACTCGGTGTATCGCAAGATTGTGGCCGATATGTCGGCAGAATAATTTAAGTGAAGAGTGGAGATTTCTTCGGCTTTGCTGATTTTAACTTCAAATGTTATTTTATGGAGAAGAAAGATTTAAGAATCGTTTTTATGGGAACACCCGAGTTTGCGGTGGAATCCCTCAAGAGCCTCGTAGAAGGCGGATATAATGTGGTGGCTGTGGTTACTCAGCCCGACAAACCCGTAGGACGCCATCAGGACACGCTGCAGGCGCCTCCTGTCAAGCAGTATGCGTTGGAGCAGGGCTTGCCCGTGCTGCAGCCTGTCAAGATGAAAGATCCCGAGTTCGTGGAACAGTTGCGTGGCTTCCGGGCCGACCTTCAGGTGGTGGTGGCTTTCCGCATGCTGCCCGAGGTGGTGTGGGCCATGCCCCGTTTCGGCACGTTCAATGTGCATGCCGCCCTGTTGCCTCAGTATCGTGGCGCAGCGCCTATCAACTGGGCTGTCATCAATGGCGAGACGCAGACTGGTGTCACCACCTTCTTCCTCGATCACGACATCGACACCGGACGCATCATCATGCAGGAGCCTTTCGCTATTCCCGACGATGCCGATGTGGAGTATGTCTACGACGGACTGATGCACCTCGGTGCCGGTATCGCGCTCAAGACCATCGAGAAGCTGATAGCTGCCGATGGCAACATCGACTCCATCTCGCAGGACGAGTTGGTGGCAGAACAGCTGGAACTGCATCATGCACCCAAAATCTTCAAGGAGACCTGTCGCATCAGTTTCGGCCAGCCAGCCAAGAAGGTGTACGACTTCATCCGCGGTCTGTCGCCTTATCCTGGCGCATGGACCGAGATACAGAAGGAGGGCGGCAAGGCTCAGGTGCTGAAGGTTTTCAAGACTACGAAGACCGGCAAGGCACTGGCAGAAGGCATCGCTGTGGGCTCGCTCCGTGTAGAGGGCAAGAGCCTGCTCGTGGCTTGTGCCGACGAGTGGCTGCAGCTCGACACCATTCAGATAAGCGGCAAGAAGCGCATGGAGGCACGTGACTTCCTCAACGGTATGCGCGACATCGAGCAGTATAAAACCATTTAGAAACATTATACATATTATAATATCAGCATTATGACACAGCAAGAAGACATTAAGAATGCAGTGGAGTGCATGCGAAAGGGTGGAGTGATACTCTACCCCACAGATACGGTATGGGGCATCGGCTGCGATGCCACCAATGCCGAGGCAGTAGCAAAGGTTTATCAGATCAAGCGTCGTGACGATTCCAAGGCGCTCATCTGTCTTGTAGACAGCGCTGACCGTATGGCGCGTTATTTCCGCAATGTGCCTCAGGTGGCGTGGGACTTTATCGATGCAGCCATGCCTGTGAAGCCTACAACCGTCATCCTCGACGATGCTACGGGTGTGGCCAATAATCTGGTGGCAGAGGATGGCAGTCTGGCCATGCGTGTCACCTTCGAGCCTTTCAGCAAGGAGTTGTGTTACCGCTTCCAGAAGCCTTTGGTCAGTACCAGCGCCAATGTGAGTGGTGAGCCTGCGGCACAGAATTATCGTGATATTTCGCCCGAAATCCTGGAGGCTGTCGACTATGTTTGCTGGAGTCGCCGCCAGGAGCACAAGCCCCACACGCCTTCCAGCATTGTGAAACTGAGCAAGAATGGCGAGGTGAAGGTGATAAGATAATCGCTTCTTCATCTTCAGTTATTTCCCCATTTGCGAAAGCTGAGGTGGAATTTACTGTCAAGAATTAGAGAAACATCGCTCGATGGCCGTGGAAATGGCTTCTCTAATTCTCTAATTCTTGACTAAAATTATTCGACCTGTACGGTTGGCACGCCCTGAAAGGGCAGAAGCTCTTAGCCCAGGGCA
>ERZ1034701.618-NODE-618-length-13262-cov-10.902703_pt1 | contig 13262 bp, 7 predicted proteins | sample MGYA00520651_ERZ1034701 | MGnify/ENA primary metagenome ERZ1034701 (study PRJEB33766, sample SAMN09781713) | gut metagenome | biome: gut microbiome | host: Homo sapiens | place: Madagascar | study: EMG produced TPA metagenomics assembly of the PRJNA485056 data set...
CTGAAGCGTGATGATGCTTCGATGATTTCCATCCGTACGCAGGTTGATGGCGAATTCCTCGTCACTTATCAGGCGGATGGTCTGATTGTTACTACGCCAACCGGTTCTACGGCATACAATCTTTCGAATGGCGGACCTATCATCATTCCGCAGAGTGGTAGCATCTGTCTTACTCCGGTGGCTCCTCACAGTCTGAACATCCGTCCTATCGTCATCAACGATACGGCTGTCATCACGCTCGATATCGAGAGTCGCAGCCACAACTATCTGGTAGCCATCGATGGTCGTAGTGAGCGTATGACGGAGGAAACCCGCCTTATCATTCGAAAGGCTCCTCATAGTATCAAGATTGTGAAGCAGCGCAACCAGCGTTATTTCTCTACCTTGAGAGAAAAACTGATGTGGGGTGCTGACCAGCGCGAAAGATAAGTAGAATAAGAAAATTAGTAGAATAAGAAAAGAGGTATATCCCGAAGACGAATCTTGGGTATACCTCTTTTGTCTTTACCTAAAACAACTAACTTGTTACCTTGTATGTACTAAAAGTACATTTAAACCAAACCTAAACCTAAACCTAAGAACATAAAATCTTTAAACTATTCTCTATTTTCGTATTCTTATCTGATAATCACTTTCTTTCCCTGGTGGATGTAAACACCGCTCTCAGCAGGTTTCTTACCCAATTTCATACCGCTAAGTGTATACCATGCATTGTCTGTTGTGGTATTGCTTATGGTTGGGGTTCCCGTGATGCCTGTTGGTGCCCAGATGGCGGTAACATCCTCGCAGGTGTATTTGCCATCACTCTGTTTAGGGGTAATCTCGTAGAACTTGGTGCTGTTGACGGCTTTCAAGTCTTCGGTCTGCTTCTTGTTTTTCCCCTGATTGAAGATGATGTTTACGATAGCATCCTTGCTCTTGATCTTGAAGTCCATATAGTACCACTTCTTACCGTTCAGCGTCTTGGTTGCTGTTACAGCAGTACCTGGCCAGGCTTTTGTAATGGTTTCGCTGGAATTCCATGCGTAGAAATACATGGCTGACCCCCAGTTGGTTACCTGGTCAGCATTGGCATATATGGTGATGGTATATGGCTCGAATGCCTTGATGGTATAATTGTAGGTACGGATACCTGTTACGTTTCCATTGATAAGCAAGCCAACCTTCAAGGTGCAGGTGTTGTCAATATTGATGGTGCTACCTGAAGCCACCTGCTTGCTTTTGGCTGTAGGGGCTGTGCCGTCAGTAGTGTATACCAGTTTGGCATTGCTGTTCTGGCTCACAGCCGTAAGCTTAGCCTTGAATCCTGCCTCGTATTCGCCAGTAGGTATATTGCACCATGCGGTTTCTGCAGATTTAGAAAGATAATAACGGTAGTGGTATCCTTCGAGAATCTGTGTATAGTCAGCACCTGGAGTATATGCCTTGGTGTTGTTTCCTACAACAACGATGAGCTTAGCCTTGTCGCCGGTAGTCTCATTGGCGAAGCAATTGGTTTGCGCCATCTTGTTGGTATAATTGCTCATGTTGGTGATGCCTGCAAGTTTGCGGGCTTCAATCATGCTCTTGATTTCTTTTTTGTATGCTCTCCAGTGTGGCTGGAACACGCAAGGAGTTCCCGGCATGGCGAGCATATAGGCATTGGCAGCAAGCGTATCTCGCTTAAGAGGATCCAGCTGCTCATCTGCAGAACGGTATTGCATGTCGTGATTCTCTACGAATGTGATGGCATACTGACGGTATGTTGGGTCATGCATCAGATTATTATCGCTCTTCAGCTTCGACCAGTTTTGCTCTGAAACAACCTTATTGTCTTTTACGCCTACTGCGTCACGAACATTATAACGGAACTGGAAGTCGAAGGCTGCACTCTTCTTGTTAGTCTTGTTTATCCAGTTGATGATAGATGGGTTTCCGTCCCAATATTCACCTACGGAGTACTCGATGCCTGCTGCATCATTGTAGTCAGCCACGTGAGTACCGCTGAAACCCTTTACCATGTCGTAGCGGAAACCGGTATATCCTATATCCTCCTTCAGGAATTTCAGATATGCCTTGATAATCTTCTGTACGTTCTCGCTCTTATGGTCAATATCACGGCATCCTACAAAGTCGGTTCCCTCATCATAGTTATTGCTGAGGCTAACCCCGTCTTTTTTTGCCTCTGTTGCCGTACTTCCACCATCATCATTCTTGCAGATATCGGTAGACAACATCTGGTAGGTCACTCCCTTGTAGGTTTCTGCAGGGAAGGTATACCAGCCGTTTGTATTGCGATGATTGACCACAACATCTGCTATTGCGCCTATGCCGTTGGCTTTGAACTTGGCAATCAGACTTCTGAGTTCAGCCTCAGTTCCGAATGAGGAGTTCTGGTTGAAATAATAATATGGCTTATAGCCCATCACCTGTGTGGTTTCGATACATTTTCCGCTTTGTGGAAGCCATACTAGGTCGATGAATCCTTTCATATCATCGGCTTGCTTCTCTAAAACATTCCATTGGGAGTAGTCGTAAGAATCCCATGAGAATCCTTGCAGCATGACGCCACTATAGTTAACAGGCCAACCTTGTGCAAACATATTGATGCTTGCCAGTAATGCGAAGAGTGTAAAGTATATCTTCTTCATAATTATCATTGTATTTTTTGATTACTATCTTATGTTTAATTGTAAGTTGTATTCTTTTTCGTTGGCAAAGTTACGACTATTTCTGATACCATAGTTCAGATTTGATGTAAATCAAGTAAACGATTTGCGCAATCGTTTGCATTTACTAATAAAGTTGTTTCTTTAGGTACGTCTTTAGGTACTTTAACTTGAAAGACTTGATGAAGATATATTTTGCTTATAATTTTGCACAGATGAAACAGTAAAGATTATGGCGAAAAAGAGATACTACCTCGTACCAGAGTTTTGTTCCTCACGACGGCACCTTTGTGCCCTCGCTATGGCAAAGGAGTGCCCTCGGGAGGAACTTTTCACGACATCCTCAATGCAGATATCCCCATACATCTTATAATTTCTTGATTTCTTCAATACTTAATCCAGTAGCCTGTGCGATGATTTCGGCAGAAACACTTTGTGCCAACAGGCTGAGGGCGATAGCTTTTTTCTCTTCTGCCCTTCCTTCTGCCCTTCCTTCTGCCCTTCCTTCTTGCTTAGCATTGGTCAAGACATCGTTTTGTATCATGATGGCATTGAGATGCTCATCGTATGCATGACGTTCGGCGTCAGACATCTCGTAATATTTCAGCTTTTCGCGAGCCTCTTGCAGTCCTGGAGCCTTGGTGTCGGCAGCGATAACGCCGTTCTTTAGGTAGTTGACCCACTCCTCCAACGGCGATTTAGCTACACTATTGAATTCGTTGACACGAACAAGAATGTAGGTTGGGAAAATCTCTGAAGGTGATTTCCTTACGATATTGTCCCTCTCCTTGGTACTGATGATAAGTTGGTCCTTCGTATGCAGTCCTACGAAATTGTTCTGACCTACATAGATATAGTCAGAACCTTTTCCCAGGTCAAAGTAGAGAATGCTGATGGAATACACCTTCTTCACCTCCTTGTAGCTGTTGCCCAGGTTGATGTGTTCCGTGATAGCCTTGGCTACACCATATAGCACACGCTCCAGATAGTATAGTTCACTGGTGTTTTGTATTTCTACGATGATAATTTCTCCTTTGCTATTCTTGGCTTTGATGTCCACACGGTTAAATTTGTCATCGGCAGCACTCTGATTGCCTTCACTTTCCAGGATGTCGATAATCTTTACCTCTTCGTTTAGGAAGACAGTGAGGAATCCCTCTAGTACGCCAAAATTGGCTTTCTGGCGGAGCAATCTTTTGATAGCCCAGTCGAAACGAATGTATCTGTCTTTAAGTTCTGCCATAATATCTTATTTTATTAAATGTCACATTTCGCCTGCAAATATACGATTTTATTCTGAAACCCCCAAGGATTTAGGATGGAAAAGTTTTTTTGAGAAGAAAATAGGCGGCTCCCGGAATTGAGAGCCGCCTATAATGTATTATTAAAATAAATGTTTATTCTGCAACAGCAATGATAGCATACTCGAGAGTAATATCATTGAAGAAGATGCGGTATTTGCCAGCAGCAATCTTAATATCCTTACTGCCTCCGCTTGTAATCAACTTACCAGTTGAAGAGAATTCCTGACCCTCTGCAAAGCCCCAGTTGGCTGCATCGTTCCACTTATGGTTAGCACGGATCTTGAAGCTACCTTCAGGGATGGTTTTTTCAATAAACCAGTTGTGAGGAGTAACCTCTGTCATGTCAACATCATTGTCCCAATCGCCACCAACACCGATAAGACCAACTTTCTCGTATGCTGTAGGATTCTGGTTCTCGAGCTTTGTCCATTTGTAAGTCATGGTAGAGAAATCTGCAGTAAAGGTATAGAATGCACCTTTTTCAGGGCAAATGATGGCACCAGCATTATTGTCAGCTTTTAAGCTACCTGTTGGAGTATTGGCGTCAGCCATTGTTGCACTACCATAAGCATTTTCCCATTTTCCGAAATCGCTACCAAGCATAATCTTTAGATTTGCATCGCCATTCCACTTAGTAGTATAGCTCTGAACCATAGGAGTTTCTGCATACATGAGACAAGTCTTGTATTCAGGTTTATCAGCTTTCCAGTCCTGCAATGCACCTACAAGGTAATATTCAGGTGAAATTTCCTTAATAGTATAGGTGTAATCCATCATATTGATTGTCATCTGATACATACCTGCCTTGGCAATCTTACCTGCGCCAGCCTTTTTACCATCAGAGGTAGAAGTACAAAGTTTACCGCTCATAGCGTTATCTCCATCTTGTTCAATACCAACAACACCCTTAGGAGCATTTTCTACAGCCCAAATGTTACCAGTATCTACATTTCCCTGTGGAATAATCTTCCAGTTTTGGCCATCCTTTGTAGTAGTAAACATAAGGGTGAATACAGGATCCTCATAAACATCTGCTGAAGAGTGAGCAAATTTCAATTTGGTATCCAACTTCCAGTCTGTCAAGTCACCTACGAGGTAGTAAGCGGCATCGATGAATGGAGCCTCAGGGATAGCCTTCACCTGAAATGTTGCAGATGTAGCCATCTTTGCGGCTATTGAACCATTGCTTTGCCATGCGTCAAGTGTTGCATCGATATCGCGCTCTGTTGGGCGCTTGCCCCACTTACCTGTGATGTAATTTACCAAGTCAGCTTTTGCCATGTTACCATCAGCATCAATGTCGAATGACTGACCATCGATATTAATTTTGTAGGTTGGAGTGTAAGCAGCGTCGGAAGAAGTGGGAGCAACAATGCTCGCCACTTTTACCTTCTCTGTTTTTACGTCAGCCAAGTTGATGACATCAACTGGAGTTACGCTACCATTTCCGAATGCCACAGCTTCCTTCTGAGAATTTGTCTGTGGGTTACCCCAATCTGTGTAGTCCTCGGTGCAAGACACCATACCCATCAGAAGGGTCATTCCCAATAATATTTTCTTAATCATAATTGTCTATACTTTAAATGATTTACAATTTAACGATGCTGAACGAACCAGTGATGTCGTTGAATGAGATGACGTACTTGCCTTCTGCCAAGCCGATGTTCTTGCCACCTGCATCACACTTTCCGTACATGCTGATGGTGCCATCTTCTGCACCATAGCCCCAGCTGGTGTCCCAAGAACCTTCAATCTTGAACTTGAACTGTGCAGTCTCGCCGGCAGGAACATCCATTACATAGTACCAGGCGTGGTTCTCAACGCCCTCGGTGTTGTAAGGAAGCATTGGAGTGTCTACCCAATCGTTGAATGAGCCACTAATCTGGATAGTACCATAGTTGTTTACTGTACCCTCGTACTTCTCCATCTTGGCTGTATTGTCAGCTGTGTTGAGAGTGATGGTGTAGTAACCGGCTTCTGGAGCTACGATGTGACCACCGGCGCTACCACCGTTACGGTTGATGATTGTACCCTTTGTAGCGCCATCGGCGTTCATACTGTAATCCCAGTTGAAGCTTGAAGGCATAATCTTGAAGCCAGCTCCATCGACCTCGGCCTTGTCGTTGTAATCACCGGTAAGGAAGTAGTTGGTGTATTCAATCTCACCAACACCAGTCTTCTTGTCGTAAGAGAAGTTAGGCTTGAGGAACATCGGAAGAGCGTCTTCGCCAATGCTCTTGTTGCCAGCCCACTTAGCGCCGAACATGTTACCTACAAGGTACCACATTGTTGGAACAGCATCCTTCAACTCTATGTAGTAAGGCTTTACAGTAAGCTTTACTGAGTTTGAGGCAACAGGATTCAGACGGTTAGTGCCCTCAAGGATGTAAGCGTTAACACGAACGTACATCTCCTGCGTGGCAGGAACATTACCTTCTGTCCATTTAAGTATCTTTACCAATGCCTTGTCCATTTCTTCAGCAGAGGAAGAGATGTTGCATTTCTGTGTGGTGTTGCTAAGAACAGCGTAGTCTGGAACCTTTTCGCCACTCTCGTCTGCAGCAGCCTCATCGGTGGAAACTGTGAAAGAGTTGGTTGGAGATACCTGCACCTCGTATGTTGCGTTGACAGGGGCATTTTCTGCTGTGTACTTAGGCTGCGACCATGTGAAGCTGAGTTCTGATGACTGCTCCAAGTCGATAGTCGCATTGGCATATGCTGGAGTGTTCAACGTGAACTCCTTAGGCTGGATAAGCGTAGGGTTGGAGTCGTTGTCGTCCGAACATGATGCGAATAAGCTGGTGATGCCGAAAAGCAGAGCACCAATCATATATTTACTCTTCATATTGCATTTACTTTTTTACTTCCATTAAACTTTAGTTCTTAACCTCATTATATCCGTCGATCTGTGTCAGGTTCTTGTTAGAAAGAATCTCTGAAGATGGGATAGGATATACGTTATTGGTCTTAGCGAATGTAGTACCATTAGTGCTACCACCCTTAAGCTCCCATTTGTATGTAGCCTGAGTTCCACCAAACTGATTGAAACGAATCAAGTCGGTACGACGAAGACCTTCGCAATAAAGCTCGCGAGAACGCTCGTCAAGAACATCGTTAAGAGTGTAAGAAGCACGCACGGCTGCGTGGGCACGATTGCGGAGAGCGTCGATGTACTTCTTTGCCTTAGCAGAACCCTCACCGTTAAGGTGCATCTCAGCCTCTGCTGCATTGAGGTAAGCCTCAGCTACACGGAAGAGGAAGAAGTCGATGTCGACATTATAGCTGTCGTGAGGAGTACCGGTAGCAGAATAGTTGTTATTCCACTTTGGTGTTGCAATACCCTTGACGAACTTATCGTTAGCACCAATCTCCAAGGTACGATCGCCGTCACTGTTGCCCTTACCCCAAAGGATAGCACGGTCGTCAACGTTCATAGCACGAATTTCTTTTGCCGACTTGTTCACTACTACAGAAGGATCGGTGAAGAACTTCTCTACGAATTGTGGACGAACACGCATACCTGACCATGTGTTGGCAGTAGTGGCAGCATCCTTGCCTGTAACAGTCTGCATCGTAGCATCCCAAAGAGCAGCTACATAGAACATAGAACCACCCCATCCCTGAGTCTTGTCTCCATCTTGCATCAATGGGAGAAGAGCCTCGCAGCTTGCACCATTCGATCCATTGTCGCCCATGAAGAGCAAGTCGTATGGCTTGTAGCCATTAGCCTTTGCCTCTTCAGACATCTTGCTGTCATCGAAGAGTGCATAAGGTGATTCGATAACCTTCTCGGCATATTCGAGAGCCTCTTTCCAGTAAGGATTGTCCTGACCGTCGTTGTTGAGGTATGTACCTGCGTTGAGGTAAAGACGGCTCAAGAGCAACCAGCATGTGCCCTTGTCTATGCGACCATAGTCGGCGTCTCTGTCGGTCTCAGGCTTTGCCTCCAAGAGGTCAGGCTCAGCTGCGAGCAATTCGTCCTTCACCCAGTTGAACAGGAATTCACGACCCAACTGCAGAAGCTCTGCACGAGTGTAAGACTTGCCTTCCTCAAACTTTTCGTTGTAAGCGTGGGCCTGACGTGGTGTCTCTGCTGAAATCTTGTCAATGAATGTCGGGTCTCCAAAGAAGTCGAGCATCAAGAAATAGCTATAGGCACGAAGTACACGCACCTCTGCATACTTGGTTGGCTCTGCCTTGGCAGCGTCGAGACTTAAGAAGTGGTTCTCGTAAGAGATGTTTGACATCAGACGATAGTAGAGGTTCTTCAGAGTAGCATTACCCGGATCGAACTTATTGTAGCCAACATCTGCGATACCGCCATCCGACCACCAGCAGATTGCTTCGTCGGTAGGAACCTCGTTGAAGTTGAACAGGTTGCGTAGAAGGGTTGACTTACCAGCGTCGTCGATAGTGAAATCGGCATTACCGTCATTACCTTCCATGATAAGACCAGCGTAGCACTTGCTGTACAAGCCTGTAATGTTTGGAGTACCGTCAACATTAGGATTAATGTTTCCCTTGTCCAAATCATCCATACAAGAGCTCAAACTTGCTGTAAGCAGAAGAGCTACTGCAGGGGCAATTGTTTTGAATTTATTGAGTTTCATATCGAAATCTATTTTTTAAAATTGTTAGAAGTTGAGGTTCAGACCGAGCAGGAATGTGCGGCAACGTGGATAGATGCTGTCGTCCTTGCCTGAGTTTACTTCAGGGTCGATACCTTTGTACTTTGTGATAGTGAATACGTTAGAGCATGAGGCGTAGATACGGCCTGATATACCCTTATAGTTGCCACCCTTCAACAGATTGTTGAAGTTATAGCCCAATGTGATGTTGTCGCACTTCAGGAAGCTACCGTTCTGTACAAAGTAGTCGGTAAGAGGATAGTTGTAAGAAGTCCAGCCTAAAGCTGCTATCTCCTTTGTCGTGTTCTTGTAATATCCCTTAGCGCTGCAAATCTCTTTAGTGTTTATCGCGCCTTCTTCGTATCCATTGTAGAGATAATTGCCTAAGCTTACACGGAAGTTGCTACCGAGATCCCAGTTCTTGTACGAAACCTTGAAGCTGAAACCACCTGTCCAAGGAGCTACGATATTCTTATAGAAGTATCTATCGTTCTCGTCGATTGTTCCATCGCCATTGCGGTCTACATAGCAGCCCATGATAGGACGACCGTTCTGGTCGTATACCTGCTGGTATACCAAGAATGAGTTGGCTGGCTTTCCTACCTTATGATAGGTGATAGCCTGGTCCTGACCTACCTTCATTCCTGCCTCAATCATATCGCGGCCGCCTGCAAGCTCTGTAATCTCGTTCTTGTTGTAGGCAGCGTTAACGCTAAGTTCTACGAACCAATCCTTTGTCTGGATAGGACGACCTGTGATAGCAACCTCAAAACCCTTGTTCTCCAATGTTCCTGCATTCATAAGGAGGGCATTGTCGAAGTTCTGACCTGCAGCAATGGTAGTTGTACTGAGCAAGTCAGTTGTCTTGCGGTAGTAAGCATCAAGGTTTAAGGTCAATCTCTGGTTGAACATACCATAGTCGATACCTACGTTCCATGTTGTGGTTGTCTCCCATGTCAGTTCGTCATTGTATGCCAATGGGCGATAGAGCAGACCAGTATTGTTACCGCCACCGATAGGATAGAGGAAGTGATTGCTTGTACTCTTTAAATAGGTAGCGGTGTAATACATTTTACCAGTATCCTGCTGACCTGTCTTACCCCAACCAAGGCGGAGCTTCAAGTCGCTGATAGCATTTACATCCTTAAGGAAGCTTTCTTCCTTAACGCGCCATGCGAAGGCTGCTGATGGGAAGAAGCCCCAACGGTGTCCGTCGGCAAAGCGGCTTGAACCATCATAACGTGCTGTGAAAGTAAGGAGATAACGGTCAAGCAAAGAATAGTTGGCACGACCATACCAGCTCACGAGATAAGTCTGGCCTCTCCATCTGCTTGTATCGAATGACTTTACAGTTCCTGCAAGAGGTTCGCCCTTGTCGTTCTTACCTTCGTTGGTAGAAGGATACATTGACTTGCTCCACTTGTTGCCCCAATACTTCATGTGGCTATACTCGTAACCAGCCATGATGTCGAAGTGGTTGGCCTTGTTGAAGTCCTTGGTATACTGGGCATAAGCTGTAGCCGTGAGGTTGTACTTCTTCTCCTTGTCTTCGCTATTGCCACCATAGTAGAATCCGTATGTAGATTGAGGATTATTGGTGTTGTACTCACCACCGGTTGTATATTCACCAGCTAAGTTAGCATGCAAATGAAGGTCTTCGAAGCCATGAATCTTATAGTCAGCCTCTACGTTGCCCAAGAGAACATGTGCACTCTTGTAGTTGTCGTAGTTCTCTACCTTTTCTACTGGGTTTGTAGGAGCGTCATCATTGCGATTGTATGGGAATGTTGGGTCGTATGATGTAGTAGGTAGTGCCCACTGCCAAAAACCTCCCCAGTTCTTGAACTGCTCGTCGTTGCTCTTTACAGGGCGAGTAGGATCCATGTTGATAGCTGCGCCTACAGCATCCGTTCCACCAGAAACAGTCTTTGAGTAAGAATACTTACCGTTGATGTTGAGGTTGAGGTGCTTGTCGAACAGAGAAGGATTGATGTTGAAGCCTGCGGTAACACGCTTATAGTCTGAACCCTTCAAGATACCTTCCTGACCGGTGTAGCCTACGCTGACGCGGTAAGGCATTGACCATGACTGCTTGTTTATGCCACCAGTAAGGCTGACGTTATGCTCATGGCTGATGCCGGCACGATAGATTTCGTCCTGCCAGTCAGTATCGAATGTGCCTGCAGCATAGTCAGGTGTGCCGTCTTCCTTGAATTTCTTCCATCCCAAGCCTTGGTATGCAGAAGAGTCTTCGCCGTAATAGTTCTTGATGAAATCGACGTATTCAGAAGCGTTCATCACGTCCAACTTCTTGGCAATGGTGCTTACAGAAACCGTACCATTGTAAGAAACCTGCGGCTTCTGACCGCTGCGGCCCTTCTTTGTGGTGATGATGATGACACCGTTGGAACCACGCGAACCGTAGATGGCGGTAGCCGAAGCATCCTTCAATACAGTGAAGCTCTCGATATCGTTAGGATTGACAAGAGACAGAGGGTTATTAACACCCTTAGTGTCATTGTTATCCATTGGCATACCGTCGATAACAATCAATGGGTTGTTGCTTGCTGTCAAAGATGCACCACCACGAATACGAATCTGAGCACCATCACCAGGAGCACCTGATGCAGAGTTTACGTTTACACCGGCAATCTTACCCTGGATCATGTCCTGAGCCGAAGTAATGATACCATGGTTCTTCTCATCTGGCTTGAGAGCTGTCACCGAACCCGTGAGGTCATTCTTCTTGGCAACACCATAACCGATGACTACGACCTCATTCAAGGACTTGGAATCATCTTGGAGAGTAATGTTCATGTTGTTGGCTGCCTTCACTGTCTGTGGAGTCATTCCTAGATACGTGAAAGTAAGATTGGCACCTGGAGCTGCGTCAACAGAGAAGTTACCATCCATGTCGGTAATACCTACTGCCTTACCGTTCACTGTAACGGTAGCACCCATGATTGGCTCACCGGAAGCATCCTTCACGTGTCCCTTAATCGCATTAGTCTGCGCAAAGGAACTTGCTGTCAGAAGCAGACCGCTTGCAAGGGTCAATGCTCTGAGAGGCAATTTAAATTTTACCTGCTTCATCATTTGCTTGATTTTTAAGTTAATGTTTATTTTAATTTATTTGTTTATTCGTGACTGTACGCTTGGCTGTAATTTTCGTTACTGCTTTAGCGTATTTGAAACGTTACTTTTGTTCGCGTTCGGTCGTTAATTGTTTTTTCTGGGTGCAAAATTAAAGTCTTTTATGATACGATGTACTTTTTTTTAGTTAATTCCGTTATTTCTTTAGTGCAATCGTTTGCACTTCGTTTACTTGATTTAAGTCAAAGAAAATGGAGCGTCGTAACGATTATTTGGCTAATTTTGCACCGAATCTAAAAACAAATGGCAGAGAATACAATTATAACAATGAAGGATATTGCTCGCGACCTGGGGGTAAGCGTCGCCACGGTGAGCCGAGCTTTGAAGGACAGCCCTCGTATCAGTGCTGCCCAAAAGGAGCGTATACAGCAATATGCGCGCGAACATAACTTCTATCCGAATGTCATCGGCGAGGCGCTTCGCCATAGCAAGGTGCAGCCGATGAAGATTATCGGTGTCATCATGCCCGAACTGGTGCATTACTACTTCATGTCGGTGCTCTCGGGCATCGAGGAGGAGGCAAGAGCCAGGGGCTATCGTGTGATGGTGGCGCAGAGCAAGGAGCGATATGACCGTGAGGTGGCCATCTGCGAGGACTTCTATAAGAATAAGGTGTGTGGCATCATCGTATCGCAGGCTAAGGATACCAAGCAGTATGCCCACTTCCAGAAGTTGATGAACAATGGCGTGCCTCTCGTTTTCTATGATAGAATATGTACGGGCGTGAATTGTTCCCGAGTGGTGGTGGATGACTACATGGGAGCCTTTACTGCCGTGACCCATCTCATCGACACGGGCTGCAAGAAGATTGCCTTCTATGGTTCGCCGATGAACTTGGAAATCTCCAAGAACAGATACAATGGCTATCACGATGCCTTGGTGAAGCATGGACTCACGGAGAATCCCGACTGGGTGAAGCTCTGCGACAACCGTGCGCAGGCTGAGGCTCTGACACCGGAGATACTGGAACAGGAAGATCATCCTGATGCCTTCTTTGCCATCAACGATGATACCGCCATCGGTATTCTCTATACCGCTAAGCGAATGGGATTCAGCGTTCCGGATGATATCAGCGTATGCGGTTTTACGAATGGTGACCGTGCCAAGGCTTCCGACCCAATGCTTACCACCGTGGAGCAGCGAGGCGTGGCAGTAGGAGAGGAGGCTGCCAATATCCTCATCGGACAGGTGGAGGGCTCCATCTCGAAGGATGAGGTGGAGAAGAGAGTGGTGAGAACCAGACTCGTGGTGAGAGGAACTACCAGATAACTTTGAACTTTGAGCTTTGAACATTGAACTTTATAAATAGCTCTAATAACCTAATGTCCTTTGTGAATTTCAATGTTCAAAATCAAAGTAAGAGTAATCATAAAGTTCAAAATTCAATGTTCAAAATTCAAAGTATAACAATATGAAACAAAAGCCTAATTTGAGTTTCTGGAAGCTCTGGAACTTGAGCTTCGGATTCTTCGGGGTACAGATTGCCTACGCCCTACAGAGCGCCAACATCTCCCGAATCTTTGCAACGT
>ERZ1034701.619-NODE-619-length-13257-cov-4.688608_pt1 | contig 13257 bp, 8 predicted proteins | sample MGYA00520651_ERZ1034701 | MGnify/ENA primary metagenome ERZ1034701 (study PRJEB33766, sample SAMN09781713) | gut metagenome | biome: gut microbiome | host: Homo sapiens | place: Madagascar | study: EMG produced TPA metagenomics assembly of the PRJNA485056 data set...
AGTTCGATGTCAGCTTCAAGGTTATCGACAAGGTTAACTACTTCGAGATTGTGGCTAATGACACTTACGGAAGAACTCTCCCCGATGGTGTCATGTGCCCAAAGGTTGGTGATAAGTACTTTCTGTTCAACTGGGACGCAACCAAGATTACTGATACGGACCTCATCCCTACTGCTCAGTTGTCTCTGTTCGACAGGGCAAAGCAGTACTATCAGAAGACCATGATCAGCAATTCAAATTTCACCTGCACGATGGATGGCGACAAGTTCTACAATGATGGGATATACGATTACCATCCTCTCGGTGAACAGGTAAAGCTGATTAATGATATGTTTGCGCAGGTGGACGCGGATGGCAAGCACTACCGAAACTCTCGTATCATCGGAATGGAGATACCTTTGGATATTCCTTACGACCACCCTCAGTACATAGTAGGAGAAAAGGCTGCAACAAGTCGATTGGGTAAGTTGGAAGACAAGGTTGATTCCATTAAGGTGAATGGAATGCAGATAGGTGGCACAGGAAGTGGCAACGGTGGAGGTGTCTATGTCATTGGCTTGAACGATACCACTCCTGCATCCGATAGCAACGTTTATTCTGCTAGACGCTCTAGAATGGAGTTTGTATCTAGGCTGCAGGATAACACCGCCAAGGGAACAATCACCTTCGAGAAGGTGCAGAAGTTCTTGCAAGGATTGAATATTGGTGACGGAAACGGCGCATGGTCGGCTGATGGTACTCTGAGCCTCTTTAAACTCCTCACCAATAATTTTGACTCTGGTCCTTACGGTCATGGTGCGCAGATAGATGAGAAGGGTAATATAGAGGCAAACAGCATCTATGCTCGTCAGTTCATATCAGCACCTAAGTTCGTTTTCAATGAGATCTCCGTAACCAAGGCAGAGCAGTGGAATACGAACGGATATGGTACTATTGAGAGCGTGGACGTGAAGAATCGTACTATCACCCTGCATCTGGAGGAGAATGATTACGGTTCTCTGCAGGTGGGTGACATCTGCCGTGGTCTCTATGCCGATATAGACAATGCGCATGGAGCAGACAAGACAGAGGAAGGAGCTTTGGACGATTGCAACTTCGTTCAGCACAAGGGCTTCTTCTCTACCTATTTCTACGTTACTCATATCATCACGAATGAGAAGGGTAAGTTCGTCTTCCAGTATGGCAAGAGAAGTTCAGTGACTCCTGACCCTTGCGCTTACATGGACTTTGCCCAATACGGTAGCTTCACAGATGAAAAGCGTCAGAGTAGCATGTATTTCTCGTCTCGCGGTAACAGCTTTATCGAGGTATTGGATGGAGTCAGCACGTGGGAAGTGCAGTCTCAGAACCGTGTAGCAAGATACGGCTGGCTGGGCGGTCTTGCTCTTGTCAAGAAGGATGGCTCTATCGTGCGACCTGAAGGCAACGGTATCTACGTTCAAGATAATATCTACTTTGGCGGCAACATCAACTACCTGCAAGGTCTTTCGGGACTGGATGACTTGCGTGAGGAGGCGAAGGCTTATGATGTAAGTCTCTCGCAGTATCAGAGCGTTATCACGGTAGATGATATGGGCAATGTCATCAATGGTCTCTATACCGAGGACGAGGCGAAGACGACAAAACAGTACCGTATCTCTACAGCTGTATTCGTCAGCAAGGGAATGGATATATTGCTCGAAGAGGATGGCAATACTGAGGACGTGACAGCAGGTCATTACCGTGTGCATGCCGTGAGCGAAGATTGTGAGGTGATGGTGCAGAACTCTACCATCTTTGTTACCGCTATCCGCAATATCAAGGATGGCGTTGCAGGAACAAAAGATGATGCCACCTTTGACTATGATGCAATGCGAAAGGCAACCGATGCAATGGTAACAATTGTGGTAGAGTTGGAAGGCAAGACCTCAAAGATGGTGCAGATGCCTATCCGCATTCAGCATGACACGCTCCCATTTATGGTGTGCGACCTCAGTAACGAGAGCGCATCGGTGGCATGGAATACCAAGACAGCTAAGTATATCGGCTTGCCTATCAAGACCAAGGTGTCATTGCTTTATCACAATGAGCCATGGGCGATTTCCTCGCTCAATATCTCTAAGGTAGCTGGTCTGAAAACTTCAATGAGCATTGAGGGCAAGGCGAAGGTGATTACTATTGATGCTGATAACCTTACTGCCGATACCCTTGCTCAGGTTACGAAGATGAACATCACGGTTGTTGGCAGATATGCAGGTGCTAACTATGAGTATACAAGGGAGTTGACTATCCTCAAATCATCTGATACCGTAGTCTATGAGCTGATACCTTCTGCGGACAGCATCGTAGTGGATAAGGACGGAAACACTACAGTTAATTCCATAAGCTGTGATGTCTATGCTACATCGTCAGACGACAAGCGTTACAAGCTGACCGCTCTTCCTTCGGGAATGTCGCTAAAATACGGAAAGAGCGAGAATGCTACGACTTCTGTAGGTATCGGATCAGATGTACCTGTGTCAGTATCAGACAAGATGGTTACTTTCGCTCTCTATGACAGTAATAATAACATGCTCGACAAGGAATCTGTACCTGTGGTGGCATTCGGTAAGGACGGTAAGGGTATTGAGTATATCTTTAAGTTGCAAAACTCCGCTCCTTCCAATCCTACTCCTAGCGACTATGCTACCAATGCTGAATATCAGCGCACAGATAAGGAATTTGTTCCTAGCGGATGGACGGATGATCCTACGGGTGTGGATGCAGTGAACCAGTATGAATGGGTATGCAAGCGAGTATCTACAAACGGTCATTGGGGAGCGTTTTCTGAGCCTGCGGAATATGCACACTTCGGCAAGCATGCGCCTAAGGCAAAGTCTTCCGATGATATTGTCACTATTCCGACAGACAGCAATGGCAATGCTCTTCTGGCATTCAGAGAGGAAGTTGGTTTTAGCCTTCTCGTAGACGGAAGGGACTGTAATGTAAGTCAAGTTGTTATAGACAGGGCAAATACTACTAATGTGTCTTATCCCATAAGTGGTAATACGGCTTCTATATCGTGCGCAGAAGGTGCGAGACTCGGAATGGTTGCACAGACTATAGTCTTCAAAGTGACAGGAACGCTTGACGGCTCAACCTATATAGACTATGTGACCGTGAAGATAGTGCCAAACGTGACGGGTGCTGATGGTGACGGGTATGAGTATATCTATTATCAGTCTAATTATCTCCATAATTATTTCTCTGCACCAAGCCGAACAAACGGAAAACTTACTGATGGATGGCAGGATGACCTGATGGCTCCTACTGTAGATAAGCGATATGTTTTCGTAGCCTACAAGCAGGGTGAAGTTGGCAGTGATGGTGAGTTCTCGATGCCACAACTTTTCAATCGTTATCCCAAAAGTATCGTCAGTCAGGAAACGAAGTTCATTGCATGGTACTCTCTGACGGATGGTCCTGATGCTAACGAAATATGGAATCATGGCAGCACGTCCATGCCGACCAATTTCAGTGACGACAAGCCTTGGTTGTGGAAGGTGGTCCGAACAGACTATACTGAGGATGCTCCTGAATACACAGTGTCCTGCGAGGGATATAAGGCTAAGGACGGTCATAGTCTCCTCGTAGGCTATCAGTCTTCAGCTTCAGAACCATCAGTGCTTCCTACTCCGAAAACGCTTGCCGACTATGATAAAGCGCAGGATGAAATTGGCAACGGCTGGGCAAAGACGGCTCCAGCTACGGGAGGTAAGAGTATCGTGCTTGGTGGTAAGATTACAACAGATGAAATTGTCGACCGGTACAACAGCAGTACTAACGCATGGGGAACAGAAGAAAGTGAAATTCTGTTAGATGGTATCAAGCAGAAGAAAACATTCTATAAGACGCCTGCCTCTCTTGGTAACAACGGCAAGTGCATACGCCGTATTAAAGTTGTTAACCATTTCCGAGATAGCTATCTCAGAGTGATGATGAAGTCTTATTCTGAAACCAACTGGGACCTGGTATGTATCTCTCGTCTCTATCTGCCGTCTGAGGTCATCAATAGTGATGGCAATCAGATAAAGGAAGATAGCGAATATCTCAACAGATCAGAGTATGCCTATGAAGTAAGCGGCAATGGTCAGAGTCTTGTTGCTGAATTATCCATGCCTGATGCAGGAGAATATTATTTCTTCATCGGATATTTCAAGGATGGTAGCAATGACTTCTTCGGCGACTATGGTCTCTTTGCCTGGCAATCAATGATAGCTCTTACTGAGAGCTTGTGGCGTACCGACGGAACCGTAGATGATGCCAGCAACATAACCTGGAGCAAGGCGATGCCGATGCAGGCTGAAGCCATCGTTATGGAGCGCGCCTATATCGCTACCGCTAACGATACGTCAGTGCCAGCCAAGCCTTACCGTACTAATGGTATTCTACAGGGAGGATGGACGGCAAAACGGCTAGCAGTATCGTCTACAAACAGGTTCATTTGGGAGTCTGTTCGTGCAGGAAAACATGGTACTGACTCTGTTCAGGACGATTGGAGTCAGCCTGTTGTGGTAGCCAACTTTGCCGAAGCTGGAAAGATGGGCAAGAACGGCTGCATCGTCCGTAATTCCGAAGGATGGAAGAGCGGCGCAACGTATCATAATGATTCTGCCCTGACCAAGGAACAGAAGTATATCGACCTGATATATATTGAGGATAACAATGCTAACGATGGCTGGTCTATCTATCAATGCAACGTTACGCATACGGCTACGGGCAGTTCATTCGACCCTTCGGCAGTTGACGCTGACAAAAATAAGCTGTGGACGAAACTGAGTGATGCTGGTCCGATGTATTCTCCTCTTATCGTGGCAAAAAATGCGGTTCTGAAGTTCGCCCAGGGTCAGCAGTTTAACCTGATGGAAGGTAACAATATCTTTGGCTCGTTCCGATGGGTTAAGGATGATGGGGATTACGCTTTCTGGATAGGCGGTACGTCTGGCGCTGTAGCTACTACTTCCATCACCAAGGGCGGCAAGCTGAAGACGACCAATGCGGATATTACAGGTAAGATTACGGCTACGAGCGGACAGATTGGCGGCTTTAAACTGGAAGATAATAATCTTGTCTGTAGCAATGCACGATTAGCTATTGGAGAGGAAAGAAATAACTTTACCCGCATGGTGGTTCTGGATGCAAAGAGTTTTACCTATGATAGTTATAACTTTGCTCTATCTGTTGTAAATTATGGTATTGTTACTCAAAGTTCTACAACTCAAGCTGGAATCCACATTAACGTTGGTGCTTCCAATGCTAGTGTTCAATACCCTGGCATTGTAATGGAAAATGGTACATTCGTTGGTTTCCGTGTTCCTATTGTCCCACTTTATTACAGTATGGATTTGAGCAATAATGCTTCAATTTATGCGTCAGGAATGTGTATTCGCTGCAACAATTCATCTAATATTACGATAACTTTGCCAACTTCAGCAAAAGGTGCTAAAACAGGAGATGTCTTTACAGTTATAAGAGCTGGAACTGGCGATGTTACAATAAAAGCACCTGCGGGAGTTAGTTATCGTACTTCGAACGGTAAAACAGGAGAATTTACAAGTACAAAAAAAAATGAGCAAATACATCTCATATTTGATGGGGATACGTGGTTTTCCGAATGTAGCGCTGGTTAATGGAATAAAAAAAGGTTATATAATAAAAAGCAAAGAGTATGAAAGTTAAGTTAGAATATCTAGAAGTATTCGTGACACTCGACAAGAGCCAGTGTCAGGTAGTGAACGCACGCAAGCAGATTGCGAACATCATCTATTCGCAGGGTGCAGGTCTTGGATTGGCAGGACAGGCTCTTGCCGTCAAGATGTGGAACGGAAGTGATGAAACCGACTACTCGCAGGAAGAGCTTGATATCATTAAGGGGCTGGTGGAGAAAACCACCGCTCCTTGCTTCATCGAAGCAGTCAGCAAGGCAATCAATGAATCTTTAAATCAATAATTTTATGGCAACAGAAACAAAAATTAACGACATAGCCAGTCAGTTGAGCACCGCCTCACGCCTAGTAGTTAGCACAGACTTCTTTTGGGTCTACACAGCTAGCGGCTTGCAGGTCAAAATTCCTGCCGAGTTTGTAAAGGCTTATCTCGTCAATGGCATTAAGCCTAGCATCAATGCCAACGGTAACTGGGAGATTGACGGCAAGGACCTGGGCGTGGCAGCTAAGGGAAAGACACCGCAGTTCCGTGGCGGTACGATGGGTATAGAGGTAAGCTATGATGACGGTAAGACGTGGACGCAGGCGGTGGCATATACCGACATGAATCCTGACTTGACTGCCCTTGTCGAAGCCTATAACAAGGTGATTCAGGGAGAAGCCGGTAGAGTGAATGCTGAAACCGCAAGAGTAAAAGCTGAAAAGGCACGTGTGGCAGCAGAAAATAAACGCGAAACGGATTTCTCTGCATCGAAGAAGGCTTGCGACGATGCAACGGCAAAGGCTAATTCCACCTATTCCCATCCACCTTACGTAGACAAGGACGGTTATTATTACAAATGGAACGTAACGACATCATCCTATAATAAGACGGACGTTAACCTTACTGGTAAGGCTTTCCAAATTAAGAAGGTATTTGCTTCCGTATCAGCGATGAATGCTACGGACGTGAACACTTTCGCTGAGAATGATTTTATCCTCATCAACACTGTTAATGTAGAGGATGCAGACAATGCAAAGCTCTATGTAGTCGCTCTGAACGAACAAGGGCAGAAGTTCTATTCCTATCTTGTTGATATGAGTGGTTTCCGTGGATTTACGGGCAAGACCCCTCAGTTTCTCATCGGCAATGTGATTACCCTAGCCGAGGATGCGAATGCCACCGCTTCCGTATCGGCTTCGGGCACAGATACAAACGGAAACCCTGTCTACAAGCTGAATCTCGGTATTCCGAGAGGCATTCGTCTCCGCTTTGCCGACCTCACGGATAGTGACAAGGTAGAACTGATGAAGCCTGCGACCGATGCTGCTGCGGAATCTAAGAAACAGACCGAAGCATGCAAGACGGCGACCGATAACGCCAATACCCAGGAAACGGTTCGGCAGAAAGCAGAGACCACCCGCAACTTAAACGAGACTACACGGCAGAAGCAGGAAACGGCTCGGCAGGAAGCAGAGATCACCCGCAATAATAACGAGGCGGCACGCAAGACGGCTGAAACCAAGCGACAGCAGGATACCTCCGCCGCCATTACCAACTCGCAGACGCAGACCGCCATTGCCAAAGAGCTGAATGAACATCCGGTAAAGATGGGTGATAACGGCAACTGGTGGCAATGGAACATCAAGACCCACGCCTATGAGGACACGGGTATTGTGGCACGAGGTGGAGCAATGTATCCTACCTTCAAGCATGTTGGCAACAAGCTCTATATCGTAGACTACGGCAGCAACGTGAGCGAGCGAGTAGTGAAGAAGGGCAACAAGTTAGTATTCAGAATTTAATTATCAATCTTTTAAAAGAAATAATAATATGGCAGAACAGCAAGAAATTCTTTTAGGTAATGCCTTCGTCACAGACAAGGGCAACTGGCAGCAGGGAGCCACCTATGAGACTAATGACATCGTGCATACCCAGGATGGTATCTTCCTCTCCCTGTTAGACAATAACGCCACCCAGCCTTCTGCTTCGGCAGAGGGATGGAAGGTATGGCTCGACAAGACTCCGGTCAATGACAGCATTTCTCAGTTCAAGGCGCTGATGGATGCGTTTCAGACGCAGAACCCGTTCTGTGGCTTTGCACGCATATCGGGCGATGCAGACCCAGTTCCTGCAAGCGACTACATCTATGGCGGTCGGCAGTTGATCCGTGAGATTGGTTCGCATATTAAGCTCGGAACCGTGAAGCGTGTAGATAACGAAGCCGTCCTTCAGCATGAATGTGCCAAGGGCCGCATAACGCTTGCCTCTAATGGTGAGGATGTGGCGGTAGATGGCACGGAGGGCGATATTCTTCTCTATTGCGATATTCCGCTCTATCTGCTGAAGGGAAATGAGACGGTAGGTAGCAATGAGATGAGCTGCATTGGTGTGGGTGTTCTCCCATGCTACTGGCAGAACCATGCAGCCAAGCTGTTCAGTCCGTTTGCCATCTCTCCTTTCTATGCCGTCAACTGCAAGCTGACTAGTGATGAGCGTTCTCAGGCTCACTGCGTAATCGGTGATGCGGGTGTAGGTTCTTACAGTGCTCCGGGTGGATTACTCAAGGAAGTGTTCAAGGCTAGCGGAGCGGGTTATCCTACTCAATATGTCAGCGCCTTGCAGTCTATCCATAATGCACAGAATAAGAATGCGGATGCCAACACCAACTATCCTTACATGGGTTGTTACTATGAGTTCTACGAGTTGCTGCTGGTTCTGATGTATGCTGAGTGTGGCACATTGAACACTACCGATCTCTACTGCATGGGCGCAGGATGCACGATGCAGGAAACGGTAGGAGATTCTACCTGGAACGATGCCAAGATTGCAGCCAACAGCGGTATCAAGATGTTCAAGAGCGACAAGACGGTTGTAGGTTTCGGTGGATTGATGTCGCAGAACCTTAAGAGTGGAGCCAGTGGCGGTGCGCAATATAATGCAGACCAGCTGGTAGGCTCTCAGCATTACGGTTTCACACAGAACGGAGAGGTGCTTTCTGTGCTCGATAAGATTACGAAGGCAGGCTTGCAGTCTAAGATTGGCTCTTCCTCTAATATCTTCTACGAGGATGCAAGCGGCAACATGGTTTGTTCTTCCGATGGTAGCGTCAATCCTACCAACGGCGATGGCATGACAGCTAACAAGCGATATTATATCGTTCGCGACGTACCTAACTGTCAGGGTATCGGCGATGGCGTGATGACAGCCGTGGTCAACTGCTACGTTAAGATGAATTGCGCAGATAGCTGCTATACAGGTTCTACGAGCCTTGCAGGTGGATATATCATTTTCAAGTTCTCTCATTCTATCTATCGAGGTTTAAGTATTCCGATGGACGGTCTGTTCCGTCAGCTGAGCGGAGCGCATTACCTCACGGGCAGAACTGCTAGCGGATATTACAACCGTTTTTACTGCGCCAGCAAGTGGCAGGATATGCAGCCTCTCACCAACGATACTGCCTATGGCGACGTAGGCAGTGCCAAGGACTTCAATATTCTGAAGGGACTCTCTGATGTTGTTACCGTAAGCGGTAATCAGAACTGGATAAGCAAGGCAGATTATTCTCACTCTCTGTTCTGCTTTACCGGTTTCAGCGGCAATGCCCATACCCATGAATGCTGCTTCACCTGGAACGGCAATTATATGTGGGGCTATGGAAGCAATGGCTTGCCTGAAGTTGGCAAGGAGGGTGTCAAGGCCCTTGTTGTCGGCTGCAGTGCGGCTGACGCCGATGCGTCCGCTCGTGCTGCGTATTGCAACGTCGCTGTTAGCAGTAGCATTGGCAGTTACGCTGGGGCTTTTGCTGTCCCTCAGCTAAAGCTCAAGCAGTAATAAGGCAGCAATAACAAAAAGCTGTCGGCTTTTAGACCAAATAGCCTCAAGCAAGCCATATAGCTGCGGAGCGGCGGCTTTTAGCCGCTCCGCTTAGCGCGCCCTCATTTTCATGGGTGGGAGGAAATAATTTCAGATAACGAAGTAACAAAAAAGTAAAATATAATGAAAAATCTCATCGGACAGAAAAATAACGAATCAGCGAAGCAGCCATCATCAGCTAATGGGATGATGTACGGCTGTTCGGTGGGTGCGTCTAGCCAGGAAGTGCATGGCATGCCTTCTCGTGTGGAGGATGCCAACCTGGCATCCGAACCATGCACCTCGGGCGAAGACAAGAGCGCAGGCAAGGAGAAGGCCCTTGTTGTCGGCTGCAATGCGAATAACGCCAATGCGTCCGCTCGTACTGCGAATTGCAACAACGCTGTTAGCAATAGCAATGACAATTACGCTGGGGCTTTTGCTGTCAAACAGGTAGAAAACATAAACGCGAAACACCTTGCAGCGCGGTCTACAAGATCAAACATAGCGCAAAACCATGCCGCTACCGGTGGGCATGGAGGGGATGAGGTAAACAGTCTTCCGTTCTGGACGGATGAGATCTCAGACCAATGCACCCACGAGATGGGCGTCACTCCCCTGAAAGCTACCCTTGAGGGAACTGAAGCCGAAAAAGAGGCTATCCTTCAAGAACTGAATATAGCCAGCAGTAAAAGAAAGCTTCGTAATCTGAAACGTTTTATCGCCAACCCTATTATCGTAAGAATGGGAGTAGAAAGATGCTTGTCTAGGGCAAGTGACTCGCCAGAGGTGCGTAATGTCATCCGTAATAAGGAGAAAATCATATCGCGTCTCATACGAGAGCTGACCGACGGAACCTATCGTTGCCAGCCTACTACCCGCAGGATCATTACCAAGCGTGGTAAGGGTGACAAGGATCGTAATGCAGATATCTATACTGTATATGATAGATGCGTACAGAATATCCTTCTTATCGTGTTGCAGCAGAAACTTACCAACAAGCTCTCTCCCTGGTGCTATTCCGGCATCAAAGGCAGAAGCCTGTGGAGTAATGACAAGACCTACTGCATGGTGAACCGTATACGTACATATGTGCAGTATCATCCGCAGGCGAGTGCCGGACTTACTGATATTCGTCATTTCTACGAGTCACTACGAAGCAAGGTGGTACTGGGCGTATTGTTCAATACGATTACGTGCCCATATACCCGTTCCCTTCTCTGTGATATACTTCTTCAGACGGAAACGCTCGTTATTGGCGGTACACTATCTCAAATCTTCGCAATGCTCACTCTTACAGAAATGGACTACGAGATAAACCGCATCTTCCATCCTCAGTTCTACGGAGCATTCGGCGATAATCGCATCATCATGGATGATGATCGAGAGAAGGTAATCAAGGCTGTACATTGGGAGATGAGTTATCTGGAAGGCAGATATGGCATGCACATGAAGAACGACTACCAGGTAGTGAGAGTATCTGACGGTTTTATGTTCTGCAAGCAGCATTTAAAAGGTTCGTTCGTTAACGTGAGGGCAGAAATCAGGCGCAGGGCTATACGTGGAGCCATACGTGGACAGCAGCATTATGCCGGCTATCACGGCATGCTCGTGAAGACAGACAGCAGGAAGTTAATATATTTAATTAAGAACAGATTAAATTCATTGCGAATGAAAAATCAAAAAGGCATGATGATTAAGCCGATGGCGGGCGAACTCATCAAACTCAACAAGGTAGAGGGAAAGGGGGTCTATATCACTGACTATGTGTTGCGAAACAACAACAAGGACAGCGAATATTTCGTGCGGTTCCAGTTCATCGTAGTCAATGATGATGGCAGCAAACGCCTCTATGTGACCAACAACGGCAGTTTTGAAATCAAGGAGTTCTTCAAGCTGGTGGATAGCGGAGCCGTATCGCTTCCCGTTAATACCCGTATATGCTCTGAAGGAAATTCCTTCTACTTCGAGCAGTTCCATACCAGCAATCAGGAAGCCTGCAGTCTGATCTGCAAGCAGCTGGGCATTTAAAATACGTAATTATTAATTTCTTTAAAAAATAGAATGATGGAAAAGACAAGACAGATTTTTGAAACACAGCAGGCACAGGTGCTTGTGTGTGGTAGTGGTAGAGTAATGGTAGCCATTAATGAGGAGCAGGTGAAGACCACGGAGCAGGTGCCCATAGCCATGGACGAAGACGGAACGATGGAGTATGAAACCCGTGAGAAGACGCAGTATGCCTATGATTGCTATTGGCTAACCCTCCCATCCACTGCACCTCATGATGCTGCCGCAGTGCTCGAAGCAGCCAAGACATCGATGCTTGCTGACATCACAGCCTACGACTCCTCTACAGCCGTAAATTCCTTCCTGCTGAACGGCATGGAGGTATGGCTCGACAAGGCTACCAGAGTAGGACTGATGAACTCTACCACCATCGCCAAGAGCATGGGGCAGGAGAAAACGACACTCTGGCTTGGCAGCTATCAGCTTGAGGTGGACTGTGACAAGGCTATACAGTTGCTCTCTGCCCTCGAAATGTATGCCCTGGAGTGCTTCAACGTGACGGCAGCGCACAAGAAGGCAGTGAGCGAGTTGGATAACATTGAGGGTGTCCTGACCTATGATTATAAGTCAGGCTATCCTGAGAAACTGAAGATGGAGGTGTAGGCTTATGTGGTATCTTGCATTTATCTCGTTTCTCTTGCTTGGAGGGTATCTACTGTTGATGGCTTTGCGCTTCGGCATCCCTAATATGGTGAGCGATACCTATTATCAGTTGCAGGGCTGTACGGGCAGTGAAATTGCTCCCTTCCGAAAGCCTCGCAACATGGGCTGGCTCTTCTCGCTGATCATGGTTGCGGTGGCGTTCCTCATGCTTATCTCTCTGCTCGATACAGGCAGGGGCATTCAGTTCCTCGCCTTCCTTGGCTGTGCGGGCTTGTGCTTCGTGGGCTTTGCCCCGAACTACTGCGACCGTGATGCCTATCCTGTGCATAAGACAGCAGCTATCGTGGCTGCGGCAGGTTGTGTAGGCTGGTGCTTGTCGGTATGCTGGTGGATAACGTTCGTGATAGCTCTGATATATACCATCTATCTAGTTGCCATTGATTTCTTCAAGGTGGCAAACGGTATCTGGTATATCAGTAAGGAAGTAAAATTTCACCCTTGGTATTGGCTGGAGATAGCAGGGTTCGCAGACGTGTTCCTTACGTATTTATTAATATCAATTATTTAAAAGATGAAGATATGAAGATAGTAAAGAACAGATTCATTCCCCCTAGAGGTTTCAGTTACGTGAACCTATTCGGGGTTCTCTTCACAAGAAGAGACAGACCGATTAGTGATAAGACTCTTAATCACGAACTGATACATACTGAGCAGATGAAGGAAATGCTTTATGTATTTTTCTACTTGTGGTATCTTATTGAATGGCTTGTCAGGCTGATTATCCTCAGAGACAGTCATAAGGCTTACCGTGCAATATCGTATGAGAGGGAGGCTTATGCCAATCAGGAGAACCTCACGTACCTTGAGGGAAGGAAACGTTATCATTGGTTTTCGCATATATTCTAAAAGATAAGGCGGTTTACAACATGTAGCCGCCTTTCTTTTTGCTAGCAAAAACTTACAGATTGTTACTTTTTGTAAAGTTTAACACAAAAATATTCTCATTTTCGTTATTTTTGTACAGAAAAGGGTATCTTTGCACCATCATTTAATTTAAATCAACGA
>ERZ1034701.627-NODE-627-length-13195-cov-8.702283_pt1 | contig 13195 bp, 8 predicted proteins | sample MGYA00520651_ERZ1034701 | MGnify/ENA primary metagenome ERZ1034701 (study PRJEB33766, sample SAMN09781713) | gut metagenome | biome: gut microbiome | host: Homo sapiens | place: Madagascar | study: EMG produced TPA metagenomics assembly of the PRJNA485056 data set...
CACTAAAATCGCAAATATTACCATGAAAATGAAGAAAATTTCATTTTTCACAGAATTTTAACTAAAAAGACTTTTTTTATTAAATATTTTTTCGTTACTTTGCAGCATTATTATAATAAACGAACAGACTATGCAAAAAAAAGTAAAACTAACGATGTTCGCTCTCTACTCTAGCGCACTGGTAATGGTACCATCTTATGCCATCGCCAATCCGGCATGGGCTCAAGCTCCTGAGAATGGAGCCAAGACAGCACATGCCGAAATGCTTAGCGTGCAGCAGCACAAGAACATCAAGGGTGTAGTTCTCGACAAGAATGGTTCGCCTATCATTGGTGCCACCATCACCGCCGTCGGCAAAGACGCCTCCCAAACTACGGTTACCGACATGGAGGGTAACTTCGTTATCAATGTAAAATCTGGTTCTCAACTCAAAATCAGCTACATTGGTTTTTCATCTGTTATTGTTAAGGCAAAAAACGGCATGACTGTAAAACTACAGTCTGATGGAAGTAATGATGACGAGCAAGCAGTTTCTTCTCTAGACGAGAATGCTTTCACCTTCTCTGAGGCACAGTTGGGCGAGGACGATGACATGTCTTCTAATGTCACCATCCTCAACTCTACCAATAACGTATACGCTAGCGAGGCAGGCTATCTGTTCTCGCCAGTGAGATTCCGTTATCGTGCTTTCAACCAGAAGTACAACGACGTCTACATCAATGGCGCAGCGATGAATGATATGGAGACCGGTCAGTTCCGATTCTCCAACATCGGCGGTCTGAACCGCTTCTCTCGCAATGTAGACTTCGCTTTGCCTTTCGAGGCCAACAACTACTCGATGACAGGCATGGCTGGTTCTAACAATTATGATTTCCGTGCCGGAAGCATGCAGGAGGGTCAGTATGCCAGCATCGGCGTAGCCAACCGTAACTACACCCTGCGTGGACTCTATACCTACAGCAGCGGCTTCAACTCTAAGGGATGGGCCATCACTGCGGGTGTAACCTATCGCTGGGCCAACCGTGGCTACGTAGAGGGAACCTTCTACAATGCCCTCTCTTACTTCTTTGGTGTACAGAAGAAGTGGATGAACGGCCACTCCCTGAGCTTCTCTACCTGGGGCAACCCTACAGAGCGAAGCACACAGGGCGCATCAACCGACGAGGCTTACTGGCTCGCCAACGACTACTATTACAACCCATACTGGGGCTATCAGAACGGACACAAGCGCAACTCTCGCGTAGTCAACGACTTTGCTCCTTCCGCCATCGCCACATGGGATTGGGACATCAGCGACAACACCAAGCTTACCACTTCCCTCTTTGGCAAGTACTCGATGTATAAGAGCACCAAGCTCAACTATAACAACGCCGAGAATCCACAGCCAGACTACTGGAAGAACCTGCCTTCAAGCAACTACTATGTTTGGGGCGACTTCAACAACGGCAACAACCCATACACATGGGATAGCTGGAACAACGCCGTAAACTACTGGCAGGCAAGCAAGGCTAACCGCCAGATAGACTGGGACAAGCTCTACTGGGCTAACCAGCAGGCAGCCAAGAACGGACAGGAGACGATGTACTACATCCAGGCTAAGCACAATGACAACCTGAACCTCGTATTGTCTTCTACCCTCAACACCAAGTTGGGCAAGAAGTCTAATCTGGCTTCTGGTTTCATGCTCGGCATGAATCGCAATCGCCATTACCAGACGATGGAGGATATGCTCGGTGGAACCATCTTCCACAACGTAAACTCTTACGCCATCGGCGATTACCCTATCAGCGACCCACGTGTGCAGTACGACCTTAACACAGCTGGTCCTAACAACACAGGTAAGTTGGTATACGAGGGCGACAAGTTTGGCTACGACTATCGCATCGACGTAAACAAGGCCAACGCATGGACCACCTATTCTTCAGAGTTCTCTCGCTTCCAGGCTATGCTGAGCGGACGCATCGGCTATACAGGCATGAAGCGCAAGGGCTACATGCGCAATGGTATGGCTGCCGACAACAGCTATGGCAACAGCGGCACAGCCAACTTCCTAGATGGTGGCGTTAAGGGTAGCCTCAACGTAGACTTGGGCAGAGGCCACGCCTTCCGCATCGGCGCTGGCTATGAGTGGCGTGCGCCTATGGCTAACACAGCCTTCCTCGCCCCTGAGGTAAACAACGACTTCGTGACCGACCTCAAGAACGAGCGCATCTTCAGCTCTGAGTTCAGCTACCAGTACCAGAACGCTTGGCTCCACGCCAACTTGAGCGGATACTATAGCCGACTGGAGAACGTTACAGAATGGCAGAACTTCTATAATGACGATGAGAACTCCTTTACTTACGTCAGCATGACGGGTATGAAGAAGGAGTACTACGGACTGGAGGCAGGTCTGAACTTCAAGCTCACCTCTTGGCTCAACCTCAAGACTCTGGGAACCATCAGCGAGGCTAAGAACATCAACAATGTCACAGCCAACTACATGCTCTCTAAGTCAGCAGAGGTATATACCGACAAGGCTTACGTGATGGACATGCGCGAGAGCGGCACACCACTCACCGTGGGAAGCATCGCCCTCGACTTCCACATGAACGGCTGGTTTATCGACCTCAATGCCAACTACTACGATCGCATCTACCTCTCTTACTCACCTAGCTACCGCTACGAGCGAGTATTGAAGAACCGTCAGAGCGCACACCAGAAGTATCCAGAGATCTTCCCTGCTGTGGTATCAGAGGATGGCAACAGCTTCTTGCCAGAGGCAGTGGCTCAGGCACAGGGTCATGGCGGCTGGATGGTAGACATGAGCATCGGTAAGAGCGTAAGACTGAAGAAGGGTTCGCTCAACTTCAACCTCATGATCACCAACCTGCTGAACAACCAGAAGATTGTGACAGGTGGATATGAGCAGAACTCACGCAGTGGCTACACACTCAACACAGCAGGCGAGGTGAACAACCCACGTGTATACCAGTTCTCAAAGAATCCTAAGAAGTATTATGCATTTGGTACCAATGGCATGTTCCAGGTATCATACAGATTCTAACATCATTAAGAAGAAAAATATGAAAAAGATAAAATTCATAGCAATGGCATTCGCAGCTCTCTGCTTGGCTTCTTGTATGGGTGATGGCTACGCCGACCCAGACATGACCGTCAAGGTGCCTGCCTCACCATGGGGCAACAACAACCTGAAGGAGCAGAATGTCATCACGATAGCTCAGCTCAAGAGCGACTACGCCAGTCCTATCAATGGTGGCTCGTTCAAGCTCATTGACAAGGACATCATGATCAAGGGCGTGGTTACGGGCAATGACATCAGCGGCAACCTCTACAATGAGGTATCCTTGCAAGACGAGACAGGAGCCCTCCTCGTTTGCATCAACGCAAGCGGTCTGTATGGTTACCTGCCTGTAGGTCAGGAGATTCTTATCAACCTGAAGGGTCTCTACATCGGTGGTTATGGCAAGCAGGCTGAGATTGGTGGCATCTACACCAACCTGAAGACGGGTGCCACATCAGTAGGCAAGATGGATCGCTCCGTATGGGACGAGCACTTCAAGATTATCGGCGAGGCTGACAAGAGCAAGGCTGAGCCAGAGGAGTTTGACCAGAGCAAGCTGGGCGATGCAGCCTATATGGAGGCTAACGCAGGCAAGCTGATGACCATCAAGAAGGTGAAGTTTTCTGGTGCTAACGGCAAGAACGTATGGGCAGCGGATGATGCTACCACCAATCAGACTTTGGTGGATTACACCACTGGCAAGATGATCAACTCCAGCCAGCTTGTGGTTCGCACATCAGGCTACGCTCGCTTTGCCAATGCCATCCTGCCAGATGGCGTATACGACATCACGGGCATCTTTACCAGATACAACAATACTTGGCAGATTTTGGTTCGCAACACAGATGACCTTAGTGCCTCCGTCCTCTCACTCCTCAAGGAATCCTTCGATGAGAGCCAGGGTGCATTTACCACAGAAGACATCAAGCTCGCCGATGGTGTTAGCCATGTATGGAAGTGGGCTTCTGCCGAATACGGCATGAAGGCTTCAGGCTATGTCAATGGTGCTAACGCAGAGCTCACCTCTCGCCTCACATCACCAGCCGTAGACCTGACCAAAGCCAAGAGCGCAACTCTTACATTTGACCAAGCCATCAACTACGCTAAAGTTGACATGAAGCAAGAGTGCAAGGTTCAGGTTTCCACAGACGGAAAGACCTGGGAAGACCTCGACGTAAAGGGCTATCCAGAGACTAATGGTTGGACTTTCGTTACTTCATCAGCCGACCTGAGCAAGTATTGTGGCAAGACCATCTACATTGGTTTCCTCTATAGCAGCAACAGCGCATCCGCTGCCACATGGGAAGTCAAGAATGTCAAGGTAGACTAAATACACCTTATTATATATAAGGGAACAAACAAGATTATTAGAAACAAAAATAAAAAAGACAAGAATATGAAAAAGTATATATTTTCTGTATTGATGGCGGCAATGGCTGCCTTCACATTCAGCAGCTGTGAGGACGTACCAGCGCCTTATACACAGCCTACTCAGCCTGGTGCTCCAACCACCCCTGAAGTGGCAACACAGGGTACAGAAGCCAGCCCTTATACTGTGACTGACGCTAAGACAGTTAAGACAGGTACCAGCAAATATATTAAGGGTTACATCGTGGGTTATGTACCAGACAAGGCACTCAATGAGGCTATCTTCGGTGATGCATCAAGTGCTGAGACAGCTCCAACAAACATTCTCCTCGCAGCCAAGGCTGACGAGAAAGAGGTTAACAACTGTATGCCTATCCAGTTGCCAGCCGGCGATCTCCGCACTGCTCTCAACCTGAAGAATAACCCAGGTAATCTGAAGAAAGAACTCATCATCTGCGGTAACATCGAAACCTATTTCGGAGCTATCGGTTTGAAATCTCCTGTATACGCTAAGATTGACGGCAAGGAGATTGGTAAGAAGCCAGGAGATACTACCCCAGGTTCAGATTTGAAGGGAGAAGCTAAGGGAGATGGTTCTGAGGCAAACCCATTCAACAGTGTAGCTGCCCAGAAATATACCGCAGCCCTGGAGGCTGGTAAGGCTACCGACAAGGAGTTCTACATCAAGGGTAAGATCCAGAGCATCAAAGATCAGTTCTCTGCTCAATATGGTAATGCATCTGTTTATATTGCAGACGATGCCAACAGCACCCAGTTCTACATCTTCCGCATCTACTACTTCGGTGGCGAAAAATGGAAAGAGGGCGATATGACGCTGAAGGAAGGCGATGAGATCGTAGTTTGCGCCAAGCTCATCAACTACATGGGCAACACCCCAGAGACCAACCAGGGCGGTAAGCTCATCTCCGTAAACGGCAAGACCAGCGCAGGCGGCGGTGAGGTTAAGCCAGACCCAGATCCTAAGCCAGATCCAACACCAGGAACAAGCGCAGGTATTACCATCAACGACCTGACCGTAACGTTGGCTAACAGCGGTGTAACAGCCGGCGAAAGCCTTAAGATTGATGACGTCAGCGCATTGAAACCTGATGCTACTCTTACAGAGATCAAATTGTCTGACGGCACAGTTATCGCATTTGACAAGAACAGTGGTACAAACGATCCTGTTTACAACGCAAAGTTTAAAGAGTTGCGTATCTATGCAAACAACAAGATGACTTTCACTGCCAGCAAGCCTATCGCAAAGATTATCTTTACATGCACATACGATACAAACAAGAAGTGGAATGCTGTAGGCAACGAAACTGCTACTGTAGTATTCTCAGGAAATACAGCAACCTATACAAATACATTCAGCGGTACAGGCGGTGGCGTTCAGCTCCGTATTGCCAAGATGGAAATCGTATACGCAAAGTAATTCCCCTAGTAGATATTATTTATTAGAAAAAATACCGATCCCCATCGTCCTCTACACAAACAGAGGCGATGGGGATTTCTTTTCATCCATTAAAAGCATAGGTGTCAGGAGGGAACGCGAACCTACGTATTATGCTCATTTCTAAAATATTTCTTAAGAAGAAGAAGAAATATTTGGTTATATCAATAAATAACTGTAAATTCGCCAACAACTTGTTGGCGAATTATAAAATGTGGAACATTGTCCCACAAATTAGTCAAGCATTGCTTGATCAAGAGAAGAAAATCAAGCGTGACAAGAACGCATCCATTATCTATCGTGGTGAGGACAATTCCTATTAAAAAGCTATAAGGAAGAATATAATAATGCTTATTTGCTATATGGTAACCCTCTAATTCTGAAATATTTCTTAAAAACATCCAGAAATATTTGGCAGTTACAGAAAAAAGTAGTAATTTTGCAGCCTGTTAAGTATAAAGGCTATAATGGGCATGCCCTCTCAGGGAGGACACGAATGATGCGAAAGCGTCCCCATGACGTCTATTTTTTTAATCATCAAATAATAAATAAAAGTAAAAACAAAATGAAAAAAGGTATTCATCCAGAGAACTATCGTCCTGTAGTATTCAAGGATATGTCTAACGGCGATATGTTCCTCTCTCAGTCTACATGCAAGACAAACGACACAGTAGAGTTCGAGGGCGAAACTTACCCAGTAGTAAAGATTGAAATCTCTAGCACCTCTCACCCATTCTATACAGGTAAGAGCAAGCTTGTTGATACAGCAGGTCGCGTAGACCGCTTCATGAACCGTTACGGTAAGTTGAAGAAGTAATATACCTTTTTCATAAGGATATATTATAACTCGATAGGAAGTGCGTTCCAACGTAGTTGCATATACGTGGGAATGCACTTTTTCTCTTTTTACACCCCATTGAAATATAAACTTAAAAACATTTTACGAGATATGAAACATTCCAAGCTTCTCATCCTCTCGCTCATGGCAGCGATGACTTTCTCTGCCTGCGGAACTGACGACTCTCTGCAGTTCAACTTCCCTGAGCAGAACAAACCTGGTGATAATACAGGCGGTAATACAGGCTCTACTGATGCCAACAACACCAATAAGAACGTGGCTACAGCCAACATGCCACAGGTGGTAAGAAACGCCATCGGCGGATTGGAGTTCCCTAAGATCAAGGGCATAGATAATAACTACGTCATCGTTCACATGGACGGAGACATGGTAAACTATAGTACAGAGTGGGATGACTCCAAGAAGAGCCAGCGTTGGAGCTGCTATACATACAACACAAAGAACACAACAAAGACAGAAGGCGTAGTCCGATACAAGCCAACATCTAGTAGTCAGCGCCAGTATCCATGGGACACTGACTTGAAGGAGCAATATGGTGTTACCGATTTCACAGCAGATCCATATCCAACTTCAGCTCATTTCGACCATGGCCATATATGTTCTTCTGACGAACGCAAGTACAGTAACAATCAGCAGTATCAAACGTTCTATATGACCAATATGCAGCCACAATATAGAGATTTCAATCAAAAAGGTACATGGTACAACATGGAAAGAGAACTTATCAAACTTGCACCAAAGTTTGATACTGACACCCTTTATATCGTAAAGGGCGGCACCATTGACAGTGAGGATAACATCATCGAATACAGAAAGAATGGTGCTGTTTCCAAAACACAATTAGACGGTTACATCCCAATACCAAAATATTTCTTTGTGGCTGTACTGAAAAAAGAGTATAACAAGGCAACAAGCAAATACACTTATAGTGCCTTTGGATATTGGTTTCCTCACGTAGATGAAGCTTTCAAGAGCGATGACAGGCTTGGCAACTACGTGGTCAATATCAAGACCTTGGAAGCGAGAACCGGCATCGACTTCTTCTGCAACCTGCCTGATGATATCGAGAAGCAGGTAGAGGAGCAAGACGTGAACGCCATCAAGAGCCTCTGGGGATTCAAATAATCCATCTGTTTCCCTCTGAAAATAACACAGTTTGCGTTTTCTACCGCACACCTCACAAAAACATTGTAAACAGCTACAGCACAGCGTTTTACAAGAGTGAGGTGTCTAACCCCACACCTCACTATCCGTACTAACAATGTATCAGCAAGTTACAACGTTTTTGTGAGGTGTGCGGTAGAAAACGCAAGCTGTGTTTATTTCTAGCAAAATCCCATCTAGGATATTTCCAAATCACCATCCTAGTACTCCCATATAGTTCCTCGCCAGGGCACCAAAGTGCCCTCGATGTGGGCACTTTGGTGCCCTGGCGAGGAACTAATAAAAACATCCTAAGGTTTCTTTTACATTATTTTACTACAAACTTTCTGACAGGCTTTTCTGCAGAAGTAGAGGCAGCTCTAGAAGAAATGCCACCCATGCCTATACTGGTATCCAACTTATTGTAGCCCCAGTCATAGTCACGCCAGTTATAACCTTTGGAATCACTATACATCTCAAAGTAAGCGCGATTGCCATTCTCTGCATTGACATAACCAGAGAACTTCCTATCATTCAATGTGTAGTCATAGATTACCACGCTATTGCCCTCATCGATCAAGTCTATATAGATGTTACTATTGCGTACAGTCCATCTGATTCGGTTAGCTATATAGTTTCGATCATCCCAATAATTGTCATTGAAGTAATCTATCCAATAACCAGTGCCCGAATAGAATCCATCGTTCTGGTCAAATCGAATAACAGTATAGGTGGCATCATAACCGCCATACTCCACATACATATTGCCTTTCCAGGTACCATCCAATGTGTATGCTATATCTGAGTCTTCATCGCAAGAGGTGAAGGTAAGACTCATCAGCGCCATCAGCGCTACTGTGAGAAATGATGTAAACTTCTTCATATCGTCAATAGTTTAAATTGTTAATATTCCGTGAATGATGGTGCAAAGATAAGCTAATTTTTACACCCCACAAAGGGGAAAGTGGAATATTTTAGAGGAAAATCCCTATTTTTGAGTAGATTTTACCCCAAAGAGGTGAGTTTTTCAACTTTTTTCTGTATCTTTGTCTCGATTTACAAGAATTTGCATCTTTAGATGCAGTAACTATATACAAGAGAATATGAGTAGAAAACTAAATATCATCATCATAGGTCTGCTGACTACCATCATGGCTGCAGCCGTCCCTTACTGCGACATACGCAAGTTCTCCATTACCGACGGACTTGCCGCCAACACCATCTCCGACCTGAAACAGGGCAAGGACAAACTCATGTGGTTTGGCACCTGGAACGGCATCTCCTATTATGATGGATACACATTCCATACCTTCCGTGACGAACCAGACAAGGAAGACATCCTCTCTACCAACCGCATCCTGCAGATAGAGCCTGCCACCAACAACAACCTGTGGTGCGTCACCAACGACCGACAGCTCTACGTATACGATACCCACATCTGCCAATTCGTGCAAGTGGGCAAAGAAATCAACAAGAAATATGGCATCTATCTCAGGGTAAAGAACATCTATGCCCTGAACAATGGCAGAATCTGGATTACATCTGACGACGGCGACTATGCCATCAGAGCCATTGGACCTGTGGTCAACGACAAGGAGCCAGAGCTGATACGCGTGGGACAGAAAGGACTGCGCAGCGGCAAGATATGGTTTGTACACAGCGACAAGAGAGGCAGAGAATGGGTGATGACCGACAAGGGAACCATGATCTATGGACACAAATTCTCTGTGAAAACTCCCTATAAGTGGATCAGAGAGGTGGGCGAACAAGTGTATCTTGCCACCACTGACGGCAAACTAGCCATGGTGGATGAGCGAGACCGACTCACCAACGTGCCCCTGCCACCTGGAATCACCAGAATCAACGAGTTGAAGAACACGGGTTATCAGCTACTCCTAGCCACCAACCTGGGACTCGTCATCTACAATCCACGCAGTTTTAAGGCAGAAATCATCAATATCCAGAGTCCGGGACAGCCACTGGCAGAAGCCAAGAAGCTCTATACCGACTACTTTGGCATGGTATGGGTATTCACTGAGGGCATGGGCGTAACGCTCGTCAACCCAAAGAACAACACCAAGCAATGGCTCTTCGCCGACCAGCCCGACCCCGTGGACCGCACCACGAGCGACAGCTACTTCATCACCCAAGATGAGAACCATGTGCTCTGGGTAGTGCCTAACGGCGGAACCTTCAGCTACTTTGACCGCAGTGCAGGCAAACTGGTGCCTTATCTGCTGCGAAGCAACTCATCGGGCAACTATCGCATCCCACGCATCGGCCAGTATGCCCTCTCCGACCAAGGCGTGCTTTGGATCACAGGTACTCACGACCTGACACAAATCGCATTCAAGAACCACTCATACACCCTGACCAAACTGAGCAAAGGCGAATCAGAGGTGCGCGCCATCGCAGCCATCCCTAACGGCAACCATCTGTATGGATACAAAGACGGATTCCTGCAAGTGACTGATGCCAACTTCCGCCCACTGGGCTATATGCTGCCCAACGGACAGATAACCCAGGAGCAAGTGCAGTTCTCTACATGTGGCATCTACAGCCTCTTTGTAGACACCCGCAGCCGACTATGGGTGGGAACCAACTACGACGGCATCTATATGCTGGATCACGGCAAGATGGTACACTTCCTCTACAACCCAGCCGACAAGGGCTCATTGCCTAGCAACAATATCTATGATGTAAGAGCCGACCGCCAAGGACGCATTTGGATAGCCAGCTATGGCGGAGGCATCGCCCTGGTCAATGAACATGCCGACGGCAGCATCAACTTTATCAGCAACCGCAACGGACTTAGCTGGCCTAAGGGAAACTTCCAAAAGACCCGTCGCATAGAATGCACCAATGATGGCGACATCCTGGTAGCTACCACGGACGGACTCATCACCTTCAGCGACAATTTCAAGAGCCCATCACTCATCAAATGCTTCAACAGCCACAATGTGGAGGGCGACACCACCTCGCTAGAAGCCAACGACGTACTCTATATCATGGAGCACTCCACAGGCAAGATGTTTATCAGCGAGCTGGGCGGCGTGATGGAGAGAATCATCAGCAAGAACCTGCTACAGAACAACTTGAAGGTGGAATACTTCAAGAACATCAGCACAGCCGAAGGACTGGTGAAGAGCATGCAGGAAGACAATGATGGCAACATCTGGATTATCCGAGAGTCAAGTATCGACAAGGTGAACCTAAAGAAGGGCACTACGGAAGTATTCGGTCCTAACGACTTCGACTACAACCTGTCGTTTACCGAGGCTCGTCCATACCACGACCCAGCCACCAACAATATCACCGTGGGCACCCCTATGGGAGCGCTCACCTTCAATCCAGCCACGCTGAAGAAGAGCACCTATCAGGCTCGCATCATCTTCACCAATCTGCACTTCAATGGAGAGATCGAATCTCACCCTATCCTGCATGCAGAGAAAGTAGTGATACCAGCCAACAAGCGAAATCTGACCATCAGTTTCGCTGCGCTCGACTATACCCGAAAGTATCAGTCCAAGTATCTCTATCGCTTGGAGGGCAGCACGCCTGATGGCGAATGGGTGCCACTGGGTAGCAACAATACGATAGGTTTTAACCACATCTCGCATGGCAACTATATATTAAAGGTGAAAGGCACCAACTCACATGGTGTATGGAGCAAGTATGTAGCTGAGCTCCCTATCGAGGTGCGCCCTACATTCTGGGAGAGCATCTGGGGAAGACTGGTACTCCTGCTGCTCCTCTCAGCCATCGTGGGCAGTATCTTCTACTCTTACAATCAGCGCCAGCGCCAGAACATCAACCACGAGATGAGTGTGATGAAGAATGAGTTCTTCAGCGATGCCTCCCATCGACTCCGCACACCGCTCACCCTCATCGGAGGTCCTGTGCAGCAAGTACTTGACAATGAGCCTGGACTGACCAAGCAGAGCAAAGACCTGCTGGGCATCGTACTGCGCAACTCACACGAGATGCTGGACATGATCAACAAAATTCTGCGCTTCGACAACAGCCAGAACTTCTATACCAACGGCGGCATAGACGAGAATGACACCGAGGAGCTTGGCAAGGAAATAGATGGACAGATAGACGACAAGAACGCGCAGCGCTATCTGGAAGAGGAAAACAAGAAGAGAGAAAAGGAGGAAGAGCGCCTAGAAGAGCATGGCGAGGTGATGGAGCACGAAAAGAAAGACATCACCCTGCTCGTGGTGGAGGACAATGCCGACCTGCGCAAGTATCTCTACAACATACTGGAAAGCAACTACAATGTACTGCTCGCCGAGAACGGAAAGGCAGGCCTGCTGATGGCTCGCAAGGAGATGCCTGACTTCATCCTCACCGACGTAACGATGCCTGTAATGGACGGTATCACCATGGTTCACCACATCAAGCAAGACTCTACGCTCAAGAACATACCTATCATCATCCTCTCTGCCAAGGCTAGCGTGGAAGACCAGTTGAAGGGATTTGAAGAAGGCATCGACGCTTACCTCACCAAGCCATTCTCCGTGAACTACCTCCTGGCCAGAATCGAGGCTGTGATCACGAAGCGCCGCGCCATCCAGACCGACTTGTTGCAGCGTCTGCGTGAGGCTGGTGACAAGGACGCCATAGCTGCCCTGCGCATTCTGCCTGCTATGCGCGCTCCTGCTCCAAATCCACAGAGCACCAGCCAGACGGCTGAGCCTGAGAAGAAGGAGCATGATGCCACGACATTCATGTCGCTGCAAATCAATGATGCCATCACGGAGAAAATCATGAGATATGTCTTGGACCACATCAGCAGCCCAGACCTCAAGATAGACGATATAGCCCAGGCTGTGGGCATGAGCCGCAGTGTGCTCTATAGCAAGATCAAGCAGACCGTGGGTATGACCCCTATCGACTTCGTACGCCACATCCGCATCATGAAAGCTACGGAAATGCTGCAAGATACCGACGAATCGCTCAGCAACATAGCCTACAATGTGGGCTTCAGCGACCCTAAGTACTTCTCCAAGGTGTTCAAGAGAGAGATGGGCATCATCCCTAGCGAATACCGCGAACGCACCCGCCAAGCATAACCCGAAATAGGGATAAGCGGTCGAAAAATGTGTTTATGTGGTCGAAAAATGCGTTTATGCGGTCAAAAAATGTACACAAGCGGTGTCTTTAAATTAAATTAAGAAAATAAAAACAAAAAATTGCTTGTAAGAGATACAACTTATGGAAAAAAGTTGTAACTTTGCAGCAGTTCTTAGAAAAGTTAAATGATAGATTAATCGTAAACTTTCTTTTATTTTTGTATTTG
>ERZ1034701.630-NODE-630-length-13151-cov-8.026344_pt1 | contig 13151 bp, 26 predicted proteins | sample MGYA00520651_ERZ1034701 | MGnify/ENA primary metagenome ERZ1034701 (study PRJEB33766, sample SAMN09781713) | gut metagenome | biome: gut microbiome | host: Homo sapiens | place: Madagascar | study: EMG produced TPA metagenomics assembly of the PRJNA485056 data set...
AACTTATATTTTAAATAATATAAATTATTTGATTGATGGGCCATTTATTCAAGAGCAAAGAGATATTACTCTTAAACTAAGAGGTTCACGCAACCAAAGAATAATTGAAATGTCAAAAGGAAAAAATCTTTGACTTTATAAAAATAATTTAATATAATAAAAGAAAGGAGAATGAAAATGACTGAAACTGATATATTGCATAGTCCTGATGTATACGTTGGTAGTGGTTATTCTAATATAAGTTCATCAAGTTTTGCCCCTGGTTTTGATATACTGGATGCAAATGGAAGAAGTTTAAATGCAGTTTTTAAAAATGTTCCAGCAGGTGGTTCAATTATAAAGCATGATACATATTATAGTGATTATTGTATTATAACTGGAATAACACAAGCTGAATATAATTAGTATAAATCACTTACTTTTACTTTTAGTAATGCTAATTTTTGGGGTGCTTCTGTCGAAATACGTGAATCTAATCCTAGATCCACCAATGGTGACATTAAGGCTTGGTTAAAATTTCCTGCTCAAACAAATGGAAAATCAACAGTAGAACTCCCTACGGTAAATTCTTCCACAGGCTATGTTGCTTTTTGGATTTCAGGACCAGATGAAGCTTCTTACCAAATCAGTGGAATAACAGCTTTGTCTATTAAAACCCCATATGATGATTGGGTTAATGACTATGGTTCTTCTATTACAGGAGATATTAAAACTGGTACAAAAGCCAAAGCTGCTGATGTTAAAAATTTAGCCACGGCATTAAATTATGAATTTCAAAGACGAGATAATTTTATAAATGATAGTGCCGGTAGTTTAGCAAATCAAGCTCCCGCAATTCCTAATATAGCTGCTGGTGAGAAAATTTCAAGTTCTGCCGGTATGGATATAGTTAGTAAAATTTTAATTATTAATGATTATCCTAATTTAAAAGAGCAAACTTAGGGCAGTAAAATTCTTTATGATGGATACAGCACTAATTTAATTGATTAGGTAAAGGCATTGGGAAGTATTGAAAAAACAGATTCAAATACAGGTTGCCGAGCTGCTTGTACTGGATTATGCAAAGAAACGTGCTATACCGGATGCGGCAATGGTTGTACTGGTTCTTCAAAAGAAATCCCAGTCACTTGTTCTTCTGGATGTGCTTCTAAATGTTCAAGCAATTGTGGAAATGACTGTACTACTACTTGCGGAAAAGGATGTACAGATAGTTGTTATAGTAGTTGCTCAAGTAGTTGTTCTGGAAGTTGCTCAGGTTCTGGCTGTTTTTCTTTATGCTCTTATAGCTGCGGCAGTACTTGTGGAGCTAATTGTGGTAGTGGTTGTGCTTATGCTTGCGTTGGATGTTCAGGAGCTTGTTCAGGATGCTCTTGGTCGTGTTCTGCAAGTTGTAGTGAAACCTGTGACAGAACGGCCAAAGCTCCGACTTCTCCAACCTGTTCCAATGGATGTGCGCACGGATGCTTATCGAATTGCACTAATGGATGTATTAATTTAGTAACAAGTGGTAGTTAAAAAAGGAGAAAATTTAATAATGTTTAATAAAACAATAGTAATTCCGCAAGAGAAAATTAATGAAATTCAAAGAAAAGATGTAGATATGAGTTCTCGTAGAGATATTATTACTTATATTTTATCTAATAATATTCAAATCCCAAAAGAACGTTTTAATGAATATCAAGAAGAATATTCTTTAGCTTATGTAAATTTTGAAAAAGCTAAGGCAGCAATTGAAGAAACCTACGTTAATAATAACATGCTTCCTGGAGAAAGAAAAAATAATTGGACATTAGATTACAATTCTAATATTTTAACAATTTTCTATACAGAGGATAATAATGCGTAAAAAAAGACTTGAACCTTATCATGAATTTCTTGCCCGTCTTTTTCCAGAAGAAAATAAGCAAAGTGCGCAAAACATAACTTTTTAGGTTACAGATGCTTGTAATTTGCAATGTACTTATTGTTATCAAAAAAATAAAGGGCATCATATAATGCCATTTGAAGTTGCTCAAAAATTTATTGATTTATTAATTGAAAATAATGATAATACTAAAAAATATATAGATAGTTATAATTCTATTGGATTAATTATGGAATTTATAGGCGGAGAACCTTTTCTTGAAGTTGAGTTAATGGATAAAATTATTACTTATTTTCTTGAGCAATTAATTATTCATAATCATCCATGGCAATATAATTATCGTATTTCTATTTGTTCTAATGGCGTTTTATATTTTACTCCAAAAGTACAATCATTTCTAAAAAAATGGAAAGATCACTTATCTTTTAATATTTCTATAGATGGAAATAAAAAACTCCACGATGCTTGCCGTATTTTTCCAGATGGCTCAGGTAGTTATGACATAGCAATTGCTGGCGTTCATCATTATGTAGAAGAATTAGATGGGGTAATGGGGTCTAAAATGACCCTTGCCCCTGAAAATATTCAATATACTTGTGAAGCTGTTCAAAGTCTTATTAAACAAGGGTATGATGATATAAATCTAAATTGTATTTTTGAAAAAGGCTGGACTAATGAGCATGCAACAATTCTTTATTATCAATTAAAAGAATTAAGTGATTGGCTAATTGAAAAAGATTTGTTTGATAAAATTTATATCTCTATGTTTGAAGAAGATATGTTTAAACCTAAAGATATAAATGATGATGCTAATCATTGCGGCGGCAATGGAAAAATGATTGCGGTAGATTGGAAAGGAGATATTTATCCATGCGTTAGATATATGGAAAGTTCTTTAGGAACAGATGCTCCTCCAATTATAGTTGGTAATGTATATGAGGGTATAAATACAACGAAATGTCAACATGATTGTATCCGTTGCTTAAAAAATATAAATAGAATTAATCAATCTACAGAAGAATGTATAAATTGTTCTATCGCAGAAGGTTGTGCTTATTGTCAAGCTTATAATTATCAAGATAGTGGTGGAGATTTATATCATAGAGCTACCTATATTTGTGTAATGCACCAAGCAAGAGCATTAGCCAACTCTTACTATTGGAATAAATATTTTAATTTAAATAATGAAAATAAAAGAATGAAAATTTGGTTGGAAAAAGAAAAAGCTTTAAAAATTATTCCAGAAGAAGAATGGAATATGCTGAAAGCCCTCGAAGGATTAGATTGATATTTTAAAAATATTTTGATATAATAAAGGAGAATTAAGGAATGGATTTATATTCTTTTAATAAACAATTAGTAAATCAAATGCCTAATATAGAAGATTTTGCAGATAGTATTGAACTTATAAATAAATTTGCTCGTAAGAATAGTAATAAGCACTACATGCTTCTATGCCGAGATATTTCATACTATACTGTATTTGAACGTTTATTGGGCTTAACAGAAACAATAGGAGAAGCAGTTATTACTTGTTTAAATAGCATTGGAACTTCTATTAAATCCATCGAGGAAGTGAAAGGAGCTATTGAATGTTGGGTTATTCCTTTTGATGAAAAAGACCCAGTAGTAGTAATGTTTTTTCCTTATGATATAGGAATGTATCCAGTAGGAGTATGAAAAATGAAAACACTTATTTGTTATTTGAATATGTTTGAATTTAATTAGAAACTTTATTTATTTGATAATAATACCTATGAATTAATTGATGAAATGCCAATAGAAAATTTGATAGCTAAAACTGTTTATAACTGTAAAGAAAATAATATAAAACACGTTCATTTCTTTGGAGATGAAACTTTTTTAGGTCCATATGTTGAAGAATTAAAAAAATACGGACAAACTCATTATGATTTAAATGATTTAATTGTGGAGGTAAATTAATGGAAAGACTTTTAAAAGTTGTTGAAACTTATCGAGCAGATACAGAAGAAGAAGTAAAAACTCTTATTAATGAAGCTAAAGCTGATAGCTCTTTTGAACTTACTAAATATAGTAGCGAATATAAGGAAAAAAAGAGTAAGGGCGAAGTAATAGATGCAGCTTGGCTTGTTCAGTTACATAAGGGCTATTCTTCTCTTTGGGGGGAATAACAATGAAAGATTGTAGATTTGAATTTATTGATTAGTATAAAAATGCAGGCTTAACTCTTCCTTGCCGCAAAACTACTGGCGCTGCCGGATATGATTTTGTTTGTGCTGAAGATATTGTAATTCCATCTCTTGCCAATATGACAAAAGATGTTCTTGATACAATTAATGTAAATATTCAAAGCGATGAATACATCAATTTAGCCACTATGACAGAATTAACTAAACAATCTGGTTTTAGACCTACTCTTGTGCCCACAGGAGTAAAATGTAAAATTCCAGATGGCTATTTTCTTTAGTTGTGCGTGCGAAGCTCTACTCCGCTTAAAGCTTGGTTAATGTTAGGTAACGGAATTGGCGTGATCGACCAAGATTACTACTTCGCGGAGAATGGTAAGCATATCTTTTTTCAAATTTATAATTTATCTCCATTTAATATTCAAATTAAGAAAGGTGAAATCATAGGCCAAGGTATCTTGCTTCCTTATGAGACAGTTGAAGATGATATTCCTAGTGGTGTGCGAACAGGTGGCTTTGGTTCAACCTCTAATTGATAATTCTTGCTTTTGATTAGGCAAGTCGCACTTCTGGATATAGTGTTTTTTAGGATTAGGAACTAATCGCACACGGAACTTTTTCTTTTACAGATGATAACATTGGCATTCGTCTTGTAAAAATAAGGAATAAAGTTTTAGATTTTATCAATTAGTTTAATCCTGACAAAATAGTTTATGAAGATATATAGCTCCAATAGAATACGAATAACGTTTCAACTTATAAAACTTTGGCAGAAGTTTTTGGAGTTATACATGAATTAGCAACTGAATTAAAAATAGATAACGAAGCTTGTTTATCTGGAACTTGGCGTAAAGGTTTAGGCATTGTAGGCCGATAGCGGACTGAACAAAAAAAGAATGCCTAGCGTTGGGTTAAAGAGCATTATGGCTTAAAGGTTAGCGAAGACAATGCCGATGCTATTTGTATAGGGGCTTATTCTTCTGGAATAAGATGTCCAAAATAGGAAAAAATTTAGCCATTTGATTGGGCGGATTAAAATAATCTTATATCCCCTTTCTTTAAAAATTTATGGAAGGTTTTAAAGAAAGGGGATATTTACCTATGGGAGAACTTCTAACTGATTGGGGAACTCAAATTGTCCTTTCTTTGGTGATTGCTATTCTTACTTACTTCTTAAATAGAAATATACAATCTCGTGAAAAACAAGAACGACATTATCAAGAACTTTTACAAGAAAAATAGGATGCGGATGTAAAAAAAGAGATAGAAGTTTAGTTAGACCCAATTTATAAAGATTTAGAAGATATTCGTAAACGAATACTCTCATTATAGGACAAAGAGATTAATGACCATAATAGGTCAAATGAAAGCTTTTAGTTAATATTAGCCTCTTACAAATATCGCTTAACTCAATTATGTAAAGAATTGTTAAATCAAGGCTTTATGTATTAGTATTAGTATGATAATTTAAATGAATTTTATACTTTATATCATAAGTTAGGCGGAAATGGGCAAGCACAAGAATATTATGATAAAGTTTGCAATGAACTTAGGATTAAACCCAATCTAAATTAAAAAAAATAAAAGGCCACTTTATTGTGGCCTTTTATTTAATTTTTTATAAGCTTTCTATGTTAATTCAATTATTTTAAATCCATATTTGCGGAAAATTTCTGCAACTATTTCTTCCTCTTGTGGAAGCATTAAAATGTTAGTGCTATATAAAACAGCGTGTGTTATTTCATGGCATAGTACCTATTTAAGTTTTTTTCCTTTTAACTTATTATTAATGTAAATACTATGCTCAATTCTATCGCAACAACCTAAAGCTACTTTTCCTTCGGGAGTAGAAAGATAAGGGTTAGATGGAGATACCCTAAATATCTTCCATCTAACCCCATTTATTAAAATCACTTCATTTGTCCAACTTTAGTGGCTAATGCAGAAATCTTTTTCTCAAGATATGCTTTTTCTTCACTTGAAGCATCTTGAATCATATCTACAATATCTGTAGTTAATTCCTGCATATATTTTTCTAATTCTTGAAGTTGAATAGCTTTATCTTTGTGCATTTCTTTTGCTTCCATATACATACGGCGATTTTTATAACTATTGCCAGTATATTCATCAGGTTCATCCCAAAGGCTATCATCAAACATCTGTTGGTGATAGCCCATTTTTTTGGTTTCACCATCTTTTTCATTCATAGCATCTGTAATAGTTGCATAATAAATAGCTTCTTCCAAATCTTTAATCATATCAATTACTTCGCCAAGTTCTTCGGCATTTACATTAGCAAGATCGCACATTTGGCTTTCAGCAGCACAACACAAAGTTTCTTTCATTTGATGTAATCTTTTATGCACAATGATTACCTCCTTTAAGCGGTACGAACTACTGTTAAGTTAGCATTTTGAACTAGAATTGCCGCAGTAGAAGTATTTTCAACAGCCGCAGTAACACAACATCCACGTGGAACTTCAATAAAAGTATCGGCATGGACATTAAAGAAATTTTCCACAGCAGCAGGAGTTACTATCATGGTAGTAGCAGGTACAGGCTCTCCTTGAATAGCAATTGATAACTAAATAGCTCCTACAGTTCCACCAGTAGGAATAGCAATATTTCCTCCAAAAGTCACTCTATAACGAGCACGGCATTGATCAGTTAAACCTCTAAGGGTAACTAAACCACTATTGTTTCTATGGGTAATGCTATTGTTTCCACAAATTACAGTATCGGTGAAATAGACATTCTGCCCAGCATTTACTGTTTGAACAGCATCAGCAATAATTTCCATAAACGATACCTCCATTTAATTAATAATTGCCGCAAGAGGAGTTGCATCCGCAGCCATAAGACGCATTATAGTACCACGGAGCATTCACTTGGTATGAGGGAATTGGGCTTGGACGCAGCACATTTACTAAATAGCTGTTTTGAGCTTGCTGAGAAGCAGCAAATTTCAAAGTTTGGTTCTCATTCTGCAAGGTAGCAATCTTATCCTGAGTTAAGAAATCAAGGATAGAACGAACACCAGCATTGTTATTATCAATAATGTCACGAGTGCTATCACTAATAGCTCTACGAGTGTCGCAAGCCTGAGTAGCAAGATTATAATTAGTATCAGCAAAGCCTCTTTCAATAGCCCTACCAGTCTCGCAGCAGCAATTTGACAGCTGATTTGCAATAGCATTAAAGCCAGCTTGATTTTGATAGCCTAAAGTACAAACAGCATTATTAACGCCATGGAAGCCATTCATAATAGAATTATTAAGTTCATAAGTACTATCAGCTAAGCCATAAGTCTGTTGGTCTAATTTAGAAATCAATGTCTGCTGATCTACAGCTGCCCGCACATCTGCCTGAGTAGCACAAGGAACGCCATTGCCATCTCCAAAGCCGCCCCAGCCTCCACGGCCCCAAATAAACAGGAACAGCAGAATAATCCACCATCCACCATTTCCACCAAACATACCATCATCATTGTTGCGGGTTACGGCAGCAACATCAGATAAACTATAACCATCACGAGTATTAAACATAAAAAATCCTCCTTAATTATAATCCTATAGATTTACGAAAATTGCTAAACTCTTGGTCAAAATCTACCCCTCTTTCTTTACACATATTACGTGCTATTTTTTCAATTTCAGCAGTTTGACCATTTTTAGCTAAGTTCAGGAGATTTGCCCCAAAGGGATTATTAGCTTCTGCTTGTAAAAATGAAAGCATAAGCTATTGAGGGTTTTGTCCTTGTTTAATCATTTGAATTAATTGCATCGGGTTCATATGTCTGCCTCCTTAAAATTTTAATAGTTCATTTCCTTCTTTTGAAGAAAATGCAGTTTTAATTTGTTCCAGAGCTTTTTCAAACTCTTCTCTTGTTACATAATTTGAAGGGATGCTTTCTTGCGTTTGCGTAGGAATAGGTTTTAATTCATACATATTAATAGTAGCAGTTCCGTCCATATTTATTTGTTTAGTGTAAATTCTTTTATTTGCTAAATCTGGAAAATAAAAAACAGAACCATCAAAATCAATTGGAGTAGCTCTTGCTTCTTCTATTGAGGAAACCATTCGCCCTCTTAATTCAGGTTGTTGTACCACTTGCTAAGGTTGTGGTCGAATAAACTATTGTTGTGGATAATAATTATAGCTTTGATTATACATATGAGAACTCTCCTTCTTTCTCAAAAAATTACCATATCCTTTACCCCTCATTATATATAAAATTTACGGATAGAAAATGGTATAAAATTGCCCAAAAAAAATCAGCCCCCTGACATTTTTTCGTCAGGGGGCATTTTTTATTTATTATTTTTGACTTGAGCCTCAATCGCATTAGTCAAGAAAGTATCTAAATCACCATAAATATTCTGTAAATAATCTTTAGCTTCTTTACTTAAAATACTCATAACAGCATCATAAGTCATCTAAAAAGCTTTTTTCTATGCTTCGGCATCAAATTTACCTTCTTTTTTAAGAGCTTCAACATATGTTTGATTTGTAGCAATAACACAAGTGCAAATTGTTTCCGTTAGCATTTTAATATACTTGCTAGCCAAAGTATTATTTGCATTTTCAGCCATTTGATTTCCTTTTGCTTTTAAAAAGCTCACCAAATAACCGGTAAGAACTCCCAAAAGAGGAATAATGCAAACATAAAAAATTTCTTGTAACATTTTTATCCAATCCATAATTTATTCTCCTTCCAAGTCTATCCAGTAGACATCAAAATCTTTATTTAATTTTGATATTTTATCATATATATCATCTATTACAGTGGGAGCTATAATAAAATTTTCAGTATTCTAAATCTACATTCCGTGAAGAACTTTACTTGTTGAAGATAAAGTATTTAAATTAAAATCATATACTCCATCTTTATCTATTCTATAAAACCGTATAGAAAAAGTAACAGTTCCAGAATATGCAGTAGCTGGTCCTTCGATTACCCAAGGAAAAGCAATTTTCCCTTCGTCTTTAAAAGTTAATGTATCTACATAAAGAGGCAGATATAAAAACCCGCGTTCATTTTTCTTTGGGTTAGCATTTTCATATTGAATTACAATAGTAATATCATCTCTTGCTAAATCAACACAATCAAAATATCTATCACACTTAAAATAAATTGTTTCTGCGTTGTGATCATATTCAACACTTAAAAAATCAGGCGCGACTATTTTTCTTGTGTCTAAATCAATCTCGTAAATTGGTTCATCCTTTGGTAAAGGTATTATTTGATAGGTTCTGTTATAATCCTAAAGTTTATATAATAATTCATCATAATCTTTTGGAGAAGTAATCATTTAGCCTTCACCTACCTTTATTCGGTAAGGAACACCGTAATAGATTGAGTAGCAGAAGTAACTATATCGCCATTATAATTATTTACAATTACAACTTCATAATTTTCAGCAGTAGAAATTTGACAAGTATCAGTAGAAGAAATTTCTTTTCCGTTCAAAGTCCACTTATAAGCCACACTATCGCTATTTTGTAAAGCATCAAAAACAACAGTAATATTAGCACCTTTAGAGGCACGAACAGTATCTCCAGGATTATAATTCTATCCATTTATCACAAACTTAATGTTTTTAATCTCACTTGCGGGCATAGTAACTCTAATTGCATCACTAAGGGCAGTTGCTTCATCATTATTTTTAGTATTAATAGCCTAAAGCTTATAATAACCAACTTGTTTAGCAATTAATGCTTTATCAACGGCATTAGAAATATCTTCATATTTTCCATCTTCTGTTTTGCTATATTTCCATTGATATTTAAATTTGCCATTGTCATTACTTTGAGCTTCAATAGATATATTTATACCAGTAGAAACATCTCTAATAATAGCTTGCTTTTTAGTATAATTAAAAGTGGGAATTTCTGCAAAAGCAATTTTCCAAGCAGTAGGACACTCAATCATTTTTGTATTGCCGCGTCCAGCAAAATTAATAGCTTTTAAATAATAATGACCAGCTTTATTGCCAACACAAGTTGCAACTCTTTTATAAACAGAAGTTCCAGTAGGAACAGGAGAAGCCCCAGTATAAATTACATAATTAGCACCTTCTTTAGTATAGAACTAATCATAAGTATCTAAAGTGGTGCCTTCAGCCAAAAGAATATAATCAGGAGTATCGTTTAATTCCTCCTGCTTGCTTTCATCTCTATTAGTCCATCTCCAACTATAAGAAATTGTACCCCTACTCGCAGGTGCTGCCTCTGTAGCTGCATCAAATTTTGCACGACCCTAAAAAACTTGCCCTAAATCATATTCATCGTCTTGAGATGGATTAAAATTATTCATATCAAAAATAGGCTCCGCTGCTGGTGTATCAAGGCCAATAGCTGAACTATTGCGAAGATTATCATAAATCTATTTATTCTTATTAACCACACTGGTAGAGATTATATCTGGATTAGTAATATTAAAGTCAAGAGCTGGGTTAATTTTAACAGTAGAGGTTAAAGTACCAAAGCTATAAAGTAAAATAGGATTTTCTTTGTCTGCCTCATCCCTTGCATAAAAACGCACAGCAAAACGTATATTACCAGCTGTTTTAGTCATTTCTTGAACGATGGGCCATCCAAATACAACTTTACCAGGAATATAGTTCAAAGTTTTATTAATAGTAACTGATAATCCAGTATCTCCATTTGGAGCTTCCCACTATACAAAAATATCTTTATCATATAAATCAGTTGTATCAAAATATCTGTCAATAGAAAAATATATAATTTCAGCCAATTCGTCTCCTTGAACGCCAACACCATTGCGAGAAAATTCAGCAGGAATATTTATTTTTCTTGAATTAGCATCAATTTCAAAAAGACCTTCATCTCTGGGTAAAATTAGCCACATTGGGTCTGCGCCCTATACTTTTTGCTCAACTGCGTTCTTAATATTTTCAAGCTCCATAAAGAAGTCATTAATATCTTGTATCTCATTGGCATCAGTATAATTAAACACAGTATTAATCTATTTAAATAATTCTGTATAATTTTGACGTATGTCTTTAGTTATCATTATGCCTTTCTTCCTTTCTTAAAATAAGAGGGAGATTTCTCTCCCTCTTTATATATATTTTTTTTAAGTTTTAGACAAATTATTCTTGCCCATCAACTTCATACCAATTATTTAGTTCTCTTTCAGGAACAACAATTACTTTGGCTTTTCGCTTTCCATCAGTTAAAACTTTATTTTTATCAGCAACTAATTGATATTTTTTAACACAAGGAGTACCTGGTAAATAAATACCAGTCGTAATTGTTCCATTATCTCCTAAATAGGTAAAAACTTCATTCTTAATCAAATTAATTCTCCCCCTTATAGAAAGTAAAAGTAAATTTATCTAAAGTTTGATTTGGATCCCAAGTTCTTACAAAATACTCATATAACTAATGTCCTTCTACTTCCTCATCATAACGTGAATATCTGTTATCATATATTACAAAATTCTTTATGCCTTCATCAAAAGCTTGTCCAGTATATCCCCAGTTTGAACTAAACATAGTATCAGGATAATTTGAAGGATAAAGTTCTCTAAATCGTTTATAAGATACCATAGAAGGAGAGGTTTTACTTCCTAACTAAAAAGTCCATCCTTTAGAAATTAGCTAAGTCATAAAAGCACTTTGTCCAATATAGCGTAAGCTACCAGGTAATCGCAAAGTAATATTACCATTAGAAGATATAAAAGCAGTTAAGAAAGCTTCTTCTCCAACAAGATATAATTTTTCACTTAATCCCTAATTTAATTTATCGTAAAGCTAAGCATCTAAATGACAATTCATAAAAGCTGATTTTCTAACCTCTCGAATTGTATTTGGAGTAAAATCAAAATACTTCATCGTTGTATTACCTTTGAAAGCATTATTAGAGACACATAATACATTACTACCACTTTTCTAGAAGAAAATATGAGTAATTTTATGATTATTACTTTCTGGTTTTTCATTAGCAAAAAATTCATCATCAATTTCAAGTCCAAGTCCAAATCCAATTGCAATTACTGGTTTTGTGACCTATTGCCCCTTACTATTGATATAAGTTGCTTCATTAGGTAAAGTAATTTTACCCTATAAAGTTAAACCAGTCTTGGGCCGAATAGCACAACCATAAATTGTAGAAGTAATAGGAGGTTGTGGCACTCTATCAGTAACATTACTAAAATAATTATCAATCTCTATAAATTGACTATCACTATTCCAAGAGGTATCAGCATATTCAAACCATTCTGGATGAATAATATCTCGAATATCATTTACTTTTTTAAATACAGCGTAAAAATTTCTATCACTAATAGCAACCATACTTGTTATATTCATAATCTCTGTGCTATTTTCAACAGTACTATATCCTATAAAGTTATAAGCCTCATAAAGACCTAAAGTACTATCATCTTTGTAAGGAATTGTATTCGGGGTGGTTAATTTTTGATTATAAGGAACTTCAATTTTTACAGGTTCTTCCCCATCACCCTAATAGAAAGTCATTACATACTTGTGAACTGTATAAATAGCATAATAAGTATAATCATAAATATTTTCAGTAATGGTTTCATCCCAACTATCAGTATAAAGAATTCCAGAACCATCAGGATTAGAACACCAACCTTTAAAATCATAATGGGTTCTTTGTGGGTCATATAATCCTATTGGATTATCAAAGGATACTTTTCCTTCCTTATAAGCTTGAACTGAAATTTTCTAAACAGATGGTTTTGTAATATTAGCATCCTTAAATTTTACGTATTTATAAGCTTTACTTTCTTCATCATAGCTAACAAATTTAGCAGAATAAGCTTTATTTATATTAGCAAAGAAAAATGTTAATTTTGGGTATTTATCTTGTAGTCCATAAACTTCACTTTCCTCTACTGGATTTGTGTTATTAATATAAATAGTTCCTGAAATATAAGGCTTACTATTTTCTTCATTACTTGCACTCTAAAAATATTTAGTAACATCCTGTAGTCCTTTTAGAATAGTAAAAGCATCATCATCAATAATATAATCTTTAGGAATAGTTCCACAATAAAGTTCACCATTAGCTATTAACTAATTAAAATTATCAGTAGCATTATCAAAAGTAGAAAATCCATAATGTC
>ERZ1034701.631-NODE-631-length-13139-cov-3.566952_pt1 | contig 13139 bp, 15 predicted proteins | sample MGYA00520651_ERZ1034701 | MGnify/ENA primary metagenome ERZ1034701 (study PRJEB33766, sample SAMN09781713) | gut metagenome | biome: gut microbiome | host: Homo sapiens | place: Madagascar | study: EMG produced TPA metagenomics assembly of the PRJNA485056 data set...
CCCCTATACCTGCCGCTTTGGAATAGAAATGCTGATGACACATTTCCTGGATGAGGATTTCCGGGTGGAATATCTGGAGATCCCGGCAGCGGTACATTCCGAGGAATATTATGTGAACATGATGATCGCGTGGTTCTATGCCACGGCACTGGCAAAACAATGGGATGCGGCAGTTGGCTATATCGAGAAAAAATGCTTGGATCCATGGACTCATAACAAGACGATACAAAAGGCGAGGGAAAGCTACCGGATCACCCGGGAGCAGAAAGAGTATCTGAAAACATTAAAGGTGTAAATGTGGTGATACCCGTAAAACATAAAATAGCATGTGTGCAGTCAGATGAAAGCACGGTAGAAATGCAAATGAACAAAAACGGAAAATCATAAAAAAGCAAAAGAATAAAATCGTAGAAGATAAGTTAGTAAAGGGATGGAACAGCATGAAGGATCATCACATGGAATTTCGCAGGGCACGCAGAGAAGAAGCAGAAGAGATCCTGCAATTATACCGTTCTTTGATCGGAACCGAATATTGTGTCTGGACAGAAAATTATCCCACAGAACGGGAAGCGGAATTTGACCTGTCAAGAAATGCATTGTTTTGTTTGTATGAGAGAATGCCGGAACCTGATGAGAGAGAACGATTAATTGGCACAATTTCCATAGACGATGACCCGGAAGTGGAGGCACTGTCCTGTTGGTCAGAGGATCTTACCCCGGTGGCAGAGCTGTCCAGACTGGGAGTGGCGGTAGAATATCAGAATCGCGGCATTGCCAGGATCCTGCTGCAGGAAGCTATGGCGGAATTGAAATCACAGGGTTATAAGGCGGTACACATTTTAGTGGCAAAGGACAATTTGAAAGCATTACGCTCTTATGAAAAATTGCATTTTACCACGGCAGGGGAATGTGAGCTTTTCGGGCATTCCTACTGGTGTTATGAGAGAGAATTATAGAAGTGATCACTATGCAAATCAATGAAACAGAGAGGAAAGACGATATATGGTAACGATCGATCTGATCACAGGCTTCCTGGGATCCGGAAAGACTACTTTTCTGAAAAAATATGCAGAATACCTGATGGATCAGGGACTGCATATCGGTATTCTGGAAAATGATTTCGGCGCCATCAACGTGGATATGCTGATGCTTCACGAACTCAGGGGAGATCAGTGCGAACTGGAGATGATCGCCGGAGGATGCGATGCGGAGAGCCACAGGAGGCGTTTCCGTACGAAGCTGATCTCCATGCGGATGTGCGGTTATGACAGGGTGCTGGTGGAGCCGTCGGGAATCTATGATGTAGATGAGTTTTTTGATGTACTTCGGGAGGAGCCGCTGGACCAGTGGTATGAGATCGGCAATGTCATCGCCATACTGGATGCAAGACTGGAGGATAATCTCTCAGAGCAGGCGGACTATCTGCTGGCATCGGAGGCTGCCAATGCCGGAAAAGTGATCCTGAGCCATGCGGATGCAACCACCAGGGAACAGTGTGAGGACACGGTGGCACATCTCAACCGGGCACTGGAGCAGATCCGCTGTGACCGGAGAATAGACCCTGAGAAGGATATTTTACAGAAAAATCTCACGGATCTGACAAAAGAAGATTTAGAGGAAGTATCCAAATGCGGTTATCGTCTGGAAAGTTACCGCAAGATGGATTTAGAGGATGGACAGAGCTTCGACTCTTTATTTTTCATGGAAGAGAAGATTAAGCCGGAGGCTTTGGAACGGGCGGTGCCCAGACTGTTTTCCGACAAGTCTTGCGGAGAAGTATTCCGTATCAAGGGCTTTGTGAAAAACGGAGCAGGACAATGGATGGAATTGAATGCTACACTGGACAGTCATACGATGCAGTCTGTCGCAGTGGGGCAGGAGGTGCTGATCGTCATCGGAGAGCATTTACAGGAAGATAAGATCAGAGAGATTCTGAAGGAGGAAGAGACATGTCAATCTTAAGTCAGTTAAACAGTGTACCGATGTACCTGATCTGTGGAGGGATCATTGCTTTTGTGGCGGTGATCTGTGTGATTTTTCTGGTGAGGGCATACCGCGCCGGGCAGGCACTCGGTATGGATACCACGAAAATGAAGCGTACGATCATCTCCAGTGCGACCTTTTCCCTGTTGCCCAGTGTGGGGATCCTGCTGGGTGTCATCGCCCTGTCGGGAAGTCTGGGAACACCCTGGCCGTGGCTTCGATTGTCCGTGATCGGTGCACTGCATTATGAGACCCAGGTGGCGCAGGCAGCAGCGGAGCAGGTGGGAATGAGCACATTGTCTGCTGCGGAAATGACACCGCAGGCATTTTCCACGATCGCACTGCTCATGAGCATCTGCATTATCTGGGGCATGGCATTGTCCATTTTCCTGAATAAAAAATATACGCAGAAGCTGACCTCGAATAAAAAATCAGATAAACCGGGCTTTGGAGATATGGCAATGACTGCCATGTTCATCGGACTGGTCAGCACCTACATCGGAAGATATCTCGGCGGTTTTATATCGGAGAACGGATTGTTTACGTTAAACGGCGATTACATTCCGTTAGTGGTAATGGCGGTATCGGCACTGGTGATGGCAGGATTTGTATACCTCATTGAGAAAAAAGGAAAAGCCTGGGTGGACAGCTTTTCCATTGCCGGAAGCATGATCATCGGCATGACGGCAGCCGTACTGGTGGGATTGCTGTAAAGTTAAAGTACTCTTCTGAAAAAGTTTTAAGTATCTATGAAATTTCGAAAGCAAATGAAATAGTTGAAAGAAAGACATTGTGTTGAAAACAGAAAAGCTGAAATCTGAAACAGATATTCAGGATGGAGAGTCCGGAGCTGAAAGCTGAATCCTTAGGAAGAGCAATAGATTCCAAGATGAAAGGAACAAAAATTATGGAAAATAATGTAGAACGAAACAATACCGAACGAGATAATACAGGTGTAAATACCCCCGGCACAGTCGGTGTCGATGCAAATACACAGCAAACACAGGGTGACAAGTCTGCCTGGGATATTTATACGAAGAAAACACATGTCATCGGGCGCACTGTGAGTATCATTACGCTGGTGATGTTAGTGGGAGCACCGTTTCTCATCGGTAAGCTTCTAGGTGCGTATCCGGATCTGGGTGCTGTCGGCAAGGGTTTCCTCTCTGTGGGAATTGTATGGCTGGTCAGCAGCATCGCGGAGTTTTTGATCTACACACCGATGCTGGGAGCCGGCGGTGGATACCTGGCATTTATCACCGGTAACCTGATCAATATGAAGATCCCCTGCGCGGTCAATGCGAGAGACATGGTAGGAGCGAAGACCGGAACCCCGGAAAATGAGATCATCTCCACGATCTCCATTGCCACATCTTCTCTGGTGACAATCCTCGTCCTGGCGCTGGGCGTGTTATTGATGGTGCCGCTGCAGCCCGTGCTGCAGAGTGAAGTATTGCAGCCGGCTTTTGAAAATGTGGTTCCGGCGCTGTTCGGTGCCATGGCGTACAAATATTACCGGAAAAATATGAAGATCGCTGCATTGCCGCTGATCCTTATGAGCCTGTTGTTCATTCTGGTACCGTCCCTGAACGGCTCCACCAGCTTTATGATCGTTCCTTCCGGAGCTATTGCCATCGGTGTGGCATATCTGCTGTTCCGGAAAAAGAATACACAGAAAACGACAGAAGAATAATTAAGAAAAGAGGACAGATATGAAATACATAGGTTTGATACTTCTTGCAGTGGTTGCGGTTATTATATTACTGCTGTTGATCGCGGTGCTCCGCACCCTGCTGATGCCGTCGAAGACTTCGACTTATGTGGCAGACGAACCGGAGGAGGAAGCACTGGCACTGGCACAGAAGCTGTCGAAAATGATCCAATATGACACCACCTCCTATGCCAACGTGGCAGAGGTGGAGAAATTCTTAGGCTTCCATAAGGTGCTGGAGGAACTCTTCCCACTGGTACATGAGAAGCTGGAGAAGACAGAAATCGATGGGAATCTGTTATTTTACTGGAAAGGAAAATCTTCCGAGAAGCCGATCCTGCTCATGAGCCACCAGGATGTGGTGCCTGCGGAGGGCGAGTGGATTCACGCACCTTTTTCCGGAGATATTGCGGACGGAAAAGTATGGGGCAGAGGTGCATCCGATACCAAGGCCTCTGTCATGGCATTTTTCCAGGCGGTGGAGGAGCTCCTGGCGGAAGGGTTCGTTCCGCCCACCGATGTCTACCTGGCAAGCTCCTGCACGGAAGAGTGGGGCGGTGACGGTGCACCGAAGATTGTGGCAGAATTGCAGCGCAGAGGGATCGAGCTGTTTCTGGTCTGTGATGAGGGCGGCGGTATTATCACGGAGCCTATCGGCGGCATTCACGGCAATTTTGCAATGGTAGGCGTATTTGAAAAGGGCAAGGCAGATGTGAAGTTTACCGCACGGAGCAACGGCGGACACGCCAGCGCACCGTCGAAGGGAACGCCCATTGCCAGATTATCCGCTTTTGTCAATGAGGTGGAGACACATTCCCCGTTCCGGAAAAAGCTGCTACCGGAGGTATCGGCGATGTTCACAGAACTGGCGCCCTACGCCGGATTTGGAATGAAGCTGGTATTCGGTAATGTGTGGCTGTTCGGTCCGGTATTAAAAGCGGTCATGCCTGCGATCAGTGCCCAGGCAGGTGCAATGCTGAAGACGACGATCGCTTTCACGGTGCAGAAGGGCTCCGATGCCTATAATGTGCTGCCCCAGGAGGCTTATGTCGGTGCGAACATGCGATTCATTCCTCATCAGGGAGAGAAAGAAAGCCTGGAGATCATCAAAAAGGTGGCGGATAAGTACGGACTGGAGACCGAAGTGCTGCATGCTAATGATTATACGCCGCCTGTGGATATTCACGGAGAAGCATTCCATCTGGTGGAGCAGACCATCGCGGATACTTTCCCGGGACTGCCCTCCAGTCCTTATGTGATGACGGGTGCGACCGATGCACAGTTTTACCAGCCGATCTGCAGGAACTGTATCCGTTTTGCACCGGTAGTCTACGGACCGGAACAGATGAAGGGAATGCATGGACTGAATGAAAATATCGAGTATAACTGCCTGCCCGGTGCAGTCCGTTTTTACAAGAATCTGATCCGTGCGGAGAAGTAAGACAGAAATAGCTTTTTATTTAAGAAATGACTTGCAATGAAATTTTGAAACAGAAGTAACGCTAACAGAACGGAGAAAACACAATGAACACCATGACAACGTATTCCGGCAGAAAATTCGATCCCATGCAGATGACACCGGGAGATGTCTGTATCGAAGATATTGCGCATGCCCTGAGCCTGTTATGCAGGGGCGGCGGGCAGCTGACCTATTTTTATTCTGTGGGACAGCATTCCGTGAATTGTGCACTGGAAGCAAAAGCAAGAGGGTGGTCTGAGAGGCAGCAGCTTGCCTGCCTGCTCCATGATGCCAGCGAAGGATATATATCGGATATCATCCGCCCGGTGAAGATCTATCTGACCAATTATCTGGAGATTGAAAGTAAGATCATGGGAACGATTCTCACGCATTTCGATCTGGACGATCTGACGGAAGAGGAGAACCGCCGCTGGAAACAGATCGACGATGAGATCCTGGAACTGGAACTGAAGACATTGCTTCATGGCGAAGAGAACAGAGAAGTGCCGAAACTTTTTTCCGTACCGGATCTGGCGGAGCATACGCCGGGAGAGGTCGAAGTCAGGTTCCTGCAGGAGGCAGAGCGACTGGGGGTGCACGGAAGTGATCGTTGAGAAGAAGCCGGAACGCAGTTATTCTACGACAGTAATGTACATTCTGGCATATTTGGATCGTTATGGCTATCCGGTTTTGATTCTGATAGCAGGAGCGCTGGCAGACTTCTACCGGGGGAGAATTACAATGTTGTTTGTACTGGCAGTGGGAATATTATTGGATGGAATCTATAATCTGGTGGGGTATCTGTGTCGTTGGAGACATATTTATCTCTGCTATCAGAGCATGTGCCATACGAAGATGACACCTTCGCGGATTGAGTGGGATCGGATGGCAAAAAAGGATGCGTACGGCATTCCTGCTACTTTCATTATTGGCGGAATCATAGGAATATTGGTGAGTATTTTTCTCAGGTAAAGCGCTTATAATTATGCTACAATGGTAACTATTCAGAGCCATGCAAAACTGCGTTCTGCGAATGCTTGCATGCAGGCAGATAAGCAGTTTTATAAGGAAATAGATAAAAACAAGAAAGGTAGGGTATTTTATGGGATTTTTAACAGGAAAGACAGCAATCATTACTGGCGGAGGAAGAGCGGTCTTAAGTAATGGGGAATGCGGTTCCATCGGTTACGGTATCGCAACGGCGTATGCCAAAGAGGGTGCGAACCTTGTGCTGACCGGACGCAATGTACAGAAGCTGACGGATGCGAAGGAAGAACTGGAGGCAAAGTACGGTATCAAGGTACTTCCCGTACAGGCAGATGTCAGCGCCGGCTCAGACAACGAAGCCATCGTGCAGAATGTGGTGAAGCAGGCGATTGACACTTTCGGAAGAATCGATGTGCTGATCAACAATGCCCAGGCTTCCGCTTCCGGCGTAACCATCGCAGATCATACCACCGAGCAGTTTGACCTGGCGGTATATTCCGGTCTGTATGCAGCATTCTACTATATGAAGGCTTGCTATCCTTATCTGAAGGAGACTAAGGGTTCTGTTATTAACTTTGCCTCCGGAGCAGGTCTCTTCGGTAATTTCGGACAGTGCGCTTATGCGGCGGCCAAAGAAGGTATCCGCGGACTGACCAGAGTCGCAGCTACCGAGTGGGGTCCCGACGGCATCAATGTCAACGTTGTATGTCCTCTGGCATGGACCGCACAGCTGGAGAAATTCGAGCAGGCATATCCCGATGCTTTCAAGGCAAATGTCAAGATGCCTCCTATGGGACATTACGGTGATGTGGAAAAGGAGATCGGCCGCGTCTGCGTACAGCTGGCTTCTCCCGACTTCAAGTATATGAGCGGTGAGACCCTGACACTGGAAGGCGCTATGGGACAGAGACCGTAAGTGGTTGGAAATGTTTTTAAATAGGACTTGAAAGAAAGAAAGATATTATAATCAAAACATAAAGAGAAGCAGCCGCCCACAAGTGGTTAGCCTCCCGGTGGTGATAGTAAACCTACCTGTACTGGCCAAGTGACAAGGTAGGTTTATTTATTTTCGCTTATTTATCCTACTGTCTATGTAGGCAAGCAGCGCAATGAGAAATGTACCACCTAAAAACAACAGGTTTAATACTTCATACATATCCATTAGCACCTTCTCCGCTCCGCTTCGGTCCGCGCAAGGCCGAAGTCCCCCGGACTTCGTGCGCCCTCCCTTCTTAATTAGAGCTATAAGCCGGGAGGCTACCACCTTGCAACACGGTTGCTTCTCAAGAAGTGTATCATGCAGAGTAGTGCGTTTCAATTCTAATATTTCGTATACAATTCCACAACAAAAAAGTGCACAATACCATATTTAGTAGTCAGAGGAATAAAAAGAAAATTAAACGTACTATATATAGCAAAATAGAACTTTGACCCGGAATAGGCTGAAAAGTTTTTTCTAAGGTAAAAATTAGATTTTGTTATTTATCCCTGGGACATTTTCACAGACTCTTCCGTCTAATAGTCATAAGACGTATACTTATGAGGAAGAAAGGACGAGAACGCATGGGAGAGATAGAACAGCTGGTGCGCAGGGCGAAAAAACGGGATCCGGATGCTTTTACAGAGCTGATGCAGCTTCATGAGAAGGACATGTACCGGACAGCCAGTGCCATCCTTGCGCAGGATGCGGATATTGCGGATGCCATACAGGAGACCATTCTCACTTGTTGGGAAAAAATCGATACTTTACAGAAAAACCGGTATTTTAAGACATGGATGGTCCGCATCCTGATAAACAAATGTAAAGACATTTTACGTTCCGGGAGGCGTGTCGTATGTGTGGAGGAATTTACGGAGCAGGAAACGGGGAGTACAGTAGAGTCGGAGGCCAATCTGGAATGGAAGGAAGCTTTGCAGGGACTGGATGAGAAATATCGTCTGATCGTGGTACTGTTTTATGCAGAAGGACTGCGGACAGCAGAGATCGGAAAATTACTGCAGCTGCCCGACAGTACGGTGCGCACAAGGCTCGCCAGAGGGCGGGAGCAGTTGGCGAGATATTATGCGGAGACAGAGGAAGGAGGCGGAAGAAAATGAGACCGATGAATGAAATAGAGATAGAACTTCCACAGATCGTACTGGATAGGGCGGATGCAGCCTATGCACAGATCAGACAACAGGCAGCGCAGGAGAGTCCTGCGGGCAGGAGAGTCAGAAGCTTTCCCCGGGCAGCAGGCATCCTGTTAGCTGTGGTGATACTTTCTGTCACAGCAGTATCCGCCACCGCCGCCGGAATCATGGGATACCGCCGCTATCTGGCAGAGCGCATGACTGACATCGGGACGGAAGAATTGGGGCATTTGGAGATGGTAGCGGAGCAGGGCAATGTCACAGCAGAATTCAGTAGAGAGTTGACAGCCAGAGAACGGAGCATTTATGAGCAGCTGACAAGAGAATACGAAGCGGACGGCAAATATCCGGTGGGACAGATTCGGGAACTAGCCGAAGACGAGAACTATTCCGGCACTGGTGTGGCAGTCCGAAGTACTCCCGGAGAAGAATACGGTTGTCTGATCTATCTGCCGGATACTGTGCTCACAGAGGAAGAGTGGCTGGAGATTATAGAGTATCTGCATAAACTGGACTACAGCCTTCGGGAAAAACTATGGCAGCAGAAGTATTCCGAGGTTTCCTATTTTGACAGATATGAACAGATGACGGATGAGGAGATTGATGAATTATATGCCTTACTGGCTTCTGCACCAGTAGATGTATGGGGAACAGACAGCCGTAACCTGACAGTAGAGGAACAGAGCCGCTATGAGCAATGGACGGAAAAGTATGAAGTGGAAAATGCCTATACAGAGTCACCAATAAAGGTCATAACTGATCCGGAAGAATATGATGGACAGGAGCTTGCCTATTGCATCAGTGATGCGATGTTCTATGAGCCGGAGCGTGAGCTGACGGATGAGGAAATGCTGCAGATGATCGATCTGGAGCACAAAAACCAATATATCTTTGAAAGGATCGGCCGGGAGATCGAGTGCGGAAAACGGGCAGGATGGCCACAGACATATCATTTGCAATAGAAAAGATACTTGACAATAGAGACCACATACTGTAGTCTGTAATTAGACCACAGCATGTGGTCTCTATACTTTTGCAAAAGTAAACGTGAAATATCAAAATTGATGTCATCAGGAAAACAGTAGTAGGAGGAAACAACATGGCAGAGATTCAGTTAGGTGTGGTCGAGGCGCAGTATGCGGATATGATCTGGGAGCACGAACCGGTGTCTTCTTCGGAGCTGGTGAAGCTGACGGAGGAAGCATTTCACTGGAAGCGCACCACGGCGCATAATGTGCTGCGCAGACTGTGCGATAAGGGGCTGTTTCGCAATGACAACGGAACGGTGACTTCCCTGATCTCCAGGGATGAGTTCTATGCGATGCAGAGCAGACAGTTTGTGGAAGACACCTTTGAGGGGTCATTGCCTGCGTTCCTTGCCGCATTTACGAAAGATCGTGCGCTGACCGCAGAAGAAGCTGCGAAGATCCGTAGGATGATCGATGAGGCAGAAGGGGGAAAAGAATGAGCCGCATATTTTCGGGTGTATTACAGATGAGTATTGCCGCGGCATGGATGATCCCTGTCGTAATGGTGCTCAGACTCTTGCTGAAACGGGCACCGAAGTGGGTGAATCTTGTGCTGTGGGGGCTTGTGGGACTGCGGCTGGTGTGCCCTTTTGTGCCGGAGAGCCGGTTCAGTCTGATGCCGAAGCTGCCGATATTGTCGGGCTATTTGTACGGAAATATGATAGGCAATCCGGCAGGAAATGTGTTCCGGGCTGATACGCTGCAAAACGGAACTAATTTTTCCAACAATATTTCCCAGGCAGCTTTAGACGGCAGCATGGGCGCAGCCGGATCCGGCATGGGCGGAGCTTTCGGAATTACCGGAAGTGGCATCGGAGCATTTGGAGCAGGAGTATGGAGAATACCGGAACGGCTATTATCTGCATTCTCGATTCTCTGGCTGGCAGGTGTGATCCTTTTTACAGGTTATGCGGTATATAGTTACGCCCGGGTACGGAGGCAGGTAGCGGAAGCTATGTGGCTACGGGAGAACCTGTGGATCTGTGATGAGGTAAAATCCCCCTTTATCCTGGGACTGCGAAAGCCGAAGATCTATCTGTCCTCCAGTATGGACGAAGTGCTGTACCCTTACGTCATTGCTCATGAACAGGCGCATCTGAAACGGGGCGACCAGTGGTGGAAACCGCTCGGATTTCTGATTTTAGCGATTCACTGGTTCCAACCTTTTGTCTGGGTGGCGTACCTCCTGTTCTGCAACGATCTGGAACTGGCATGCGATGAGAGCGCGGTGAAGAAGCTGAATCCTCAGGAGCGAAAAGACTATTCCTATGCACTGCTTTCCTGCAGTATGCAAAGGCGGCTGGTGACGGTATGCCCGTTGGCCTTTGGGGAAGTAGGGGTGAAAAAGAGAGTGAAAGAGATATTGAATTATAAGAAGCCGACCTTTTGGGTGGTGCTTGCCGCTGTGGCGGTCTGTGGGATCGTAGCGGTATGTTTTCTGACGAATCCAAAGCAGGGGACGACGCCCCTGCTGCCGAACGAGGCCGGAAAGAGCGAAAACGGTGTGGATACCGGAAATGTCGCAAGCGTAGGCGAAGTCAATGCACAACAGGAGACGGACGCCGCATTGCAGGAGGCACTGGATAAACAGAGAGAACAGGTAGAGGCGGTGAAGGAAGCAATCGCTGCAGAGAAGGAGAAACAGGCATCGGAGAATTCTGCCGGCTGGGTTCCGATACAACAGAATGATAATGCTACCGTACTGATGAATATGCAGGATGGTGCAACCACCGGCTTTGTAGCGGTAAAGGGAGATGCATCGTATGCGCAGGTAAAAGTCGGTGATACGACTCTGTTGTTATTATCGGACGGAATTTATCAGGACGGAGAGCATACCTATGCCATGTACTGTGATGTCTACGGTATCGGAGAGGATGCAGCACCGGTGCAGATCGGCAAGCTCTTAAGTGAGGGAACCGCATATCCGATCTGCGTCGGAACTGCCGGGTTCTATGTGACTTCCGGGCACAGCATCGAAGTGTACAATCTTGATACTGCGACCGGACAGCTGGTACCGACCGGTTCCAATACAGAAAGCTTTGACGAGAACGGCAATGCAACCTATTATCGTCTGGACAGCCGGGGACAGCGTGTGGAAAGCACCGAGGAGGAGTATCTGCAGGCATGGGAGGAATACAGAAAAGATGCGCAGCCGGTAGAATTCACCACGCAGTAGTAAGAAACGATTTTTCCTCTTGACAAAAAAATGAAATGTGTTTATATTCATAACAGTGTTATATAACACTGTTATGAATATTTTTTTGGAGGAAAAATTGACAAAACCAATCGAAGGAGTTTCAGAGAGAATTCTCGTCTGTGCCAGAGAAGAATTCCTGGAGAAGGGCTATTCCGAAGCGTCGCTTCGTACGATCGCAGCCAAGGCAGACACTACTACCGGATCCATCTATTCCCGGTTTGGGGACAAGGAAGGATTGTTTTGTGCGATCGTGGAACCGGCGGCGGAAGGGCTGACGCAGATATTCCTTAAGACCCAGGAGGCGTTTCATGCCAGAGAGGCAGAGGAACAGCCGAAGGTAATGGAGGATTATGTGGTAGGCGGTATGGATGAAATGCTTGACTATGTCTATGACCGGTTCGATGATTTCCGGTTACTGCTGGATGCCTCTTACGGTACAAAGTATCAGGATTTCGTGGAGCATCTGGTGGACATTGAGACGGAGTATACCTACAAATATATGGAAGCTACGAAATTCCTACAGGAAGGCAGCATGATCACCGAGGAGTTCCTACATATCATGGCGAGAGCCATGTTTGACAGTATGTTCGAAGTCGTCAGACACCGCATGGACAGGGATACTGCCAGAAAATATCTGCATATGTTGGAAAAGTATCACTACGGCGGATGGGGAGCCATCATCAAGCTGGGGTGAAGCATAAGATAAGACTGCTATGGAAGATTACGGTAGCAGTCTATCTTAAAAACCGACGGTTAGTTGAAACTAATTCTCAACAAGCAGTGTTAGATAGGAAAGACAATAGAGCCTCAAATGTCCGGAAAAGAGAAATGATGAAAATCCGGGCGAAAGGAAAAGAAATTTTAGAAATTGAAGAATCAAATAAAATCAAAGGAAAAGAGGGAAAGATCACATGAAAAAAGAAAGTGTTATGCAGAAGCTGTTTACCTATGCAGGTAACTACAAGTATCTGACCATCGCGTCATGGATCCTGTCTGCCACCAGTGCCCTGATCGCATTATTGCCGTTTTATTATATCTGGCGGATCATGCAGGAGGTGGTGTTGGCAGCACCGGATTACAACAAGGCCCGGAATCTGTCGGGGCTTGGATGGAGTGCCGTGGGATTTGCGCTGCTTTCCATGCTCATTTATATCTGCGCCCTGCTGTGTTCCCACATTGCCGCCTTTCACGTACAGGCCAATATGCGAAGCACTCTGATGCGTCATGTTCTGACGCTGCCCATGGGATTCATGGACAGTGAGGGCAGCGGTAGGATCCGTAAGATCGTCAATGAATCCACCGCAGCCACAGAGACCTATCTGGCACACCAGCTGCCGGATAAGGCAGGTGCCATGGCAACGCCGGTAGGACTGTTAGTATTGCTGGTGGTGTTCGACTGGAAACTGGGGCTGTTAAGTCTGGTACCCGTGGTATCTGCATTTCTCATCATGGGAGCCATGACCGGACAACGCATGAAGGATAAGATGACAGAATACCAGAATGCGCTGGAGGAAATGTCCAGTGAAGCCGTGGAATATGTCCGTGGTATCCCGGTGGTGAAGACCTTCGGACAGTCGGTATTTTCTTTCAAACGATTCCAGACCTCCATTAAAAAATATGAAAAATGGGTCATTGCCTATACCC
>ERZ1034701.637-NODE-637-length-13046-cov-10.377030_pt1 | contig 13046 bp, 10 predicted proteins | sample MGYA00520651_ERZ1034701 | MGnify/ENA primary metagenome ERZ1034701 (study PRJEB33766, sample SAMN09781713) | gut metagenome | biome: gut microbiome | host: Homo sapiens | place: Madagascar | study: EMG produced TPA metagenomics assembly of the PRJNA485056 data...
ATGGTATCAACTTATAATTCTGCATCCAAATTACTTCTTGACTATAATAATTTTTCTTTTGATGTGGTACTTTTAGATATAGAAATGCCCAATATTAATGGACTTGATATAGCAAGACAGCTTAGAGATGTTGACGATGATCTATTTATTGTATTTACTACTTCATATCCAGAATATATGCATGAAAGTTTTGAAATTCAACCATTTCAGTTCCTTATAAAGCCAATTAGTCAAATGGCTCTTTTTAACTTGTTTAATAACATTATAAAAAAAATAAACCGAAATTCTAAAAGTATCATCATTGTTGATGATGAAAACGAAAAACACTTTATTTCTTTAAATAGTATACTTTTTATAGCTTCTATGAAAGAAAATAAATTACATATTAAATATCAATTGCCAGATAAAGAACTTATATCCAAGGGTACTCTATCAGAAGTAGAAAGCAAATTAATTTCTCGCGGATTTGTCTCTCCTGCAAGGGGTTTTATAGTTAATATTAAGCAAATACAATCTATGACATCTACTGATATTACTTTAAAAAATGGACAAAAAATCCCGATAAGCAGACGTCGCTCAAAAGAGCTACAACATATCTATTCTCAATATATTATAGACATACTATAAATTATTTAACTGAGTAATATGCAAAAATCCTATTACATAATTTATTACTTCAAATCAATCGTTATATATGTAGCTATCTTTAGTTTCTTTCAAACTTTATTGGATAAAAAGGGTGATTAATTATTACCCTAATGATGATATTAATTCCTACTAGTAAGAACTGTAGACGGCACCTTTACCATACACGTTGCAAACACATATGTGATTGCAGATCCTGACAAGGCACCTGATGATTTTGAAAAAATAGATTTTATTCACGGATATGGTCTGAAAAATGTAAAGGACTCAGCCGAGGCATGCGGTGGTTTCTGCGTGATCAATCACGAAAATGATATATATTCCGCCACCGTTATAATACCTGTTCTGAATCCTTGAATCAATTCATCCACAAAAAGGATGAACTATCCCTCTGAAATCTGACAAACGACACGATTTTCTATAACACCTTCGAACCATTTGCCGTAAGCTTAAAGGTTGCACCTAGCACCTCCGCTGCGCCACGACACATCATCATTCGACCTAAGAAAATTTCAAAATACTCATACATAGAGCAGATTTTCGTATCAATCTGCAGATTAAGCGCTATGACTTTTTTATCCATATTTATTTTAAGAGCTGCATCTGTTACTGCATAATTTACCCTGTCGTGTATATCAAAATTTTCTTTTGCCTTGTTCCTTACACGGTTTCTGCGCACATCGGTTTTATCTGCTATGACGAGTGCTGCTGAAATAGGATCCGTTGCCCCTCCGGTTGACTCATCATGATGTCCTATCGCAGACACAACCGTTATCCTATCCTTCAGACTCATATCTGTTTCTTTGAGTATCTCGTTTGCCAGTATTGCACCATATTCCGCATGACGGCTTCTGTTTACCACATTTCCGATATCATGCATAAATCCCGCGATTTTTACCATTTCAATATCAGATTCGCTGTAACCGAATTTCTTTAATATATATGCTGCTCTTTTGGCTACCATTGTGCAATGAGCTGCCGAATGGTCTGTAAAGCCCAATACTCCAAGGTTTTCATTCCCTTTCTTTAAACATTCGCAGACCTCCTTATTCTTTTTTATCTCATCGTATGTCAAATTATTGCCTCCTGTTTTGTTACTTAATCATAAATTATAGTCTGCTTTTCATAAAAATATTCGTACATGTTTTGTAATCTTTATTTCTGCACTTATAAGCGTAACAAATAATTGAAAATATATTGAGGTGGCTGTGTAAAATTTGTGGGAAATTTTCTATTTACTATTGATATATTTTGCATTGACATATTTTGTTGCATATTTTCCTCCTTTATGCATATATTTGACTAAAAAATATGCAGATACTCAATAAGTATCTGCACATTTTCTAAGTAATATTATGCATTAAAGGGTCAAAAGGTATTTTACCCTATCGTATAATAATATACGCTGTATATGCCGCATACATTAGCAGCATGATGATACCCTCGCCTCTTTTTATCTCACGCTTTGTCCATGCCATAATCCACACGATGAGTGAAAATACCACAAGCACGATAATATCTATGATATTTTCCTGTATGAATGCTATCGGGCTGATGGCTGATGCAATTCCGAGCACCATGAGTATGTTGAAAATGCATGAGCCGACGGCATTTCCGAGTGCCATATCGACCTCGTTTTTTCTGGCTGCGACTATTGATGTCACAAGCTCCGGAAGTGATGTTCCGATAGATACGATGGTCAGTCCAACGAGTGTCTGGCTCATTCCAAGGTCAATCGCTATGCGGCTTGCACTGTCTACTACGACATCTCCGCCTACTGCGATGCCGACAGCTCCGATCAGGATGAAAATCACTGCTTTTGGCATTGAGATAAGCGGTATCTCATCGACCTCCTCATCTGATGACTGCCTGTTCTGTTTTAATGTGTGTCTGACAAGGTAGAAAATGTATCCTGCAAAGCAGCCGAGCAGTATTATTCCGTCCACTCTGCCGAGTGTCATGCCAATTGTTCCCATGACAAGAAGTAAAATGGCACATATCATCGAAAATGGGAAATCCCTTTTTAATGATGCTCCGTCCACCACTACCGGTGTCATCAAAGCGCACACGCCGATTACTACCATGAGGTTAAATATGTTTGAGCCTGTCACGTTGCTGACTGCAAGCGTATTATTGTGTGCTATGGATGCTGCCACACTGACCGCTGTTTCAGGAAGCGAGGTTCCCATCGCAACAATTGTCAGTCCAATGATAAGTGACGGCACCTTGAAGCGCTTTGCCACGCTTGAGCTGCCCTCCACGAACAGGTCTGCGCCCTTTACCAAAAACACAAAGCCCACTATGAGGCAGAGCAGCACCACTATAAACGGTGCATTATTGATGAAATTTTCCATGTTGATTCCTCCGTTTTTTATTTTTTAAAAGCTTATAATCCCCAGGTGCTCAAGCAATATCTTCACACCTATGAGTATGAGAATGATTCCTCCGGCTATCTCTGATTTCTTTTTATATTTATTGCCGAAAAAGTTTCCGACTATGACTCCGATGATTGAGAGCACGAAGGTTGTAAGTCCGATGATTGTAATAGCCCAGTAGATGTTTAAGCTGTCATAGGTAAATGCAAACATGATTCCGACTGCAAGCGCATCGATGCTTGTCGCAATTGCAAGCAAAAGCATCTCTCCCTGATTGAGCGCCAGGTCTTTTTCCACGACCGCGTCATCATCCTTTTCCTTTACTGCCTCATAAACCATCTTTCCACCGATAAATCCCAGCAGAATGAATGCTATCCAGTGGTCAATGCTTGTGATATACTTCTCAAACCGGATGCCCAGCATATAGCCGATAAACGGCATGAGCGCCTGAAATCCTCCGAAATACAGACCGATTGTCAGCGCCTGCTTTCTGTTTACCTTTGTCATTCCAAGTCCCTTGCAGATGGATACTGCGAAGGCGTCCATTGACAAACCTACTCCTATGAGCAGGATTTCAATAAATAATACCATATTTTTCTCCCTTTTGCCTAGTGTGCGGCGATTAATTTCTCCCATATGAAAAAATGAGACCCTCGCATGCAGACACGAAACCTTATAAAGCTATGATTTATGGCTTATATAGCTTTATTGTGTGCTGCATACTTGAGTCTCATTCTTTAATGTTTGCCAGGTCTATTGACCGGTCTGTTGACAAACCACGTATATTTAAGAATACGCGAACTACTCCCTCAGAGGTAGTGTGTATTTAATTAATCGCCTTTGCTTCTAAAAAAATATATCAAATGACATGGGCTGTGTCAATGTATTTTACCGCTAATTTTTGTACGGAATGGCTAACTTTTTAAAATCACGGTTGACATGAAAAACAACATGTGATATGTTTACTACGACAGACATAGTATGACACTCGTAGTACGTTACACGTAGTATTGAATAATTTTAACATGCCTGATGAAATAAACACTTGATACAGGAGGTGAATAATGCTCAATATAAGCAGCGATGTTATCCGCGGATACAACGATACCATCATACTCTACCTGCTTCTCGACAAACCGTCATACGGCTATGAGATTTCAAAGCAGATAAAGCTGATATCCGAGGAAAAATACGTCATAAAAGAAACAACTCTCTACTCTGCATTTACCCGCCTTGAGAAAAACGGTTATATCACATCATTCTCTTCTAGCGACAATGCAAGCGGAAAGCGCCGGACATACTATCAGATTACGGATGCCGGCAGAGAGTATTACAGGCTCAAATGCGAGGAATGGAAGCTGACACTTGATGTAGTAAGCAAATTTATTCGATTTTAAAGGAGACATTTTATGGAAACTATAAAGAATTATCTGGAAAATATGTTTTCGCACCTCCCGAATACCCCCGAGGTGCAAAAAGCCAAATATGAGCTCTATCAGATGATGGAGGATAAATACAACGAATTAATATCTGAGGGCAAATCTGACAACGAAGCCATAGGCATAGTCATATCAGAGTTTGGAAATCTTGACGAGCTCGCCGACTCACTCGGTATCAAGAGCTTCGTGAATCCCAGTCAGGCAATGCCTGCTTCCAAAACACTCTCCCGCGAGACTGCTGCCGCATTCCTCAGGGATTCGGCAAAACAAGCATATCTCACAGCGTTTGGAGTGCTGCTTTGCATCCTCGCAAGCCTTGGACCGATATTCAGCGAATGCATTCCGCGTTCACTCGCTTCACCGGACGCATCTGATGCAATCGGCATTACCTTCCTGTTCCTGTGTGTCGCGGTGGCAGTCGGCTTCTTCATTTTTTCAGGCTCTATCTCATCCAAGTGGAGCTACCTGAAGCAAGAGCCATACTGCATAGATTTTGAGACGGCAAACTGGGTCATCGAGCGAAAGGAAAACTACCGCTCCACACATGCGATGCTTTTAACAGTGGGTATCATGCTCTGCATACTCTGCGCAGTGCCGGCAATCATAATCAGCTCACTGAACACCAAAAGCACCTTCGCAGACTCACTTTCAGGTGGACTCGTGCTCGTGTTTATAGCAATCGGTGTATTCATGATAGTGTTTACAAACATGAAGAAATCAAGCTTTGACAAGCTTCTTTCCCTGAACGGAGCACAGACTATGGGCGGTAATTTTGCCAATTCACACGATGGCAAGGTGCACTATGAAAACCCTGTTGTGGCTGCAATCATGTCAGTCTACTGGTCAACTGTCACATGCATCTATCTATGCTGGAGCTTTATTACCTTTGACTGGGGTATCACATGGATTATCTGGCCAATAGCCGCAATCATCAATTCGCTGGTGGAAAATCTGCTCGGCGATAAACATGGAAATTAATGGAAACCAGGACAGTCAAAAATGTGTGTAGCATATTTTAAATAATCACAAAACAAATTATGCAACAAGATAATTCAGAAATGGAGGCAATTCATGAAAAAGAATATATATCTAATAATAATTACAATAATTACCGTGGTCTGCATCATCGCCGGGAGCCTCTACCATATCGGGGGCTTTGCCCTAGGCCTGTTTGACAATCTGATTCCGCACTCAGACAAGTCTCTCGGAAACGTATGCACAGAGGAGCTTTCAGTCGATGAATTTTCAAACCTGATACTTGATACAACCATATCGAATATCAACGTAAAAACCGGTGACAGCTATATGGTCTCATACAAATGCAACAAGCGACTGGTTCCAAAGATTAAGAGCTCCGGCGATACCCTCACAATATCCCAGAGCAAAGGAGCCAACTACAGAAGAAACACCACAAGTGAAATCACTGTTACCATTCCTGAGGGCGCCTCATTGAACACGCTCTCCTTTGATACAGGCGTAGGCGAAGTAAGCCTCGATGCTCTGACTGCAGCCGATGCAGAATTTGACACCGGCGTAGGCGATTTATATGTCACAGACTGCAGCTTCGCCACATGTGATGTGGATGGCGGAACCGGCAATCTTAGCTTTGAAAACTGTGCCTTTGACGAGATGGATATCGACGGCGGTACAGGTAACATCACCGTGACATCCTCACAGTCACTTGACGGCTACATGATGGACCTGGACTCAGGTACAGGCGATATCACAATCAACGGCAATGACTATGATGATGAGTATGAGGTAAATGAGCATGCCAAAAAGCACCTGGTTATCGACTCGGGGCTTGGTAATATTGTGGTGAGATATTAAATTAAGATTATGTCTCAAAATCGTTGCTATTCACACATCAATGTGAACCGGCAACGATTTTATTGTTCATATTTTATGCTTATATGACAGAACAAAATATGTATGTATCTTTATATCAATACAGTTCCTTTAATCACAGCACCTTCTCCGGTATTATAGAATTTGGTATCCATAACTCCTTCAATCCTTCTCTCTATCCACTTCCTATAAATATCCAGATTCTTGCTGGTATAAACCATATCCCCTGTATTACTTCTAACCTTACGCAATCCATCTATATTCTCTACCTTACGTCCTTCGCCTAAAGCATGAGAATAACCACCAGTGTAGGCTAAATCAACCCCCACAAAGATAATTTTACTCGCTCCAAAACGTAGAGCAATATCCAATGCCGTTGTGGTCACGGAGCCACCTGTCTCAAAAAGTGTTGCACCAATCTCTTTTGCTTTTATCTCTGCGAGCTCATATCCACTTTGATATGCCACATAGATTGAACCATTATAATAATCAATTACTGATGACGAAGCCGTCGATAGGAGAATCATAGGAATGCCCTTCAGGTTCACTCCATCAATTTGTTTATACATAAGAGGCTGTGGGTCTGTTATGATAACTGCATCCGGGATAATTTCTTCATTAACCAACCTTCTTGTAATATGTCCTGTTGCAAAAACAGTTATTTTATCGCGATATTTTCTCAGCCTATCCAATTGAGAATCCACAGAAGGACCTGCTCCCACTATCACCACCGCTTTATCTTTGAATATATCCTTCAATTCACCACACTCCGGTAAATTCAATTTAGAGATTATCTCAAAGTTAGAATCAAGCAGACCACCTTGTTCCCTCATGCTGCTCGTTGTAACAAAGAAATCTTCAAGCAACTGTCTGGTTTGTGCGTCTTCAATCATTTTGATAGCAGGATAATGTACTAATAACTCTGCTTTTTTCATTTCTGCAAACTGGTTGCCAAGTTCACTGATAAGCTGCTTTGGGTCATCGTTATAAACCACTAGTATCCTGCCGCTTGCAATATACGTTGTCCAATCAATATATGTAAATGCCATATAAAGCAAATATATATTGTTCTCAAATATATGAACCCTTGCCGACCTATATCTGTTCAAAAGCGCCAGCACATGGTATCCAAGCTCCATTCCAAAAACCATATAATCCTCTGCCTGCTTTAAACTATCTGCCAAAAGCCTTGCTTCCCTCTCAGGATTAACAGAGCTGTGGAGATAAAACGACTGTCCATTTGCAAAAGCCTGAGCTGTAGGCTGTCCGTTAATTGCCAGACTTAATGTAAACTTATCAGACAACAAGGAGTTCCTTCCCTCAATCAAATTTTCTTTATTCAACAGCTTATACAAACCAAAGTCATAATCTTTCAGAGCTTTCATATTTCGCTCAAAAAAATCAGGAACCTGAACCAAGTCACGTTCCTGAAAAACAATCTGAAGCTTCTGCAATAAAGGCAGCAAGTCACCTTCTATAATATCCGCCTGTAAAATATAATCGCAATTGTCCTGTGCGTCAAGTAATGCCAGCAAAATAAGCTGCAGCTCATCTGCCAACTCCTTAAAATCTTCCTGTGAAAATATATATCCGGCAACAGCATCTAAATTTCCAAACAGTTTTGTCAGCTTGCTTGTTGCAATGTAAAAATTCTGTTTTCTGAAGCTCTCGGCTATCTCATAGGAAAGCTTAATACTCTGCCGGTTATTATAGAATAACTTTATATCCATCATTCTACTCCTCGCACAAACTCTTCAAGGTATCAATAACATAATCCTGCTGCTCAGATGTCAATCCCGGATACAAAGGCAGACTAATAATATGAGAATAAATCTCCTCCGCATTAGCACAATGCACATTCTCATATCCATGCTCCTGATAATACGGATGCATATAAACAGGAATATAATGTACATTCACTCCGATTCCCTTTTCACGCATGTTCTCAAAAACCTGTCTTCTATCACAATTTTTCACCTGAACTATGTACAGATGCCAACCACTTTCCGTATCCGAAAGCTGATAAGGTGTGATAATATTGTCACAATCCGCAAATGCCTCATTATAACGTGCAACAATTTCCTTTCGGCGTGCTAAAAATCTGTCCAGCTTCTTCATCTGACTACAGCCTAAGGCACACTGGATATCAGTTATCCTGTAATTGTAGCCCAAATCAAACTGCTGATAAAACCACGGTCCATCATTCCTTGTCATCATAGAATCATCTCTTGTAATGCCATGACTGCGGAAAAGAACCATCTTTTTATAAAAGTCCTCATTGTCAGTGACTATCATACCACCCTCGCCTGTGGTAATCGGCTTCACCGGATGGAAGCTGAATGTAGTCATATCAGACATACTACCTACCTTCTTGCCCTTGTAAACAGAGCCAAGTGCATGCGCTCCGTCCTCGATTACAATAAGCCCATGCTCACGCGCAATGCTGTGTATAGCATCCATATCACAAGGCTGACCAGCTAAATGAACAGCTATGATTGCCTTTGTCCTGTCAGTAATCTTTCTTCGAATATCCTCCGGGTCTATATTGTAGGTCTTCGGATCAACATCAGCAAATACAGGCGTACCGCCACAATACAGTACACAGTTTGCAGATGCTGCAAACGTAAGCGGTGTGGTAATAACCTCATCTCCCGGTCCAATCCCTGCCGCAAAGCAAGCTGCATGAAGAGCAGATGTGCCGTTTGAAATGGCAACTGCATATTTAGCTCCAACATAATCAGCCACCGTCTGCTCAAATTCTGCAATTTTTGGTCCTGTTGTAAGAAAATCTGATTTGAGGACATCTACAACTGCCTGAATGTCATCTTGTTCTATTGTTTGTTTTCCGTATGGTATCATAATTTCACTCTTTTCTTTATTTACTCTCCAATTTATTAAATATGATTATGGCCACATATAATTTGATTTACGGTTACATCGCAAACCATTTTAAAGTAGACAAATATTTTTGTGTTTACTTGATACAGTTTAGTATTTTCAACTCTTAATATATCTACTAAGAGTTTCATATGTTAACATACCATAATCAGTAATATAAAATCATGTTAACAAAACCATACTTAACTCTAGTTCCTCCACTTATTTCTAATTTCATGCTATTAGCATAATTTAATGTAACTTCATAATGCTTAGGTGGAGTTTCTGCATCCAATTGATATATTTCTCTACATTCACCATCTAAATATACTTTTAATTCTACATTTTCCTTTTCATACTCATTTGTTCTACCTACATCAAAGTCTAATTTAGAATACTTTCCTTGCAAATCAAATAATGCATATCCATTGCCTCCTCCAAAGAGAGATTCGTCATCCCAAACAACCAATCCTTCCGTGTATGACTGACTTCCCATTAATATCTCTTTTCCGTCAGAGGATTTTACAACATCGTATCCTGTACCTTCATATATAACATTTGTTGATAATGCATTAATCTTGGTTACCTTATTAATCATCTGATCTTCTTCGTTGTAAAATAAACTATTTTGGCTTATATCATAAGAAAATTTCCCTTCAACCAGACTATTCAGTAAATTTTCTGAATAGTAATTTGTATTATTAACTATTGCAATGGATTTATTCCAATTTTGACTCGATTTCATCCCATCAACAATAATACTTGGTGATTTCACTTCAGCTGTTATAGAATCAGATATATCATATTGCAGATTATCATTTTCTTCTTTTAAATTTTCATTTTGTTCTGCTAATTTAGAATTACTTTCCATAGCATTTTCATATTTTTTTATCAAATCATCCACATTGTTTACATCATTTGTAGCGGATTTGATGTTGTTATTTATAGTAATATGTTCTTTTTCTCCCCCTACAAATGCACTAGCAACACTAGTTGATGCTGTAATTATAACACAAATCAATTTTATTCTATTTTTCTCTTCCATTATAAATTCCCTTTTTCCCGGATATAAAATAATTATCCTATATACTTTGCTACAATCCTTATCAAGGTCGGATCTGATTTCCTTGTCTTTGAAAATGTATTTCCTTCAACTTCAAAAACTATTTCATACCCCAATTTTTTTAATTTACTTATAAATATCTCTTTATCCATAAACCTACGATAATGATCATTATATATGTATTCATTCTCTGAAATCTTTTCGCCTACACCATATAAATCATCATGAATACTTCTTGCTTCTATAAACAATAACCCATCCTTTTTTATAGAACTTGATATATTATGTAATAATTCATCTTCTTGCCTTTCAGATATTGCATGCATTGTCCATCTACTATAAAAATAATCATATTGCGCTTGATATAAAGCTGTACATGTTACAAAATCATCACATACAAACATAGGCATATTTTCATGCTGAACAGAATTTAATCTGTCAATGGCTATCTTTGAGGCATCTACTCCCACAACTTTAAGTCCCAATTTGGCAAATAACAAACTGTCTCTTCCATTTCCACAACCGATATCCATTATCTTCTTTCCAGACTTTATATACTCCTTTACGAAGAGGGCAAAGTAACTTGGCCTTTGTAACTCTGTTAAGTCATTACTGTAATATGAATTCCAATATTCTGTGTCCCTATCAAATGAATCTCTTATCTTTGGAGAATAATTTGCAATTTTTCTTACTATTTCCACTACTGGAATTAATCCGTCATTTTCAATAATAATATCCGGATTTTTTGGAAACTCAACATCTTGATCAATTCCAACAATATTGTTCACTTTTCCTAATGCCTGAGCTGAGTATAATCCTTTTCTGTCTCTTTTTATCAGTGTTTCTTTTTTTACTTTCAAAAAAACTTCAATATATTTTTCTATATTATTACGGTTCCACTCACGTACCTCATCATACATTGCAATCGTACATATTACAACTGAAATTCCTTGATCAGTCAATGTTTTACACAAATTAGAGTAATAATAAGCTCTCTTCTTACGATCCTCCTTTGTGTATCCCAAAGAATCTCCAACCAACTTCTTCAAAATATCTCCGTCCAAAATTACAATATTGTCCTTTGTTTCACGTAATTCATAATATAGAGCATTCCCTATTGTTGTTTTACCCGCCCCCGATAATCCTGTAATCCAATATAAAATTCCTTTTTCCAAAATGCACTCCCTTTTTGTTTCTTCTACTAATTATTAAAGATCCTACACGAGCTTATATGCTCTAGACACCACTTTGTATAACGTTTTATCCTATCATTATCATTAATTTCATTCCCATCTGAACCTAATAATCTCGTCTCAAACTCATCTAATGGGATCCTACACTCTGACGTAACATTTTCTTTTCCTTTTAAATAAAATTTAAAGTCTTTTCCATTCAATAAAATCTCATATGGATCACCTACATGTATACTTTCAGTCACGCAAAATTCTCTCTCTTTTGAGCCACCAAACGTAACAGGTAAAAATGCATCTGTCTTAGAATAATCATAATCTATTCCTGCCAACTTACACATAATTCCCGAATAATCGCAAGAAGAAATAATTTCCTTTGACTTTCCATTTACGTTTCCACCCCTAAACATAAATGCTATATTACTTCTCTCATCGCATAAGAAGTCCTCTTCCGGCTTAACCAAATATCCCTGTCCATGATCTGCAAATAGGCTTACCACAACATATTCATCTTTATAATTATCCTCTATATACTGATATAAACTTGCCAATCGTCTATCAATATACTCTATCTGCTTTTTATAATACTTTATCTTTGTTTCATCATATTTTTGCTTTACCGAATTTACTTTACCACTATACTCTTCGTTTTCCCACACCATTAATTCCGATTGCAATGGTGCCATATTAATTTCATCTGCAATAAGATGTAATTCACCAATCTCCATCCATATAAACTGATCTGTATCAGCCATACTATGTATTTGCTCTTCAACATCTGCAACAACCTGCTCAACCGAATATCCTGCGTACATATGTTGATATTTTACTCGATTCATTCCCCTTGCATATCCATAATTAGGTGCAATTCTCCAATTTCCACCAATTTTTGTTGTATTGTATCCTGCATTTTTAAAATATTCAAACAAAATAGGTGTTTCCTCATCTATCTTCCTTAATATTTTGGAATGTAACATTTTGTGTCTTGCCAACGTTTGCCCCGTTGTAATTGAAGCAATAGATGGAAATGTCCAATCTCCTGCTGTATGCACATTAGTACATTCAATTCCATTTCTAAAAAATTTATAGGTATGAGGCATTAGTTTTTCAAAATCCTTTTCTAATACCGTTTGCGACAATCCATCTACAAAGATGTTAAGTACCAATTTTTTTCTATTTTTTCCATGATTTATTGGAACTAACTCTCCTATTCTAAATTCATTATCTGATGATATTATAAATTTTCCTTTAGGCACTCTATAGTTAATATAATGGTATGGTGAACTATAAATAACTTCTTTCTTTTCATCATTCATATTAAAAATGAGTTTTCCCTTATTAGACATTATTATTGGAATAAAACTATCTGTATTACATTCAACACATATACGGTTTCTTAATTCGTCAACCCTTTGTAATTCAGCCTTCTCGTTAATTGTATCCGTTTTTAAATATCCACAATGCAAATTAAACACGCTTCTTAATCCTGTAACTCCAATGTACATTCTATTTAAAAACGGATAATCATAATATTCAGAACCAATTATATCACTTCCTGAATGAAATTCAGGGCATCTAATTCCGAACTTATATTTATTTTTATTTACAA
>ERZ1034701.638-NODE-638-length-13045-cov-9.594688_pt1 | contig 13045 bp, 8 predicted proteins | sample MGYA00520651_ERZ1034701 | MGnify/ENA primary metagenome ERZ1034701 (study PRJEB33766, sample SAMN09781713) | gut metagenome | biome: gut microbiome | host: Homo sapiens | place: Madagascar | study: EMG produced TPA metagenomics assembly of the PRJNA485056 data set...
ATGCCATGAAATGCAAAATCACACCTGAATTATCATCTAAAGACTGGAAGGAATTCTGCAGCCGTTTTCATTTTGATAATGATAAGCTGCCGCTTATCCGGGCAATATACACAGCAATGCTTCCATTGGTGGATGCCTTTGCATATTATTCCATAAAACAGGATTTGCCCGGGGTATCCCTGTCACACTATGCCTACGGTCTCGTGACACTCGGAAACGGTGCAGACGAGCTGTCAGAGCTGTATTTAAACCATGAGCAGCTTGAGGAAGCATACATCGCAGACTGTTTAAGCCTCATGCTTTTGTCAAACGCATATGAGCAGTTTGCAAAGGCTGTCGAAAAAGAAAGCTCTCTTTATGCCATTGAGCTGTCATTTTTAGGCGATGAATATCCGCTTGCGCTGCTGCCTGAGATTTTTGAGCACATAAGCCCTGATGGCATACATCTCACCGGTTCAAATATGCTCAAGCCACTTAAGACAGCCGCCCTCATAATAAAGCTTGACTCACAAAAGCAGAAAAATATCAAAGAGCTCTGTAATACCTGCGCGAACTGTAAAAATCTGTCGTGCCCATCAAGAAAGGCCCCTGGTCCTAAGCTGCCACACACCTATGGTGCCATGCAGATTTTTAATATCAGACATTGAAGCCCTTCTTTTTCTCGTATGAGCCTCTCAGTTTCTCAACCAGAAGTGTCAGATTCCTAAACAGTGACTCAGCCGCAAAGCCAAACACTATCATTAGAAGAATACATATATTTGACAAATCTGTCAGTGCAAACAGTTTCTTTAAGAAGAAACCCGAAAATACCAGACCTGCTATATTTCCGATAATAACAGCATATTTCATTCCATTGAGCGGCTCACTGATTTTAAAGAGAATCATGAAGCCCACTACCGATAGTACAAGCGTCGCTATAGTTCCTATGCTTGCATCTGATATACAAAATACTTCTCCGCATACGACAAGCGCTCCGACAGCTATTACATCCGTAAGTCCACCCGGCAGTGCCTTTAGCATGACATTGGTGATAAAGCGCCCCTTTATCCTGTCCTTATTCTGCTCCAGTGCCAATAAAAATCCCGGTACTCCTATGGTAAACATACTGATGAGCGATACCTGTGCCGGCTCAAGCGGATACGTAACCATAAGAATAACTGAAAACAGTGAAAGTAACAGTGAGAATATATTTTTCACAAGAAACAGGCTGGCTGAGCGCTGGATATTGTTTACCACCCTGCGGCCCTCATACACCACATCCGGCATATGTGCAAAGTCAGAGTCCAAAAGGACAACCTGGGCTGCCTGGGCTGCCGCCTCACTTCCCGATGCCATAGCCACACTGCAGTCGGCATCCTTCATGGCAAGTATATCGTTGACTCCGTCTCCTGTCATCGCAACCGTATGCTCTTTTGCCTGCAACGCCTTTACAAGCTGCTTTTTCTGCTTTGGTGTCACACGTCCGAATACAGTATATTTATTCACTGCATCGGCTATTTTATCCTCAGTATCGAGTGTTGCCGCATCGACAAAGCTTTCTGCACTTTCAATTCCTGCCTGTATGGCAATCCTTGAAACGGTACGCGGATTGTCACCTGAAATAACCTTTATCGCAACACCCTGACTCTTGAAATACTCAAAGGTCTTTACTGCATTTGCTCTGATAGGATTGGCAAGTGCCACAAATCCAAGCGGAGTAACGCTGCCATTTATGCCATTCTCCACGTTTTCTCCATCATACCTTGCAAACAAAAGTACTCTGTCGCCTTTGTCAGCGTATGGTATGATTTCTTCCTCAATGCGCGCAAAGTCATCATGCATAATAAACTCCGGTGCTCCAAGCAGATAAGTTCCGTCAGAAAAAGTAACACTGCCATACTTGAGGCTCGACGAAAATGCCTGCTGCGAAACAGCTGTACGATGCAGTGCAGATGTATTATTTGTCAAAGCATCCGCCGCATATGCTTTTAGTGCGAGCATAGTCGCATTGTTGTCAACCGAGGCATTTGCATAATCTAAAATAAGACTCTTAAGCTCATCTAATGTCAAAGCTGTCTGTGTGCCATCTGCTCCACTGTTTTTACAGAGAAAAATTTCCTTAAGCTTCATATCAGGCTCAGTAATTGTGCCCGTTTTATCCACACAAAGCACATCCACACGCGCAAGCGTCTCAATACTTTTCATATCATGAAGCAATACCTTTTTCCTTGCAAGCTTCATAGTGCTTAAGGCAAGCGCCACTGTGGTCAGCAGATACAAGCCCTCCGGTATCATTCCTATAATCGCTGCAACTGTCGATGTAACACTCTTTGTGATAGACTCACCATTCACAAAATGGCTCTGCCAGAACAATATAAGCCCGATCGGAATAATAACTATGCCAACCCATTTGACGATCAAATTAATGGAGCGTATCATCTCAGACTGCTCCTTGCCGCCCATTGATTTTGCCTCAAGGCTCAGCTTTGAGATATATGATTCATTACCGACCTTTTCAAGCCGTGCATAGCACTCTCCCGATACAACAAAGCTTCCCGACATGAGAGTGCTGCCCTCTGTCTTTTCTACCTCATCAGCTTCACCTGTGAGCAGTGATTCATTTACCTGTATATTTCCGGATATCACAACCGCATCCGCACAAATCTGCTTTCCTGCGGTAAGTAAAATCACATCGTCCTTTACAAGTTCATCCGTACTAATCTGCTTTACGCTGCCGTTTCTGATGACATCCGCATGCGGAGCATTCAGTAAACTCATTTTTTCAAGAGTCTTTTTTGCGCGGATTTCCTGAACGATTCCGATTACCGTATTTCCAATAATTATAGGCAGAAATGTCAGATTTCTGAAAGAACCTACCATTATGAGAAGTATCGTTATGACAAGAAATATAAGGTTAAAATATGTGAAAACGTTTGAAATCACAATTTCCTTTGTCGTCTTGTCTGTAGATATATCAGCCCTGTTGGTAAGTCCCTCCTCCACTTTCTGCCTTACCTCTTCATCGGTAAGTCCCGTGATATTTATGCTGCCCAAGTCTTTGTTCATCTGATTCATGCTATTCACCGTTTTCCCTCATTATTCTACATCATAATAATGATACATTTTGACCCTTTAATCATTATAATGGTACAACATCAACACGATTTCAATACCTATTTCATAAAAAAAAGATGAACTATTTCTTAAAGTTATCATTTTTAAACTATTAATCCATTGCTACTCACTTTCAGTCTCAGTACTCTCACTTTCTTCCGTTGCAATCATATCATCTATAGAATCCGGAATCGTTCCTAGATTTCTTATACGCTTTTTGCTTATAATCTACTTCTTTATCCTCATTGCCCATACAACGATTCCTATGATAATAAGCAGTATTGGTACAGCTATCATTATGACAAGTCCCGTAATAACCGCCTGCAGCGTATTTATAGTGATATTGCTTAAGGTGTAATCCTTCACCGGTATCACACTTGATGCAAGCTCCACATTTCCGGTCATTGATGTGATAACATCCTTGAACATGTCTGCATTGTTTCCGGAAACAGCATTGTCATATGAATCATCAACCACATAAGGCGTACCAAACACAACAATCGATGCGCCGGTGCTTGAATCATTTACAGCAAGACCTGTAGTAAACGGTCCGTTCTCATCCCCATCCTCTGCCTTCGATGTGGTGATATTCTTCCAGTCCTTCTTTAAAACTGCGCTGTCTGATGTAGAAAGCAGCTTTGTATATGTCACATCATCTGTATCCTCAGGATAATTTATTGCACAGCTTCCTGCCATGAATACATATCCGTCTGTTGCATCTGAGGTGTAATCTGTCGTCTCAACCGTTGGTAGCAGGTAGAGAGGATTCTGATAATACTTTGAGCTGTCATTTTCAGCTACCACACCCGTCTTGAAGCTGACATTGTAAGCCGCAAGTATCTTGTTAAAGTTTGTAAGCTCGTCATTATATGCGTAGCAGCCGATAATCAGTGCCTTTCCGCCACCATTTAAATAATCAATCACCTTCTGTGCGTCTTCCTCGTTGAAATCAACAGTCGGAGAATTAATGATAATGGCTGTTGCATCCTCCGGCACCTTTTCCTCGTTAAAGAGCTCCAAGCTCTTAAGATTTGCATTTGCCTTGCTTACAACACTCTGGAAATTGCTTCCTATTTCCGTTTCATTGTGTCCTGTTATCTGATAAATTACCGGGAGCTCATCTGCATCCATTGTGACATACTCTATAGCACTTGTAATCTGTCCCTCTGCATCATAGCCTGTGATGCTAGACTGCGACTGGTATCCGTAATAATATGATGAGCTGTCATATTCATATATGTCATTGTAATCAATCACCTTTGAACGGTTTTTGCTCTCGATGATAAGGCTGTTTGTGGTAGGTGTCGTGTCTGTGTAATCCTGATAAAACTTAGGGCTTGTCGCCGGGTCTACATATTTTACCTTTATATGACTCGAAAGATCCTTGTATCTGTTGATTGTCTCGTCTATCTTTGCATCCTTTGATTTCTTGGAATTCAAAACATAGATTGTGATATCCTCATCGAGCTTACTTACCCTGTCCTTTGTATCGCTTGTGAGCGAGTACAGCTTTGTAGCCGAACAGTCAATTGATGTGTACTTGGCAGGAAGCGCTGTCAGTACAAGATTTACAACCACACAGATTGCACACATTATGACAATCATTCCTGCTGAAAACGCCCCTGTGCCTATCATCTTCTTTGAAAATGCCCATCTTCTCTTCTGGATAGACTGCGTCGTAAGGAAGCATAAAAGCAAAATAACCGTCACATAATAAGCTGCCGATGTGACACTGAAGCAGCCACTCACAAAATTCTCAAATGGTGTATACAGATCAAAGCAATTAAGTACCTTTGTGAGCAAATTGCCGCTCGATGAGATAAGCCCTGTGATGGACTGCATCATATATGAAAGGAACAATGCCGCAAATGTAAGTATTGCAGATATAATCACACTCTCAGATATTGACGATATAAAAAGTCCCACTGCGATGCATGATAAACCGTAAAGCCAGTAGCCAAACAAAGCCACATAGGCTTCACTTAAAGCCACCTTGCCGTAGATTGACAGCACAAGCGGTGAAAGTGCAAAAATAGCTATGTCTATTGTGTATACTGCTGCCATTGCAAAATATTTTCCTGCGACAATTTTGCCGACAGATACAGGCGATGTCAGCATGAGCTGATCTGTCTTTGTCTTTCTCTCATCAGAAAGTGATCTCATCGTGAGGATCGGCACTGCAATCATCATAATAAAACCGATTCCCTTTAAATCGTATGAGATATACGGATAACCGTTTTTCAGATTGTATACATAAAAATACAGGCCATACACTGCAAGAAGCGCGGCTACAAAGAGCCATCCTATAACATTCTGGAAATATGATTTGAATTCTCTTTTAAATATTGCAAGCATTATTTCTCATCTCCTTCCCCGGTAAGCTCAAGGAATACATCCTCGAGTGACTTGACAACAGAATGCATCTCAAGGATCGGCATATGCATTGCGCTTGCAAGCTCAAATATTTCCTCACGTATATCGCAGTTTGCTTTTGCAACAACCAAAGCCTTCACTGTACCCTCTTCCTCTGATTGTTCAAATGTGACCTTATCAACATTTACAATCTTCTCAAGCATTCCTCTTGCACCAATCTCGTCTGATTTTATGACAAGGTTGATTTCCTGGTTCTTTGACATGAGACTAATCAGATTTTCAGTGGCATCACTTGCTACAAGCTTGCCCTTTGAAATGATAAACACATGATCGCACACTGCACTTATCTCGCTTAGAATATGCGAGCTAAGTATCACTGTATGATTTTCTCCAAGCTTTTTGATAAGCTCACGAATCTCTATTATCTGCTTCGGATCAAGTCCAACCGTAGGCTCATCCAGTATGATGATTTCCGGATAGCCAAGCAGTGCCTGAGCGAAGCCAACTCTTTGTCTGTAGCCCTTGGACAGATTCTTTATGAGACGGTTTTTCACCTCCGTGATACCGGTCATATCCATGGCATCTTCTATCATTTCTTTTCTCTTTTTCCTGTCAAGCTTTTTGAGCTCTGCCACAAATTGCAGATATTCATACACCGTCATATCCACATAAAGCGGTGGTATCTCTGGAAGATATCCGATACATTTTTTTGCCTCCTCAGGCTGTGCGAATATATCATAGCCGTTTATCTTTACTGTTCCACCATCAGCACCGATATATCCGGTAACAATATTCATGGTGGTTGACTTTCCGGCGCCGTTTGGTCCCAAAAGTCCGTATATCTTTCCCGGCTCAACAGTCAGCGAAAGATGATCGACGGCCATATGGTCGCCATATTTCTTTACGAGATTACTAATTTCTATCACAGTAATACTCCTCCTGCTAAATTGTTATGATATTAGGGTATAAAAAAAGAGTGTTCAATTTGTGAATTCTGAACACTCTTTTGTACATTATTTATAATTTTAATACTATGATATTCTAGCTGTACTAATTGTCTGCGCGTACAATCATAGCTTCTCTGTCAGCACCTGTTCCGATGAACTTAACAGGTACTCCGATGTATTTCTCTATGAAACTGATGTATTTCTGTGCATTCTCAGGAAGCTCCTCGAATGTCTTACAGCTGGCAATTTCATCTCCCCAGCCGCCTTTTAGCTCCTCATATACAGGCTTTGCGTTGTTTAAAACCTTGAGATTTGTGGTAAAGTCCTCTGTCACCTCACCGTTTACATCGTAGCCGATGCAGACTTTTATTGTATCAAACTTGCCGATTGTGTCGAGATGGTTTACAGAAAGTGCTGTAAGTCCGTTAAGACGCTTGGCATATTTTAAGGTGACAAGGTCTAACCATCCGCATCTTCTCGGACGGCCTGTTGTGGTGCCGTACTCATGTCCGAGCTCACGGATTTTGTCTCCTGTTGCATCAAGCAGCTCTGTCACATATGGGCCCTCACCTACACGGCTAGAGTATGCCTTGATGACACCGTATACATTTCCGATATCTGACGCAGAAAGACCTGTTCCTGTAAGGATGCCACCGATTGTAGGATTTGATGATGTAACATATGGATATGAACCAAAGTCGATGTCAAGGAGTGTAGCCTGTGCTCCCTCAACAACCACCTTTTTGTCATCCTCAAGTGCCTTGTGTAAGAGGGTGATTGTATCACATACATATGGCTCAAGCTGTGCTGCATAGTCACTGTACTCTGCAAACATCTTGTCGAAATCAAGCTCCTTTGTATAATCAGTCTCAGGATCATATACCTTAAGAAGTGCAAGCTTAAGCTCTGTCTGCTCTTTAAGGCGCTCCTTGAAATCAGGTGCGTATAAATCCTCCATTCTGATTCCGCTTCTCTCATACTTATCGCAGTATGAAGGTCCGATACCCTTTCCTGTAGTACCGATTTTCTTTGCCTGTCTCACCTTCTCAAGCGCTACATCAAGCTTTCTGTGATACGGGAAAATGACATGCGTTTTTTCACTGATTTTTAAGTATTTATCTACATCATATCCGTGCTCCTTCAGGTTGTTGATTTCCTCTAAAAGAACCTGCGGATTTAAAACTACTCCATTTCCGATTACTCCGATTGTATGTCCTGATAAGAGTCCTGACGGAATAAGGTGCATTGCATATTTAACACCGTTTGCTTTGATTGTGTGACCGGCATTGTCTCCGCCTGTGCATCTTACTGCCACATCAGCGTCTGCTGCAAGGTAATCAATTACCTTACCTTTTCCTTCATCACCATAGAAACATCCTATTACTACATCTACCTTTGACATTTTACATGCCTCCCTTGTATTTTCTGACACGACACATTGTGCCATGTTACTGCCTGATTTTAGTGGTATATTTATTATGCTTTGTAACTATTAATAATTATTTATTACAATACTCTATCTTCTTAGAGCAGGCTATTGCAAGCGCTCCTGGCCCTATATGGCATGAGACCGAAAGTGAAAGTGGATTCATTACTATCTCGTTATTTGGAAATGCTGCCTGAACCTCTTCCTTAAATGTCTCCGCTGCTGCAATATCATGCGTGTATGCCATTTCAAGATTTATCTGGCTGCCATCCGGATTATTGAAGCGCTTCTCAAAATCCGACTTCATGGCATCTATCATGATGCTCTTTGCCTGCTTTACGGTACGTGCCTTTGCAAATGCATCAAGCTTCTCACCCTGAATCTGAAGCACCGGTTTAAGCTTTAAAAGTGTGCCAAGAGCTGCCGCTGCTGGCGTGATTCTACCACCCTTTTTGAGGTAGTTAAGAGTATCTACCATGATATATATGGAAGACTCAAACTTTGCATCCTCTAATATCTGCTTTATCTCAGCTGCATTTTTTCCTGCTTCTGCCAGGTTCTTCGCATCTATAACCGACTGGCGCATTGTGACTGATATTCTCTGATTGTTGACTACCTGCACTCTGCCGTCATAATCCTGTGACAGCATATATGCTGTCTCACATGAGCTTGAAAGACCTGATGACATCGGAATGTATACAATCTCATCATTTTCCTTTAAGAGCTCATCCCATTTATCTGTTACATCACCAACCAAAGGCATAGATGTCTTGATATCGCCGCCTGCCGTAAGCTTCTCATAGAACTGCTCCTGCGTCAGATCGATATTCTCATAATACATCTGCTCATCGATGTAAAAAGGCATTGGAATCACCTCAACTCCAAGCTTCTTTGCCTCGTCAGGTGTGATACCGCTGTTTGAATCGGTAACTACTATAACCTTACTCATTAATTCTCACTCCGATATAAATTTTCATTGTCGTATTTTTTCCAACACCGCTCATTATACCATAGGTGTAATTGTTTGAAAAGAAGTTTTTAGCGCCCTGATAATATTTGAAATGTCAAGCATTAATTGCAAAATTTTTTTAAAAATTTTTTAGTGCGTATTTTACCACAAATATGCACTTTCATATACGCCATATTTGTTTTGTCCCACGACTCCTTCAAAGCCGGTTCCACGGAGCATGACCTGTCTTATATAGTCATGAGGTATATAATCAGCTTTCCGCGGATTCAGATAGCCGTATTTTTCTACCTTTATGCGCTGTTCATCCTCTGTCGGCAGCTCTGGCATGAAATATAGTCTGGTGCCGGATTCCGGTACATACTCATCCTCATCGGTACCGGATTCCGGTACAATTTCATTTTCTATAAAGTGTAGATCACTGTATCCCTCACTATTTCCTCCGCCCTGTTCAGGATGCTGTTCATCATTCGTATCCATTTCAGCTGGTCCTGCATCTTCAGCTGCTCTGTCACTGCCACTCAAAATGTGTTCAAATATACTCAAACACATCGAGAAATTAAAGTCCTTGCGGATACTTCTTACTGCTTCGATGTGTATGCTTTGGCGATTGTAAACAATACGCTACTCACAAGTTCGTGTACACTCCACAGTCGTAAATTCCTGCGATAGCCCGCAGTACATACTTACGTTTGCGTTTATTATGCAACTTCGTAAGTTAAAGCATCTCTTAGATTAAGAGCAGCATTGAAATCCCTATCCTCAACATAACCACAATCACAACGATATATTCTATCTGAAAGCTTCAAATCTTTCTTGATAGCACCACAGCAATGACATATTTTGGATGATGGATACCATCTGTCTACGACTCTTAATTCAATACCATTTTCATCACATTTTGCTTTAAGCTTGGTTCTAAATTCATAGAACTTCTGTGACGCAACAGCTTTTGAAAGATGTCTGTTCTTCATCATTCCTGATACATTCAAATTTTCAATAGTTATATAAGATGGCTTGGTTTTCACTATCTCCGCTATTGATTTATTGATATAATCAGTACGGATATTATCTATTTTATGATGAAGTCTTTGTACTTTGAGCTTTTGCTTTTGTATATTCTTTTGAGTGGACTCTCCTTTCTTTAAGTTCTCATATTTTCGTGAGAGACATCTTTGTTCTCTACGCAGTTTCTTTTCCAATTTTTTAATTCTTGTTGACTTATTGATATTTTTATAAGTTTTACCATTGGAAACAATCGCCAAGTCTTTTAAACCCAAGTCAATTCCTATACCACCATTGCTATTATTAGCAATCTTAACGTTGGGAATTTCTACAAGAACTGACACATAGTATCTGTCTGCTTTGACGGATACTGTACCGCTTTTGATTTTCCATCCGTCTTTAGTTGTTGGTATATAACCTTTTTCTTTAATGCGTACCCAACCTAAAGTGGGTATGTTCAACCTATGTCTCTCACATCTACAGTCTTTAGTATTGTTCTTTACGAAATACATTTTTACATCAGATTTACCTTTCTTTTTGAAATTAGGAAAAGCGCTTTGATGTTTAAAAAATCTTGTAAATGCAGTACATCCATCTTCAATAGACTTTTTTACAGCTTTTGAATATGCTTCTTTAATCCATATTTTATCAGGATTATTAGGAATATACTCATTATTAAGCCATACGCTGAAACTCTTGCCCGTCATAAACTTTTCACCGTTCTCATATAAAGTTTTGTTGTGACCGAGATAGAAGTTATAGACGTACCTACAAGTGCCAATAGTCTTGTTAATCTTGATTTTTTGCTCAATCGTCGGATTTATTTCCGTCTTGAAGCTCTTTAGCAATTTCCTCATCCCTTTCTATTTGTTTTTTATACTTACGAAGTCCATACAACCTGCAAGAGAATACATGAAGTATAGAAACAATATCCTGTACGAGTTCTTCCTGTGGTGATAGTTCTTCGTTGTTCACTACCACAATGCTTGTATTAAACTTCATACAGAATTTTTCAAACCAATCGTAACCAAATCTGATAAATCTATCTTTATGAGTTACTATTATGGTTTTTATTTTCTGTTCCATTACTTCATTTAATAATTCATTCCACTTTTTACGATTATAATTAAGACCACTTCCATAATCCTCAATACACTGGTCTATAATAATACCTTTAGCATTACAAAACTGTCGCAAAAATGCAACTTGATTCTGTAAATCATCTTTTTGATTTCTTGTAGACACTCTGGCATAAATAACTACCTGACGTTTATCATTTTCAATATTTATGCCTTTGAATTGAAGGTACTGGTCATAGGTATAATAGCGCCTATCAGTTGGAGTTCGATTTGCCTTTAAAGTTCCTTCTCTGTCCCAGCGTTGCAATGTCTTAACAGACACACCTAACAGTTCAGCAAAATCTTTTGGCTTATAATTTGTGATATTTGATATATTCATAATAATTTACTCCTTTGAGTATATTTAAACACATTTAATCCCATTTAACAATATATTCCATTACTTATTTTCTCCTCCAAAAATGAAATTTTAAATTCCACCACCACATTTGGTGGTGGAATTTACTCCCGCACAGTAAAGGTTTACTCTTTCATATAAAAATGGTAAGGTTATCTTTCTTTCTGACAGCAGTAGAAAGAAGGATATCCATGAGTAAATATATTCCAGGAAACCAGAAGCACCTTTCCCTTGAAGACCGTATCTATATCGAAAACGAACTGAACAAGGGAGAAACCTTTAAGAACATTGCCAGCTTTCTTTGCAAGGATCCAACAACCATTTCCAAAGAAGTAAGGGCTCACCGTCTATCCGACTGGTATCACAAAGGTACTTTCTATAATGCCCATAACTTTTGTATTCATCGCTTCCATTGCCGGAAAACCAATGTCTGCGGAAAAATCATTCTCTGCGATGTAAAATGCACTTCCTGCCCCACCTGTAATCAAACTTGCAAGGATTTTGTGAAGGAACAGTGCAAAAGACTGGATAAGGCGCCCTATGTCTGTAATGGCTGCACAAAAAAGATAAATCATTGCACCATCGCCCAGAAATACAGATACGATGCACGTTTTGCTGATAGAAAATACCGTGAAAAGCTTTCCGGTTCCAGAGCCGGTATAAACATGACAAAACATGAATTACGCAAAAAGGATGGCATTGTTTCTCCTTTAATCGAGCAGGGACAATCTCCATATCAAATCATTACCAATCATCCAGAACTGGATATGTCAGTCCGTTCCTTGTACACCTATCTGGATCAAGGTCTGTTTACAGCCAGAAACATTGATTTAAAACGTAAGCCCGGCTTCAGGCCACGAAAGTGCCATAAAACACAGATTACAAACAGAACCGTCTTCGAGAAAAGGTTATTCAGTGATTTTAGTGAGCTGCAGTTATCCTCTTTTGTAGAAATGGATACGGTACACTCATCCAGAGAATCCAACAAGACGTTACTGACCTTTTTCTTCACTAAGGAAAAGCTGTTCCTTGCCTTTCTCCTGAATCGTTGTACTAAAGGCGCTGTCCGGCTTATTTTTGACCGTTTAGAAAAACGTATGGGCACCTATGAGTTCTTATCTGTCTTTGAATATATCTTGACAGACAGAGGTTCAGCATTCGGAGATCCTGTCGCTCTTGAAACAGGACTGGATGAAATTCAGCGTACCAGCATCTACTATTGTGATCCCATGCGTAGCGGACAAAAAGGAGGTCTTGAGCAGGCTCACACCATGCTTCGCATGGTGCTTCCCAAAGGAACTAGTTTTGAATTTTTGACACAATGGGATGTGAATCTAATCGTGAATCACATCAACTCCACTCCAAGGGAAAGTCTTAATGGAAGCACGCCTTATGACGCCGCATTAGAGACACTCGGAAAAGAAACCCTAAACGCATTTCAGCTTAAGCGCATTGACCCTGATTTGGTCAATCTAACGCCTAAGCTGATTCGCTTCAACCATTAACAACCACTTAGAAATCTGCTGTCGGACTGGAAATTAAACTTTCACATTTTCCTCACATGACCGGTGGAATTTAGTCTCGCACACTACCTTCCAGTGGTCCGTTTGTCATACCATCAAATCAGTTTTTTCCAAGAAGTTACTCCTATTATAACAGAAATAAGCGTTTTGAGCTTATAAAACTCTTAGAAAATCAAGAACTTTTAAATGAGTGTGGAATTTACTTCTGCACTGGAATTTACTTTTTCAAGTTAGC
>ERZ1034701.639-NODE-639-length-13044-cov-6.006775_pt1 | contig 13044 bp, 14 predicted proteins | sample MGYA00520651_ERZ1034701 | MGnify/ENA primary metagenome ERZ1034701 (study PRJEB33766, sample SAMN09781713) | gut metagenome | biome: gut microbiome | host: Homo sapiens | place: Madagascar | study: EMG produced TPA metagenomics assembly of the PRJNA485056 data set...
TCAAAGTACTTAACTCGTTGATATTCAATCAATAAAAGATTTTGTTGTGACTTGAGACATGGAAGTTGATGGGTTGCTGGGTGATGTGTGCTTCATTCATCCATCGGCGTAGCATCAGTGCCAGTCTGGCAGATGATAGGGAAGCGAAGTATTTACTTTCTTTAGCGGTGGAAGAGGGCAGGCAGTCCAGGGCTAGGTTGGATAGGGGAATGGTGAGCCATTGTTGAGTTTTCTTTATCTTCTTATATATATAATAATGTTGGTCGTCCTCTTGTCTTAGGTCCGAAGGTTTCAGTTCTAGTACGTCGCTTTTTCTGAGTCCTGTCAGGCAACTGAATAGGAAAGCCTCTTTGAGCAGCGGAATGGAGCATTCAGTTTGCATCATCTTTTTCAGTTCCTCCATTGATAGATGTGGCTTTTCCGTTCTGTTGGTTCTTGTACGATAGCAGCTGGGCAGATAGTCCATGGGGTTCTCTGATAGCAGCCTTTGTCTTACGGCTTCCCTTAGGATGGCTTTCAGGATGGTGCATTTCAGGTGGATGGTGTTGTCAGCTAGTCTCTTTTTGTTTTTCATGTGATGATGCAGGTCTTGCGCTTGGCGCAGGTAGTCTATGAATTGTTTGCAAAATTCTGTGTCCACATTCTTGGTCTTCATCTTATGGGCGCCAAAGTTCTCCAGATGCTTCACCAGTGTGAGCACGCTGCCACATCTTCCTTGGTATCTTTTCTCTCCAGGTCGTCTACGTTCTTCGGCATATTGCTTCACAAAGTCGATGAGGGTAATGTTGGTATGGCTGTTATAAAATATGTTCTTGAATCTCTTGAGGATAGTCTCTATTTTCTTCATTGTTTCTTTCTTTTATTTTGTTAATATATAGTTTTATCGATACAAAAATAAAAGGATATTTTGGGATAACCAAATAAAAAGGGAAATATATGCGATATTTGATGTAAAAATAGATATAGTTGTATGATAACTGTAGCACTGCAAAAGTAGATATAATTATCGAATTATACCAATTTTCTATATTTTTTAACACGAAATTAACACTATGTTTGAGCATTTTCATCATATTCAGCCCAAATCCTAGATTTAGTATGGTCTCTTACTATTAATATTAGACAATTAAGCTTTATTTGTTACAATAATAAGCATAAAATATACAGTTATCATACAACTTTATCAGGTGGACAAATACCATCTCATGTTGAACAAATAAAGAGAAAAAGAATGAAGAGTTTTCGACTCTATATATTAATGTTTGCATTGGCGTGTACCTGCGTATGTGCCAATGCTCAGCGTGTGGCTGTTAAGACCAACATGCTCTATGACGTCATTGGCGTAGCCTCCCTGGGCGGCGAGCTGAAGACGTCCAAGCATTCTTCCGTCAGCCTCATGATGTCATACAATCCACTGAAATATGGCGGGGCTAAATGGAAGAACTTCTCCTTTCAGCCCGAGTATCGCCATTGGTTCCACCGCACCTTCACGGGTCCCTTCGTCAGTGTGAACGCTGCCTACGGCGGTTTCAACTTCGACAAGTTGCACATTGGCGGTTTGTATGGCAAGCATCGACAAGGGCACTTTGTAGGAGCAGGCATCGGCGGCGGCTTTCACTTTATTTTATCCAGGCGAGCGAGCCTGGAGTTTTCGGTTTCCGTCGATGCCCTCCATTGTCGCTACGATAAGTACCGGGAGGGCGACTTGCCCTACCACGAGGGCAAGTTTGAGAGCAATGCCATCGTGCCGCTGGGCACGGGCGTGTCGCTAGCCATCATGCTGTGACACCTATTATATATAAATCCAAAAATTAGAAACAAAAAAATATCTAGATATACAATATGAAACATCCAAGTAGAAAAATTTCAGCTACCTTGCTGGGTCTCTCCATGGGCATGAGCCTCTTTGCCCAGAGCGCCTACAAGGGTCAGCTCTACATCAACAGCGAGAAGTTTAGCCTCCAGGGTGAGTTGCTTCGCGTACAACTCCGAGTAAGCTACGACGATGACATCCTGAACACCGGCGAGACACTCAATTTCACCCCCGTGCTCAAGAGTGGCCAGTACATGAAGCCTCTCTCCTCGGTGGTGATCAACGGCACGGAGAGGGGCAAGTATGAGGGTCGCAGCGCCTCCTTCGACAAGCGGCTGCGCCAAAGCATCCCCGTGGTAACCGCCGACAGGCGCCATGGCACTCGCTACTTTGTCTATGACACCACCATCCCCTATAGCGACTGGATGAGCGCCGCCGCCCTCTATGTGGAGAGCGAGGAGAGGGGCTGGGGCAAGCGTCCGCAGGTGTATGAGGACAAGGTGTTTAGCTCCATCAACATACAGCGCGTGGCAGGCAGCAGCGATGATGACGCCCAGCGCAAGGGCAGCAGCCTGAGGGGCACGGCGGCTCGCAGCGAGTGGATCCATTTCCTGAATCCTTCGCAGGCAGTGAGCAGCCGTATCACCGTGAGCGGCATGATACCGCTCAATGATGAGAGGATGATAGGCAAGATGGGCGCCAGCAAGTTTAATAAGGCAGTCTATGCCGACATCAATGGCTCACTGGAGAGCTACCTCAACGTGCCAGGCACCGTGGTTCGCAACCTGCAGGTGGTGGGCTATGGCTCGCCCAAGGGCAACTACAAGGCCAACGAGACCCGCTCCTCGGAGCGCGCCCTGAAGCTGAAGAAGTTTCTGATGAACAATCGCATCCTGGGCAGCGACGGCCTCACCGTGACTTGGGTGCCAGAGGACTGGGACAGCATCTCTACGCTGGTGGGCAAGAGCCAGATGAAGCTGAAGAACGCCGTGCTCGACGTCATCAAGACCGTGCCTGTGGTAAAGGGCAGGGAGGATGAGATCAAGGTCTTGGGCGACGGCAGCCCCTACAGCTATATGCAGAATTACATATTCCCTAATGTGGAGCGCATCAAGTACTTCGTTACCCTGGAGCGCCAGGCAGGCAGCGGTGTAGGCACCGTGAACAATGATGCCCATACCGTATCGCTCAACAACATGTTTGCCACCGCCCAGAGCTTCAAGGTGGGCAGCCGTGAGTACAATGACATCGTAGACCTGATGGCACGCCTCTTCCCCGATAATGCCGAGGCGAACATCGATGCGGCTGGCGTGGCGCTGATGCGTGGCGACCTGGAGCTGGCCGACAAGTACCTGAAGCCATGGGGCACCGATCCTAGGGCATACTGCAACCTGGGCGTGCTGAACATGCTTCGTGGCGACTTCCACAAGGCAGAGGTATACCTGCAGATGGCAGAGGCAGGGGGCGTGAAGGAGGCAACGAATGCCCTCAATTATCTGAACAATGTGCACAAATAACGCAAATAAAAATAACTTATTAAATAAAAACGAATGGATATGAAAACAAAAATTCAATTATTCGCCGCCTTCTTGCTCTTGGCAGTAGGCGCATTGTGGCTCACCTCATGCAGCAGTGAGGATGCCGTGCAGGGTAGTGGCAACAAGGCTGATGCTACACTTACTTTGACAATTAATACTGGAAAGGTGGGGAGCCGTGCTACCAACTGGCCTACAGATCCAGGTTCGGATAAAGCTAATTCAGAAAATAAGATTAATCGCCTTACTGTAGGTGTTTTCTCTTCTGATGGTAATACTGTTAAGACTATAGTTGAGCTTACACCTACTTCTGAATCAAATCCTTCAGGAACCTATTTGCAAGGTAATAAAGCCAATATTGTAACAACTTCTTTGGCTAAAGACGATCAAGTACTGGTAGCAGTTAATGCACCTACAGGTAAGTTCGCAGGTGTAGCCAACGTTACAGCTTTCAAGGCTGTAGTGGAGGATGCTAAGGATGCTTTGACTGATGGCACTAGCGAGGCAACAGAGATTGCCACTAATGTACCAATGTTTGGCGAGAACACTTTGTCAGGTACAGGTAGTGCTTTCACTGCTGCTGTTTCTGTACAGCACCAGCTTGCCAAGATTAGTCTTACTGATTTGGAGGTAGCATTCGATGCCAATGGTCCATACAAGGATGCAAAGTTCACTCCTACAGAGTTCTTCTTGGTAAATGTTCCAGAGAAGTTGGCTTTCAGCAATGATGCTTGGGTAAATGGTGCAGGTCATTTCCATGGATTTGATGGCGATACAGATAATTCTCTGTATAAGGATTTGACTAATTTCACTACTATTTGTGGTAAATGGGAAACTGCTAAGTATAAGGGATATTTGGCAACTGGTTCTTTGAATGCTACTGAGTTAGCAGGTACTTCTGCTAAATATGCTTCTGCGGCATACTTCTATGTAACTCCTAGTGATGATGATACAGCTGATGGCAAGATGAAGCTCATCATCGCTGGTACATTCAAGACCAACTCTTCAGATGCTGGTACCACGGTATTCTATCCAGTAGCCCTCAATGCAGTAACAAATGCTGATGGTTCATTTTCTCCAGCTACCAATGGAGGTGCAGACAAGTTCAAGGTATATCCGAACAAGAACTACGTTTGCAAGGTTGTGATTAAGACCAAGGGTACAACTGATCCAACCAAGAATTTGGATCCACAGACAGCAACCGTAACAGTTACAGTAACTGACTTCGTAGAGGCATCACAGACCACCACATTCGAATAAAACATAGATATATTATATAAATTAGAATCAATGACAAGACAAGGATTGACACGGACTTTGGCGCTCTGGGCAGCAGTGCTGCTCATGCTAGCGTCGTGCACCATCTACGATGATTACCCTCATCGCAGCCAGCACGACATAGTGCTTCGGGTAACCGACGAATCCGGTAATATCCTTCCTGATTCAGAAGCCCCCGTGGATGAAGTCTATGCCTTCGTGGACGGCATCTACGTGGGCAAATATGCCAAGGAGGCAGATGGCAAGATACGCATCGTGCTCCGCAAGGGCGAGGAGGTGACCTTCGTCGCCGCCACGGGCTCTAACAGCGAGGAGTTCACCTTGCGTGAGCCCCAGCTGGGCGAGCGCATCAGCAACAACTGGTTGCAGCTGGTCGATCCTGAGGACCACAAGCAGCCATCGCCATCCGCCATCTATTACGGCAGCTATACCTCCACCGCCGATGACCCCGAGGAGAGCGAGACGCTCATCACGCTCAGCGACGTGAGAGCCCACGTGCATGTCCACGTGAAGGGCCTCAAGTCACGCTATGGCGAGGGCAACTATCGCGTGGTGATAGAGGGCTTGAACAGTGGCATCTGCTATGACGGCTCGGGCGGCGGCAGGCTCATCAACTATGAGATGGGCGGCAGCTTCAACAGCCAGGGCGACTGGATAACGCCGGCCGCCACCGTGCTGCCCACCAATGGCGAGCAGGTGCGACTGAAGATATACAAGGAAGACGGCGCACTGCTCTTTGAGAGCGACCACGACGAGGAGGGCAACCCCCTGTCAGTGGCGCGTGGCTCTGACGTGGTGTTCCAGGTCAGCATCCTCCAGGAGGCAAACATCAGCATCAAGATATTGCCATTCGAGGACGCCGACAATTCAGGCTTCTTCCAGTAATAATGATATGAACAAATATTTAGAACTAACGATGACTCACAGAGTTGACATACATGGTAAAAAGATGATGGGATGGCTGGCACCCTTGATGCTGGCACTCACGCTCATGGTCTCCTCCTGCTCGCCCGCTACAGAGGGGCAGGAGGGGAATGATGCGTGGGTAACGCTTACCATCAGCACGGGTGGCGAGGCTGCCCAGGCAAAGGCAAGCGATGCTGCAAGCCGTGCCTCGGGTTCTGCCGCTGACAAGGACTGGCAGGTCAATGACCTCACCATCTACATCTTCGACCAGACGGGGCAGGTGATAGGCTCCAGCTACGCCAGCTATAGCATCAACAGCAAGCAAGACATCACCGCCACGGTGAAGACCCGCAAGGCGCAGAATTGCACGGTGATAGCCCTGGCGAATGCCGGTACGCTATCTGGCACTTATGCCACAGCCCAGACCACATCTCCCTTTGCCGGTGTATCAACCCTCAGTGAGTTTCAGCAGAAGTATATCACCTTCCAGAGCGTGGCGAGCCTCGAGAGTGCCCCATGCCTCCTGATGGTGGGCTATCTCAAGGGTTTTGATACCACAAGCTCAGGCAGCAGCATCTCTCTGCAACGACTGGCAAGCCGCCTCGACTTCACCATCACGGTGAACCAGGACAAGGTCACGGGCTTTCCTATCGTGGTAGATAGCTATCAGCTCTGCCATGCTCCGCTCTCGGCTTTTTATGCGCCAGCGGATATGTCGAGCACAGGCATCACCCTGCCATCGGGCACATCCTTTGTGGAATATGCAGCCAACAGCACGGCATTCAATTCCTGGACCTCTGGCAGCAACAGCCAGAGCTATACCGCATACGTTTATGCCAACCCAGCAACAACAGCAACTGATGCCACTTATCTGCTCATCAAGGCTCATTCCCAAGCTAGCAACACAGACACCCGAAAGATATGGCAGTCAGACTTTAAGGTCTACTTGAATGGCATCACGGGACAGGCTGACTATAAGCTGCTTCCCAATTATCACTACAAGGTGAACATCACCGTGACGGGCAGCTTGAAGGCTTATCATGGCGTGATAGCCAGCTATAAGGCATATCCGTATATGAAAGGAGGCTCCATAGCTAGTTGGACTCCGGAGAATAGACCTACTGATATGTAATGGAGGATAAGGATCCATCTATCATTAAGATATAGAAAAAAGTATAGAAGATATAGATATATGTACAGCATAGAGAATAAGATGAAACAGCAGGCGATAAGCTTCTTGCTGATGAGCGCATTGGTTTGCTCGGCATGTTCTGATAGTCAGGACTTGTCGGGCAATATCCCTTTGAGTGGAGACAGGATAGCTTTTCAGGCAGAGTTGCTGGATGGTTTTCAGTCATCGGCAGCCAAGAGTAGGGCGCAGTCAGCTTTTACCGGAGTTGCCATGGAGCAGAAGGTGCTGCCACTGGGCGGAGATCTCGTGGAGCCGCTCTATCTGCATCCGCTGGAGGTAGACAATACCGCTGGCAGCATGGCGGAGACTGCTCATGCTGCTATAGGGATGAGCTCTCGAGGCACTTTGGTTAGTAGTTCTTCCTGGACAGGTGAGTTTGGTGTGAGTGCCGTCTATACCAAGAGCGGGGCTAGCCAGAGTTTCTTCCAAGACCAGAAGGCTAGCAAGAGTGGCAACATCTGGTATGCCAGTGGTAATACGCAGGCATGGCCTACCGATGGTACGCTCTCTTTCTATGCTTATGCTCCCTATCAGCACGCTTCGCTCTCCTTGCAGGGTAGTGATGATGTGACTAAGAATAAGACTCTGCGCTATGTTGCCTCTACTTCCAATATCTCGGCGCAGCCCGACCTCATTGTAGCTAAGAGCGAGAACGACAGCCGCACTTCCTCTAAGCCAAACTCCCCCGTGCCGCTAAAGTTTAGCCATGCCCTTACCGCCATCACCTTCTCGGTGAGCGCAGATATGATACCGGGCACGGTGAAGAGCATCACGGTGAAGAATGTTTCTGGGCAGGGCGACTATAATATCTCCACTGGCACTTGGGGCTCCCTGGGCGCAGCTTCTGCCAGCTATGCCATCCGCTTGGGCACCAACGGTGCGGGCATTGCCGTGAAGGCAGGTGAGAGCAAGGCTCTTACCGGTGGTTCTTCGGCACTGCTGATGGTGCCGCAGACCTTTGCCGCTGGTAGCTCTGCGCAGATAGAGATGGTGTTTCATGATGGCCACAAGGATCGCACGGTTACAGCCTCTCTTGCAAACACCTCTTGGGCTGCGGGCAAGCACATCACCTATGTACTCTCAGCCTCTAGCATCACCACGCTTCAGCTGGGTGGCATCACTTTCCCTACCTCTTGGAGCAGTAGTTATACCTCCACTACCCATCATCTGAAGTCTGCCTATGCCGATGGCGACAAGATGGGGCTCTTTGTGGTGGACGATAGTATGAAGGTGATTGCCTCTAATGTGCAGCTGAGCTATAATGGCTCGGCATGGTCGTTGCCATCTGGAAGCAAGCAGAAGTTTTCGCCTAAGTATAGTTATTTTGTTTATTATCCTTATCAGAGCAGTCTTACGGGATTGCCTGCGCAGGGTGCTTCGGTGAGCGATGTTAGCTCAGCCAAGGCTTTCTTCTCCAGTGCCATCAGCACCTGGAGCTCTACCATGCTTGCCCCCGACCAGAGTACGCTTGCCAAGATGAATGCCTGCGACTTGCAGATAGGCATGGGCAGCTTGACTTCGGATGGCACCAAGATTCTGTTCTCTGCCAACACCCATGCCATGGGCTTGGCGGATATCACCTTGGACAGCAAGACGCTTCCCTACACCTACTATCTCTCCACCTATCCTGAGTATACTTGGACTTATGGAACCACCACCATTCATGCCGTAGCCTCTGTCAGTGGCAGAAACCTTTATAAGGTGGCTGATTATCATTATGTCACGATTGTGAAGCCAGGGCAAGTTACCAGCTTTTCTTGTGGCAAAACATCGGATGCCGATGCTTGGACGGCTGCGGTTCCAGTTTCTCCTGCCGCCAATGCCATAGACAAGGGTACGGCAACGAGCAAGCGTACTGCCATCTCTATTGCCCATACCCTTGCCGTGGGTGATATCTATTATAGCGATGGTGCCTTGAGCTCGCAGAGCGAGAGTTTGCTTTCTGGCAAGACTCCTGTAGGAATTGTGGGATATGTTGGAGAAAACTATTGGACAGAGAAGCAGTTGAAGAGCAGTAACAAGGGCGGACACGCCTTGGTGATGTGCTTGAAGACCATTGGGTCTACTGGAACAACGAGCATCGGTACAAGATATGCATGGTATTCATCTAATACGGATGCAGGCAGAACTAAGATTAATTCCAAGGCACTGCTTACGGGTTCTTATGATAAGACTTATGGTTCAGGTGTAAAAGAGACTGATGCTTTGATTTCTAAGTGGAGCACAGCTGCCGCAGCAGCTTACCAAGCAAAGAATTATACAACCCTGAAAGCATCGTCTAGTAAATGCTCTGGATGGTTCTTGCCTACGGCTGGTCAGTTTTATGCTGTTATGAGCAAGTTGGGTGCAGAATTCTCTAGCGATTGGACTGGTATCTATGGTGACGCTGCATCGGGATCGACTTTGGGATTCTTTAGTAATATGACCACCGTAACAAGCAATATTAATAATAAGCTAAAGAAGGTGGGTGATAACAAATATACAGAATTTTTTGGTGCTACGAATACGTGGGCTTGGACCTCTTCGGAGTTCTCCGCCACGTACGCCGTGCTCGTCGATTCGGGCGTCAACGACTCCAAGGGATCGGGTTCACTTCGTTTCTACGCCTACAACCTCAAGACGTACCAGTTCCCCGTTCGGCCGTTCCTCGCTTTTTAGCGATTCATCCATTTAAAAATTTATCTATTTTAAATATATATAATTATGAGGAAGATACAGGATAGTTCTTAGCAAGAAATACAGGGGGTATCGTCTTTTCAGGCGGTTATCTTCTCTGGGGGTAGCCCCAGAGCCGCCCCCAAGGCGGTGAAAGGCTATCCCCAGAGAAGAAAACCGAATATCAGGCAAGGTTGCCCCACAGCAGGCGGCAAGCCAAAGAAATATAGTTGCTATGGCGAGAGTCCTGGCGGCCATGTAGCTACCAGGAGAGAGCAGTTGGCAATATTGAAAAGGTCATTGACTGGCATAAGGCACGCGGTTGTCCCTCCAGTGGGGAGAGCTACCCTTCATCAAGGTATGCCTACAGTTAGTTATAGTGGAAAAACAATGAATGGATAGTCGAAAGGTATTCACCCTTGGATAGGGGGCTCTTCGGAGTTCTCCGCCACGAACGCCGTGAACGTCGATTCGGGCGTCGACGACTCCAAGGGATCGGGTTCAGTTCGTTTCAACAACAACAACAAGACGAACCAGAAACCCGTTCGGCCGTTCCTCGCTTTTCAGCTTGCAGCTATTACATAGCATTCTTCTTATGTACTTGCGCCAAAAATTTTTAGAACAAATATTATTTATCAATCTCGAAAAGCTATATCACATCATGGCACTGAGCGAAGATACCGCCATATATCGCACAGCTTACAGGCTGCTCTTGCAGAGCCAGCCCATCGTGGCGCAGATGCCCCGCACCTATCGATTCGACCTAGGGCAACGCATCACCAACACGCTGCTCGACATCCTTACCCTCATTATTGAGGCTAACAGGGCGCACGACAAGCGAGAGGCTCTGCGCCGATTGCAGGTGAAGCACGAAATATTGGCAATGCTCTACAATGTGGGGGTAGACCTGCAAGCCATCTCTCGCAAGCATCTCGCCACACTGTTGCCCCTGATAGATAGCATCGGAAAACAAGCCACAGGATGGAACAAATCTCTACAGAAAGCACCACAATAGGGCGCATATCGCTCGAAGAGCTGACGGAGGCTTACTATACCTGCCGCAAGAACAAGCGGAACACCGCCAGCGCCATCAAGTTTGAGATGAACTTGGCAAGCAACTTGGTAGACCTTTGGCAAGATATCAACCAAGGCACTTACCATCCAGGCAAGAGCATCGCCTTTGTGGTAACCAAGCCCGTATGCCGAGAGGTGTTTGCCGCCCAGTTCAGGGATCGCATCGTGCACCATCTCATCATCAACAAGCTGGAGGCACTGATGGAGCAATACTTCATCGACGACAGTTACAGCTGCCGCCGAGGCAAGGGCGCCTTCTATGGTCAGAAGCGTGTGCAAGAGATGATCAGGGAGTGCAGCCACGGCTATACGCAAGACTGCTGGGTGATGAAGCTAGACATCAAGTCGTTCTTCATGAGCATCGACAAGAAGCTGCTCTACCAGTGCATGGAGCGATTTGTGGAGACCTATTACCATGCAGCCGACAAGGAGCAGCTCTTGTGGCTTATCAGGGTAACCATCTTCCACCGTCCCGAGCTAGACTGCGAGCGGCATTCGCCCGACTGGTTCTGGGACTTGCTACCCAAGGAGAAGAGCCTCTTTGGTACGGATGGCAGCCATGGTTTGCCCATCGGCAACCATACCAGCCAGATGTTTGCCATGCTCTTCCTTACCGAGCTAGACCGCTTGGTGGAGAAGAGATGGAAGGGAGAGTTTTATGGGCGGTATGTGGATGATATGGCACTAGTGGCATGTTCGCCCACGGCACTGAAGCACCTGCGCAAGAAGATAGGCAGCTGGCTACAGGCGCATAAGCTTCGTCTATCGCCCAAGAAGGTGTATCTGCAATATCATGACAAGGGCATCCTCTTTGTGGGTGGCTGCATCAAGCCTGGCAGAATCTATGTGCAGTACAGGGTGCTCTGCAATTTCTACAATCGCATGATGTATTTCAATGAGAAGGCGCAGCATGTCTTCGTGTTCCCTGGACAGAAGAAGCAAGAGTTTGAGATGTCAATGAATTCCTACTTCGGCTTGCTGGGTGCATTTGATGAGTATCGTCAAGCCCACGTGATGGCAGGTATGATGGGCAGGGAATGGTATCGCTATTTCGAGCAGATATATTATGATGGCAAGGTGAAATGCCACTTACGATTCAACTATCAAGATTATCATATACAGAGAAAACGTATCAATCATGGAATCCAGTATCGCAAACAATATGCTCTCACAGCGTGAGCAGGTGCTGCAAAGACAGCAGTCTTCGGGCAAGTACTTCCTGGTATTGCAAGGCAATTTTTATCGTGCTTATAATGATGCTGCCTTTGCGCTACACAGAGTGACGGGGTATAAGGTGTTTCAGAAACAGGGGGCTGGGGGTGAAGCGTATTACCAGTTGGGCTTCAACATGAAGCAGATAGATGATGTGATAGCCAAAATAGAGCAGCAGGGCGGCACGGTAACTCGATTCGACCGTGAAGGCAAGCAGTTTGCCTTCTTCGGCGTGGATGGCAGCATGGATGAGAGCATGGTTTCTCAGCCAGCAGTGAAAAGAAAAAAGAGGTGAAGTCTTCCACCATCGAGGAGTTAGACCACGACTCGTTGGTTAAGGAGCTGGTAAGGGAGATTGTGGCACAGATGAAGGAAGGATATAAGCTCCAAGTGGGGCTAGTGAAATAAAAACATTCATTTTTAATTTAATTTTTAAGCAATTATGATTGTAAAGATTAGAAAGATTGTAGAGGGAATCAAGGATTCCTATTCTTACAGACGGGCGAAATGTCTGTAAACGAGAGTATCAACAGATTGGTGGCAGAGGTGTTCTGGGCTGCCAAGGATGTGGCTAAGGGCAACAGGGCTCTGGGCAAGGTTCCGGAATACCAGAAAGACTGGGTGTTTGAGCGGGAAGACCTCATCGCACGCTTCCACATCAGGAGGGCTTACCTGAATAAGCTGCAGGAGATGCAGCGCAATGTGCAAATGGATGATTTCAGCCATATCATGCAGTGGCTGGTGTCGCTGGTTAAGGAGGAATATCGGGATGAAGTGAGGCTCCTGGTAATGGGGTTGATGGAAAATAAAGGATAAAAGCAAAAATAATCGCAAAATAATTTTGATGTATTGATTCTTTTTTGTATTTTTGCACACAAAAAGTTATAAAATGGGAGCAAAAGAAGATAAAGAGAAAAATAAAGTTGCTCGTGAAACTTTAGGGAAATATTTCTATGACTTAAGTAAAACAATATGTGGGTCTGGGGTCTTAGGAACTTTTTTGCCTTTTTTTACGAACGAAGAACCTACTGGTAAAACTATAAGTTTATTTTTTATCTGTTTGGTTGCTACTGGTGGTTTTGCAATTATGGGTAATAAAATATTCAAAAAATAAGATATGGATTCTTTATTGATATTTATGAGTGGTATGGCGATTATCGCCGTGAGTTTGGTTTTGTGGTCTAACACGAAATCTGGTAAGCGTTGGATAGAAAATTTATAAGAGAGTTGGTTTAGGACTAGCTCAAGGTATAAATCTATGAAATCGCAACCTGGAGGCAAGCGGATATGTTATCTTGCCCTAGGCTGCGATTTCTTGTTTTTATTTACAGCTCTGCACGCAGAAGGTGCTGGCTACGGCTGTAAGGACGGTGATAAGG